>Ga0157367_1000367_pt1 | contig 22570 bp, 21 predicted proteins | sample AttbisABBM2_FD_113142 | JGI IMG/M metagenome (GOLD analysis project Ga0157367, IMG submission 113142) | Fungus gardens microbial communities from leaf cutter ant in Botucatu, State of São Paulo, Brazil - Atta bisphaerica ABBM2 | ecosystem: Host-associated > Fungi > Mycelium > Unclassified ... | reverse complement strand
GAAGGCGAAGAGTCGAATGCAGAAGAAGCTGCGACATTGTTCGGTATTCTCGAAGAGATGGGCAAAGAAGTATACATGGCAGTGTACGAACACTTAGGTGCGACTGCTTGCCGTATTTTAGTGCCAGATTATTCAGAAATTTATCTTGTTGAAGATTTGATTTGGGATAATACCAACAAAGCACTTTCATTCCGTGAAGATATTCTAAATCTGCACCGTTTGGATGATGAACAGCTTGAGGCATTGGTTGAGCGCTTAGAAGAATGCGAGTTAGATGACTACACTGAAATCACCACACTCATTGGCATTGAGTTTGATGACAATACAGTTTGGGGACAGCTCACCATTTTAGAATTGAAATTGCTAATTTATGTTGCTTTACAACAATTTGAAGAAGCGAAAGAGTTAGTCGAAACTTACTTGCAATATAACACCAATACCGTTGAGCGTGGCTTGTTCTATCAATGCATGAACGTGGTGCTTGAAGTGATGTTAGATGAAGAGCTAGAGCTTGAAGACTACCTGACTAACTTCCGCCGTATGTTTGGTGATACACGAATGGATGCAGTATTAGGTTCTGTCGAGGGTGGCGTTCGTTTCTATGGTTTAACACCAACCAGTATGAAATTAGAAGGACTTGATCGTCATCTACGTTTGATTGAGAGCTATAAAAAATTGCATGCAGCTCGTGCTAAAGCCGTGGCGATGTAATTTAAAAAGCGAAATAAAAAAGCCTATTTTTAAATAGGCTTTTTTTTATACAGCAAACTTTTAGATTAAGCAGAGGCTTTTGTGAGCTCTACTGTTTCTACTTGCTGATCTTGCTGTTCGCCCAAAGTATGTTTAGCTGGAATATATGACATCGCACGTTCAGCGAGTGCTGTAATGGTTAGACTTGGGTTAACCCCTAAATTAGCGCCTAACATTGAACCATCTACAACATATAAGTTCTTATAGTTAAAGACACGATTTTGTCCATCGACTACACCTTGTTCGGGGCTAGAAGCTATGGCACAGCCACCCATACAGTGAGCGGTAAAAGGCACATTAAACAAAATTTCGGTAATGGTAGTTATTGGATGCCCATTAAACATTTTGGCTACTTTTTCAGTAAAGGTATTGGCCTGTGGAATATAAACAGGAAGTTTTTTACCTTCGCTCGATAACACCTTGCCAAAAGGCCAGAACCAATTACGTTTCAAGCGCATATTAATAGACGCATCTGCTGTTTGCATCACCAAGAAAATTAAGGTTTGGCGTGCAAAACCGACAGGGTTCGTCATGCGAAGAAATATAAAAGGGTGGCTCAGAAATGCCCATAACCAAAAGAAAATACGTGTCCAACCCGGTTTGCCTTTTGCCATGTAGGTACACATAAGGCCCATGGCATCTGAGCCAGTTTGGTAACGCGTTGCTTCAATGTGAGTGTCATGGTCGATGTAAATACTTGAACCAATGGCAACTCCTTTACTCATGTCGACATCTTTACCAAAAAAGCGAACCCCTAAAATAGACTCGGCATTGGTACGTACTCGGTTGCCCAAGTCATCAGAAATATTAGGCAGAGAACCAGACTGTTTTAAACGGAACAACATCTCTTGGGTACCCAAAGAAGATGCCGAGAAAATTACATTGCGTACACGCCATGTACGGCGCTGTTTGTTAAACCATGAACTTGAGCATTCAGTTGTGACTTCATAACCATCACTGCCATCGGCTTTGCCATTGAGAGGCTTAACATCAACCACTTTGGTTTCTTCGTAAACTTTGGCGCCATTTTTTTCGGCAAAGTATAAATAGTTTTTATCGAGCGTATTTTTTGCGTTATGTTTACAACCTGTCATACAGCCGCCACATGCGGTACATGTTCCGCGGTCTGGACCTTCGCCGTTAAAATAAGGGTCTGGGTAGGTCTTTCCGCCTTGTTCGCCTTCGGGTGGAAAGAAGGTCGCAACACGAGTCGGTTTAAAGGTATGTCCAACACCAACTGCTTCACCCATTTTCTTTAGCATATGGTCGGCAGGACCTAAAATTTTATTATCGGTTACCCCGAGCATACGTTCGGCTTCAGCATAGTGCTGTGGCATTTCATTTTTCCAGTCTGCCGCATCTGCCCATGTGCCTTCGTCCCAAATATGTTCAGGTGGAACAAGCAGGGTATTGGCATAGGTAATTGAACCCCCACCTACAGCATTCCCGCAAATAATGGTGACATGGCGGAAAAAACGCATATTAAAATAACCGAAAAGTTTCATGCCCGGACGCCAAATCCAGCGACGGGTATTCCAGTTGTTTTTAGCAAAATCTTCAGCTTTCCAGCGACGACCCATTTCCATTACGGCAACCGAATAGCCTTTTTCGGTCAGACGGCAGGCAGAAACACTACCACCAAAACCTGAACCAACAATGAGGTAATCATAGTCATAATTGTTTGTTGTCATGACGACGGCTCCTGTCTAGTGATATTTTTTATATTGACTGTGTATGTTTATTAATGAATTGCCCAATGCGCTCAATTGAGTCATCAGATTCCTTTAGTATACCTGCATGAAATTGAAAAACATGTCCGACTTGGTCATAAATCCTAAAGTTCGTCGGAATACCATGTTTTTCAGTTTGTTCAACAAGACGTTTTGCATCGTCTAATAAAACTTCTTCGGTGCCGACATGAATCAAAACAGGCGGTAATCCAGTCAAGTCCGCATAGAGTGGAGAGCAGGTTGGATCAGTGAATGATTTTTGCCCGCAATAGTTTTTTGCACACCAAGCTAACCAGTCCTCTGACAGCATTGCATCTTGAGCAGCATGAGTTTTTATACTGCTTCCAGAGAGACTCAAGTCAACCCAAGGTGAAAGTAAAACTAACGCCGCGGGTAAGGGTAAACCACTATCTCGGATAGCCATTGCCGTGCTTAAGCTCAGTCCACCGCCCGCAGAATCCCCAGCAATCACGAGTTTTTTCGGATCCTGTCCTTGAGCGAGAAGTGCTTTATAAACTGCTATAACATCTTCAGTAGCAGCAGGGCTTGTGTGCTCTGGAGCTAGACGATATTCAGGTAACCAGACTTGTGTCTGAGCTGCGTGGCCGATTTGAGCCGCAAGCTTAGTATGACTTTTTGAACTACCCACAACATAGCCACCGCCATGTAAATACAAAATGCCCAATTCTGATTGAGTCGTTTTGGGTTGAATATGAACTATCGGTACTTGAGCAATGGTTTGCTTTTTTGTTTTATAGCCACGTGGTCCAAGCACAATAGCACTGGCCGCATCGCTACAAAAACGTTGTAGCTTCAATGGCGTTCTAGGCGATAAAGCTGGACGTAACGTAGTACGAATGGTCCATGCGAGAAGCTGCTTCATAATAATGACTCACACTAAGCATGTGATTAAGTCAGCATCTCTCAAAATTAAGAGCATGCTGACCGCTATTGTTATTTTGCTGATTTGTTGAGTAGACGAGTTTGTAGGGCAGTCGCCGTTGCAAAAATCTTTTGATAACCCTGTGGAAGAATACGTTGAATCACATCAACGGCTTTCGCATCGGCTCCAATAAGTAAGCGGCGGCGGTCTTTACGAACACCCTCTAAAATTTGTTGAGCGGCATCATCGGCTGGAGTGCGAAGTAATTTATCGAAAGCATCCTGACTTTTTAGGGGGTCCATTCCTAAAGACTGAACGCTATTATTCATTCGGGCAGCTTTGGCAATATTGGTACGAATACCACCCGGATGCACACAGGTTGCACTCACCCCAGCGTTTTGCATATCGAGTTCTTGGCGTAGAGACTCGGTAAAGCCACGAACGGCAAATTTACTGGCGTTATAAGCACTTTGGGTCGGTTGAGCTGTTAAGCCAAACATGCTGGAAATATTAATAATATGCCCATCACCACTTTGTTTTAAGTAAGGCAAAAATTCTTTGGTTCCATAAACCACGCCCCAAAAATTAATACCAATCAGCCATTCAAGGTCTTCATAGCTCACACCTTCAGCCGTGCTACCAATTGCGACACCTGCATTGTTAAAAATCAGGTTAACTTGACCATGCTCATCTACAACGGCTTTTGCCCAAGTCGCAATCTCATCACGTTTAGCGACATCAACTTTTTGAGTGGTCACTTTGACGGAATAGGGCGCTAACAGCTCGACTGTTTTAGCTAAACCTGTTTCACTGATATCGGAAAGCGCCAGATGGCAACCTTGTTTGGCCAGTGCAATAGCAAGTGCTTGTCCAATCCCAGAACCTGCACCTGTTACAGCTGCAACTTTATTTTTAAAAGACTTCATAAAATTCTCCTTTTATTTTTCTCATTTCCTATGGTGAAGCTTTATTAAGAAATAGCCGAAACTTGAGTGTAGTTTTCAATATCGAAGCGGCGAGTACGTTGACGATATTCAAGGGTAAAACCTGGCCAGTTATTGGTATTTTTGCCATCAGCAGTTTGATACCAACTGGTACAACCTTGTGCCCAGACAGTTTTTTTCATTTTTTCTTGGATGCTTTGATTAAACTCATGTTGAATTTCGGCACGAACATTGGTGAACAAGATTTTGTTTTGTAGGGTTGTTTGAATGGCATCTAAAATATAATTCACTTGGCTTTCAATCATATACACAATTGAGTTGTGCCCAAGATTGGTGTTTGGACCATAAAGCATAAAGAAGTTTGGAAAGCCGCTCACAGTTAAACCGAGATAAGCTTCTGCACCATCTTTCCAAGTATCTTTTAAGGTGCGACCATCCAGACCAGTAATCTGCATGGGTGCCATAAATTCCGTTGCGGCAAAGCCTGTACCATAAATAATGGTATCGACTTCACGTAACTTTCCTTCCGTATCTAAAATGCCGTTTTCGGTAATTTCTTGAATGCCCGTATGAATGACATCCACATGAGGTTGAGTCAGCGTTTCATACCAATGATTCGAAATTAAAATACGTTTACAACCAATTGGATAATCCGGCATTAAACGGTGGCGTAATTTCGGGTCTTTAACAACTTTACGAATGTGGCGTTGAAATAAATATTCCACCAAAGGCATTTCATTTAAAGATGTAGTAAAGGCCAGTAAACGAATTTCATGATGACCATATTGAAAAGCCCGATCCAGACTTTGCAAAATCGGAAGTTTACGAAAAGCCTTTTTCTCTAAAGGCTGGTAAACGCGATCTGGTTTTGGAATCACATAAGGCGCTGAACGTTGGTAAACATCAAGGTGTGCCACTTGTTTGGCAATTTCGGGTACGAACTGAATTGCGCTTGCACCTGTACCAATCACAGCAACACGTTTACCAGTTAAGTCATAATCATGATCCCAACGCGCTGAGTGAAAGGCTTTACCTTTAAAGTTTTCAATACCTTTAAGTTTTGGGTAGGCAGGGCGGTTGAGCTGACCCACGGCCCCGACTAGAAATTCAGCTTCAAACTGTTCACCAGTCGTACTTTGAATGTGCCATACACCTTGCAGGGCATCAAATTCGGCACTGGCTATTTCAGTATTAAATTGAACATGCGGACGAATCTCATATTTGTCGGCACAGTGGCGTAAATATTGATAAATCTCTTGAGATGTCCCGTAGCGATTTTTCCAGCCGAGTTCTTGCTCAAAAGAAAAGGAATACAGATGAGAAGGCACATCACATGCAGCACCCGGATAGGTATTGTCACGCCATACACCACCGACATCGGCAGCTTTTTCAAATAGAGTGAATTGTTCAAAACCTGCTTGTTTGAGCCGAATGGCTAAACCTAAGCCACCAAAACCAGTGCCTATAATGGCGATACGTACATTTTTATTTGAATTAGACGTCGAATTAAACATAGGCTGCTCTAAAATCCTTAAAAACAGTGGGCGAAAAAATCGCAATTTCCTGTATGTAGAATAGACGTTTATTTGCTTGATTTAGAGGATGGATGAGGACAAAATATTGTGATTCGAGGACATTCTGGATAGTACAGTGACGTACGCTTGGGCATTTGAACGTAGCATACATAGTGTTCGACTCATGGCTGATTTTGCAGTGGAAGCCGGTATTTCTTATCAAGCGATTTTGAAAGGGACAGGGCTTAGCCAACAACAGTTACTTGACCCTCATATGGTGGTAACCGGCCATCAAGAATTACAGCTCATTCATAACTTGGTTGAGCAGTTTGATGATCGGCCTGCATTAGGCCTGGAAGTGGGTGCGCGCTATCATTTCACCACATTTGGGCCATTAGGTATGGCGCTCATGAGTAGTGCTAGCATTCGTGAAGCACTTGATTTTGCACTGACCTATTTTTCATTAACCTTTGCCTTTACCCGTTTTGATGTATCCGAGACGCCAAAGGGAGTTCGCATCGAAATTGATGAGCAAGATATTCCATCATCAGTGCGTCAATTTATTATTGAACGCGATTCAGCCGCTCTGATTACGGTGCAACGCGACCTTGTACAAGATAATTTTTGCCAATATTTAGCTTTTTCTTTTCAGCCTAAGGGTGATGCCGAGCCATATCAAAATTTGTTTGGTGTAATGCCAGAATTTGGCGCAGCTAAAAGCTTTGTGCTTCTTGATCCGCAAAAAGTAGACCAAAAGCTACTTATGGCAAATGATCTGGTGTTGCACACTGCCGAAGAACAATGTCGACAAATATTAGAGAAACGCCAATCACAAAATAAATTTACAACCTTAGTGCAACAGCAGTTGATGAGTGTACGTGGGGAAATGCCTTCTATGGAAATAGTCGCAGATCGATTGCACTTAAATGTCCGAACTTTGCGCCGTCACTTGGCATCAGAGGGAATGACTTTTATTCAAATTCGTGAAGAAGTGAGACAAGTTCTAGCTGAACAATATTTGGCTTTGCCTAAAGTTTCTGTGGAACAAATTGCAGAGTGGTTAGGTTATGCCGAGCCTGCCAGTTTTATTCACGCTTATAAACGATGGCATGGGAAAACACCTCATGCCATGCGATTAGACAACCACTAATTTATACTTTTATTTCTTTAAATGCAGATGCAATAAACGGGTCGCCGAGGTATGGCGTATATTGTCGGCACGCGCATTAAAATATCGTTCAGTAATGGCTTCACCTGATAAGTCTTCCACGACTTCAAAGCCCATTTCGTTAACAGCATGGTGTAGATCTGAAGGTTTAAATTGGCCCAATAAAGGTTCTTTGAGCAAGTGGGTAAACTGTGCGACACCCATACTTCCAAGTCGCTCAATACCGGTTAACTCCTGAAAATCGGTCGAATAGTCGAGTACAACCTCACTCCCGTTTGCAGCAAATTCAGCAATACTTTTTAAAGTTTGCAGAGTGGTTTCAGGGTTTAAATAGTGAGTTGTTCCTAACCATGAAAAAAATGCAGGAGCAGATCGCTCATAGAGACTTTTGTTCAGAGCTTCTGAAATAGATTCTTTTTCAAAGTTAATAGAAACAAATTCAACAGTAGAGGGGAGTTCACCTAGCTTTTTGAGCTTTGCTTGTTTAGCCGCTTGAGTATCAGGATGGTCTACTTCAAAAATTTTCAACGTTGGATAATGTTGTGACTCACGTAGTACAAAAGAGTCTAAACCCGCCCCAACCAAAACATACTGGTGAATGTTGTGTTGAACAGCCTGATCCAGTAAATCTTCGGCATAACGGGAACGTCCGACAACTTGTCCAGTAAGTAAACCTAAAGTACGGTTTAAAACTGCTGAATTCATGACTTTAACAATAAATCGTGTAGATAAAAGTTTTTTCCAACCTTTGCTGGTCAGTTCAAAAGCATAAGGATCTGAAAATACGGGGTTATTTGTATTTTGAAAATGATTGGCTCGTAATGCAGCAGCAGCTTCGGCGGTACGACTTGATTGACCTTCTTTCATCTTTAACCTGTTCTTTTATTTCTTGAAGATTCAATGAAGAAGGCAGTGTATTTCATGAAAATCTAAAATACACTGCCCATTCCTTACAACTGATTTGGTCAAAATTACAAGTTAGTAAGTTTTTGACGTTTGGTAAGTCACTTCATAATCTTTCAAATCTATTTTTTTCAAACGTTGTTTAAGCTTTTTCAGTGACCAAGGCCATGCAGCGAAGTTGCGACCGTTTGCGTCAAGATAATAGCTCTTACAACCGCCGCTATTAAATACGGTGGTTTGTAAGTGTTTTTGCACCAAGTCATTATGCTTTTTAATCACATCCGACTTAACGTTTAGTTTGCTAATTCCTTTGTTTTTAATTTTTAACAAGCCATCTACAATGTAGTCGAGCTGTGCTTCTGCCAAACCAATAAACGAGTCATACACCAATACGTTTGGCCCTAAAACTAAAAATGCATTTGGTACATTTTCAATGTTGGTCCCTAAGTAAGCTTCTGGTGAAGTGTTTTTCCATAAGTCATTTAAACGTTGTCCTTTTTCATTAAACACACGTTTACCAATTGGTGGGTGAGACACTTCAAAACCTGTACCCCAAATAATCACATCAACTTCGTGACGTTCACCATTGGCAGCAACCACTGTATTGCCTTCTACTTTTACCAAGCCGTGAGGGATCAGGGTCGTATTCGATGCTTGTAAAGCTGGATAGTAATTGTTGGCAAATAAAATACGTTTACAGCCAATATCAAAATTCGGCGTGACGTTTTTACGTAGCACTGGGTCTGCAATTTGAAGTTTAAGTAATTGCTTACCGAGTACATTTACTGGTTTTAGCGCAAGAGGGTTGCGTAAACCAAAGTTAATCGCATTCAGCGTTAGTGCTACACTTTTACGCCAGCTCGCCTGAATAGAGGGATACTTTGCAATCACAGATTTACTAAACTCGCCCAAGTCTGTATCTGGTTTTGGCAATACCCAAGGCGCCGTACGCTGGAATACAAAAAGCTCTTTAGCTTTAGGCTGAATTTGCGGCACAAACTGAATGGCAGATGCACCTGTACCAATCACGGCAATACGCTTACCAGTTAAGTCATAATCATGGTTCCATTTCGCTGAATGGAACATCTCACCTGTAAATGTTTCTAAACCTTCAAGACGTGGAATTTGAGCTTCGGTGATTGGACCTGTAGCAAAAATAACGGTTCGAGCTAGATATTGACCGCTACTTGTATCAAGTACCCATACATGGCGTGAGTCATCCCATGTTGCATTGAGTAGTTCATTATTAAACTCAATTTTAGACATGATATTAAATTCATTACTCACATCTTCTAAGTAACTTAAGATTTCAGGTTGGCGTGCAAATAAATGACTCCATTTTGCACTTGGTGCAAATGAGTAAGAATAAAGAGCCGATGGCACATCACAACCACAACCCGGATAGGTATTTTCACGCCATGTTCCACCGACACGTGCTGCTTTTTCTATAATTTTATAGTTGGTATAACCCACTTGATCGAGACGAATAGCAGCAGCGATCCCTGAAATGCCAGCGCCCACAATAAAAGTATCGAAAATGTGGCTAGGTGAATTGACAGCTTTTTTTGCTGAAGCATTTGTTTTCATTTGCGCAGTCATATGTGTACTACCTATAAATTTCTTATTTAAATAATTTGTACGATGTACCAAGGAACTTGGTATACAAGCTTGGAGATGCACGTTTCATGAGCCAGAATAACTTCGCATCAATTTGAGGAATGGTATACAACTCATCCTGATCAAGACGGTTAAGGGTTAATCTTGCGACATCATCACTTGTTGTCATGGCATAGTTCATCAGTGCATGATCTGCTAGTTTTGAATAGCGACCCGGAATACGGCCATTTTTAATGATATTGGTCGGAACCAAAGTTGGGCAGAGTACATTCACTTTAATGTTAAATTTGCGAAGTTCAGCAGAAAGCGTTTCTGAAAGCGCGCGGACACCTGCTTTAGTCACGTTATAAGCGGTCATTTCTGGAGCAGCAGTATATGAGGCCGCAGAAGCGACATTAATAATCGCGCCGTAACCTAGTTTTTTAAACTTAGGAACAAATGCATGACAGCCATGAATTACACCCCAAAGGTTAATGTTCATGACCCAGTTCCAGTCTTCTAGGGTGAGTTCATCAAATTTGCCACCCAAACCCACACCAGCGTTATTAATGACAAGAGTCACAGGATGCCCAAGTAAGATTTCAGCAGTTTCAGCTAGATGGTTAACTTGTTCGGCACTACCTACATCACAACGCATAGCAAAAGCTTTGGCGCCTTCTTGTTCAAGAAGTTTTACTGTTTCTTCAGCAGCTTCCAAATTAATATCTGCACACACTACGCTGCCACCACGTTTTGCCAGTTCAATTGCAAAACTTCGACCAATTCCACTGCCTGCACCTGTCACTACGGCATAAGCTTTTTGGCTTGGTTTAACTTTCTTTTTGCCAAATAAAATCATGATTCATCCCTAAATAGCTTGAAGAGATACCAGCTATCTTTTGATAGCTGGAAATGCAGGACGATTAAGACATGCGTACTGGAGGGGTAAATTCTTTAACAAAGTAAGGCGCAATTGCACCGCCTTCGCTCAGTAATTTGTTTTTGTAATACTCAAGATATTCAGTTGTATCATGATCATTTGGATGAAAATCTGGACGTAAGTAGTCAAGAATTTGACCAATCGTACTTCCGAATACACCATTTTTAGGGCCAAAGATTAAACCTACACCACGACCAGCATCTTTCCAGAACTTACGAGTGAGCATTTCTTGCGGCTTTCTTAAAACAGGAACAAATAATGTAGTCGCAGGAATTAAACCTAAAATAGTAAATAGCGCAAGGAAGAAGCCCGATGCACGTAGTGGATAGCTGCCATTTAAGAGTTGATAAACATCATAGGCAATATCTTTATGCTCGGACTCTTCAAGCATATGCCACATCCATAGTGCACGGCTTTTTGCATCGTCTGAATAATAGAAGTTCTTTTCATGCTTCATCATGTATTCAGCAAGTACTGCCGTAAAATGCTCAATACCCGCCATCATCGATAATTTGAGGGGTTGTGGGAATTTTAAGAAAACGTACTTAAAGAAGTTTGAGCCAAGAAAACGATATAGAGCAACAGGGTATTCAGTATCTTGAAGCGCATCGTTATATTCATTATGTAATTTAGAATGAATGGCTTCTTGACCAATCAGTGAAGTAACTCGCTGTTTTAAAATCGGGTCTTTAATAAATTCACGGTGATGGCGAGCGGTTTCAATCACCAGATCTTCACCATAAGTTAAAAAGACCGAAAGTGTGGCAAAAAACATCGTGGCAAATTGATTGTTCATATAAAATCTGACGTCAATTTCTTTGCCATCAAAACCAATATTTAAGTGGCGAATAGGAATAGAGTTTTTGCTAGCAAAGTCCGGTAACTCGATTTCACGGTGAAATTTAAGTTTGTTTAATGATTTTTTAACTGTGGTCGAGATCATGGCGATACCCTGAGACAAAGTAGTGGTGCATTTTGATGAAAATCAATCAATTCAATCATCAGCAAAGCACTGTAAATTCCATTTTCAAATACAGATGATTCTCTGCATTGACTACGGTGTTGTTGCTCCGTTATTTGTTTGATTATTTGGCTGAATAACGGAAAGAAGAGTTGATCTAGACGAGAGTCGTCTAATGACTCTTCTTTAATTTTTTCATGTTAATCTGACTTTATGTTCGGATTCAATTCGGGTAACTTTTTAAGTTTTTAAAGTTTCGATTTCGCATTTTTATAAAATAAATGAGGAATAATAAAACATATTAATATATTGATTTTTATATTGATTATATGATTTTATTTAGGGTTGTAGTTTCAATAATAAAAGGACTGATAAATGTGTTTAGCTATAGGTTTAAGGAAATTGTTTTATAAAATTTGACAAGTATTCGGATTTTATTTTTTTATTAGAGTAGGGCCAGATTACATGCTAATCTGAGTTTATGTTCGGATTATTTATAAGAAAACATGTCAACCCGAAAACCCCGTCAGGCACGCGCCAAAGTCACTGTCGACACGATAATTGAAGCTGGTTTTATCGCTGTGGCACTTCATGGCCCAAGTGGCACGACCACACGCCACATTGCAGAAATTGCAGGAGTGAGTGTTGGCTCTTTATATGAATATTTTAAAAATAAAGAAGAAATTTATGATGCGATGAATCATTTTTTTGTTCGGGAAATTCTGGATATGATTACAGAGCTTACACCGACTATTTTACAGTTGGAGTTAGAGCCTGTCATTGAAATGATTTTTTATACATTTAGTGATTTATTAAAGAAAAATAATGACCGATATTTAACGGTTTTACGTTACGCAGGTGAGCTGCAATACGATAAATATATTCCAAAAATTGAACAGGCTTTAATGGAAGTCATCATGAAATATATGATGCATAATCCTAAATACCTAAAAATTAATAATTTACCTGTCATTACTTATATTTGTATTAATAGCGGTATTTTTAACGTAGCAAGGCATCTGATTTTACCCAACCCATTTATTAGTTTTGATGAAATGGTGCAGGGGCTAACCACTATGATCATGAGCTATATCAATACTGAAATGGCTAAATCCGAAGACCAGTCGTAAGTTTTTGATGATTAATGTACATAAAAAAACACCTGCGTATATCTCTACGCAGGTGTTTTGTTGATTATGGCATGGTTGGAACTTCTTCCGGACGCATATCAAAAATCAAAATTTCAGCGTTGTCACCATTCATAAATGATAACTTGCCTCCATCACGAATACGCGCAGCATCACCTGTGTTAAAGGTTTTACCGTTTACATCAATACGGCCTTTTGCCACATGGAGGTAAACATAGCGTCCTTCTGGAATTGTGAACTCTGCTGTTTCTTCACCATCAAAAAGACCTGAATAAATATTAATGTCTTGTTTGATCGATAAAGTTTTTTCGCCACCTTTTGGTGAAATCATCAAGTGCAATTTACCGCGTTTGTCTTCCTCGGAAATATGCAATTGTTGATAGCCCGGTGTGGTATTCACTTCGTTTGGAACAACCCAAATTTGCAAGAAATGAACGTTTTCTTGAGCAGAGTGGTTAAATTCACTATGAGCAACACCACGACCTGCGCTCATTAATTGAATATCACCCGGCACAATAACCGAACCTGTACCCATTGAGTCTTTATGTTCTAACGCACCTTCAAGCACATAAGAAATAATTTCCATGTTGCGGTGAGGGTGAGTACCAAAGCCTTTTGATGGCGCAACAGTATCGTCATTAATCACAAGCAAATCTGAAAAGCCTACTTGTTTCGGGTCCCAATAATTTGCAAATGAAAACGTATGTTTTGACTGTAACCAGCCATGATGTGCAGCACCACGCTCATGAGATAAACGCATATCAAACATGATTTATTCTCCTCAATCCAATTTTTTTCTCTGAGTGCAGTTTATTGTTTTCGTTTATGCAATGAAGCTCTAAAAACAGAAAGCTTAGTGTGATTTTTGGAACGCCGAAATATTAAAATGACGTGGTTAAAAGATTAGGCATAAACTTTCATTTTTTATCTTTTAAAGACATATTTTTATCATTTTAGGACAAATGTCCTTTATTTGAATAATTATAAATAATAATAGCTTATATAAGTTATTTGAAATGATCAAAAAATATTTAAATTGGCAAAAAGTTTCAATGTGGGTTGGCTTTTTTTGTCCTTGTTTGGGTGATACATCAAGCGCACTATTTAATTTGATTTGGTGAACTTAACAGCGTTTAAGTTCATAAAACATGGCAAGGCAGATGTATTCGAGCAAATTTTTGTTCTAGAGCAGTTAAAGATTGCAAGAAATAATCTAAAGACAACTTTACCTGTTTGATTCGACGCTGCCTTGTATTTAACAAATTTTATAGGGTGTCGAAAATGGTCGCTCAAGCTATCCGAAATATTATTTCTCCTCAATCAGTGATTGCTCGCTATCAAAAGATAGACTTCTCTAATAAAGGATCTATCCCAATCCGCCATTTAAATATCGGGTTTGATGGCAAAGAAATTGATATCGAATTTTACGTCAACAACCAATTCGCTACTTTGTTTTTCGCCACACTATCGGTGTTTTTAACGTATGGTGAGGATCTGGTCATTGAAACCGCTCGTCACCACCGTGAATTTATTCAAGACCCGATTTTAAAACAGCGCGTTACTTCACTGATTGGACAAGAAGCCATTCATTCTAAATTGCACAATGAATTTAATGATGCAATTAAAGAGCTGGAATATCCGGTCGACTTGTATCGTTTCTTAGGCGAAAACTTCTTTAAATATGTTTTTTTAAAATTTCCTCAACCATTAAAGCTTTCGCTCATGGCAGGTATTGAGCATTTTACGGCAGTACTTGCTGAATACATGATGAAGCATGAAAAGAATTTTTATTATACCGATGATGCAAAAAGCCGTGCTTTATGGATGTGGCATATGCTCGAAGAATCTGAACATAAAGACATTGCCTATGATGTTTATCAGGTTCTAAATGGCAATTATCCTTTGCGTGCCTCTGGTTTTCTTATGGCTTTTATCACGATTTTAGGACTTATTCCGGCCGCAACCTTATTGGTGCCTGTACTGCGTAAACCGCAAGAGATGCTCACTCGAAAGTTTTGGAAAGATGCTCGCCGTGGAGTCAACTTAATTTTTAGCCCAAAAGACGGAGTATTTGGCAGTACCCTCGGCCAGATTTTTGATTATTTACGTCCTGATTTCCATCCAAATGATCATGATACAACTGAATATCTTGAGTATTACAAAAACAAATTACTAAGCGAAGGTGGAGCAATCGCACCTTATTTCGTAAAGGAATTTACTCCCTCGGTTCGTGTAGTTTCATAAAACTGCTGGTCATGGCGGTAATAGCAAAATTACTGCCGTTTCCCTAAATTTTTTAGGATTTACTATGATTCTATTTGGTAAGAAAGACCAGCCGAGTCGAAATGCATATGCAGTTGTGACAGGTGCAGGCAGTGGGATTGGTCGAAGTTTTGCGATTGAACTGGCAAAACGTGGTGGCAGTATTGTCTGTGCAGATATTAATTTAGAAGCTGCACAAGAAACCGTAAGGTTCGTTGAACAGTTTGGACAAAAAGCATTTGCCGTACAGTGTGATGTTGGACAAGCCGAACAAGTACAAGCTTTGGCTGATCAAGCTGAACAGTTACTTGAGCATCCAGTAACGCTCATCATTAACAATGCCGGTGTAGGTTTAGGTGGCAAATTTGATGAAATGAGTCTGGAAGACTGGAAGTGGTGTATGCATGTAAATCTATGGGGAGTTATTCATGGGTGCCATGCATTTGTGCCAAAGCTCAAAAAATTAGGTTATGGCGCAATAATTAACGTTGCTTCTGCGGCGTCTTATACCGCAGCACCTGAAATGAGTGTCTATAACGTAACGAAAGCTGGTGTATTGGCATTATCAGAAACACTTTCAGCCGAGCTTCGCAAATTTAATATTAAAGTGAATGTACTCTGCCCAACTTTGGTTCCGACCAATATCATTAAAAATGGCCGTATTCCGGGGCGTTATTCAAAACTAGCTGACCATGCACTCATGAATTATGCCATGACCACCAGTGACGCAGTAGCCAATCTCACATTGAACCAATTAGATCGAGGTCAGCTCTATACCACACCACAGATCGACGCCAAATTATTCTGGCTTATGAAAAGAACGTCACCAACTCTATATGCAAAGTTCCTCGGGCTTTCTTATCAGTTATTTAAATAAAATTTTGTATAGGCAGAAAAATTATGGTCACTAAACCTAGAACAAATACACGTACCCGTAAAAACCAAGAAGTTGCACATATTTACGATACTTTTATAGTCGGTGCAGGTATCTCAGGAATAGCTGCTGCCATTAAGTTAAATGAAGCTGGTTTAACTAACTTTAAAATTATAGAAAAAGCAGCGCGTGTCGGTGGAACATGGCGTGAAAACACCTATCCGGGTTGTGGTTGTGATGTGCCATCGGCTCTTTATTCTTACTCATTCGCACCCAGTGCAAAGTGGAGTCATTTATTTGCACGCCAACCAGAAATCTTAAGTTATTTAGAAGACGTAAGCCGTGAGTTTGATATTGAGTCTTTCATTGAATTTAATACCGAACTATTAAAAGCTGAGTGGGATGACCTGCAACATGTCTGGAAACTAGAAACAAGCTCTGGCTTATATAAAGCTAAAACTGTTTTATTCGCTACTGGTCCAATTACCGAAGCTCAAATTCCACGTCTTGAAGGTTTGGAAACATTTACAGGTGAGATGTTCCATTCAGCGAAATGGAACCATGATTATGACTTAACTGGTAAGCGCATTGCCGTGATTGGTACAGGTGCATCTGCCATCCAGTTTGTGCCGCAAATTCAACCTAAAGCCAAAGAGCTTTTTGTATTCCAGCGTACGGCACCATGGGTATTGCCTAAACCGGATACGGACTTGGGTGAATTGAGTAAATCTGTGATTGCGAAATATCCCTCTATTCAAGCGAGCTGGCGACAAGCTGTAGCGGGAACCTTAAATGTCATTAATTTTGGTCTACGAAATCCCAAAGCATTAAAACCTGTTAATTTTGCTGCGAAACAACTTTTAAAGTTGCAAATTAAAGACCCAGTTTTACGTCAAAACGTCACACCGAATTTTGATATTGGCTGTAAACGTATTTTATTTGCCAACAATTACTATCCAGCTTTACAAGCATCAAATACGACCCTAATCCCTCATGGCTTGGTAAAAGTAGAAAGTAATACAGTAATTGCTGCTAACGGTGAGCGTCACGAAGTTGATGTGATTATTTGGGGTACAGGTTTTGAAGTATCTCATCCACCAATTGGTAAACGTGTACATAATGAAAAAGGGGAATGCTTAGCTGAGCTTTGGAAAGATTCATCACCAGAAGCTTACTTAGGAACTAATATTGAAAACGTACCCAATGCATTTCTTATGTTAGGACCAAACGTATTGGTTTATGACTCGTTTATTGGTTTGGCAGAAGCACAGTTGCAATACATTGTAGATGGTTTACTCCAAATGAAGGCAAAAGGTATTGTTAAACTTTCCGTTAAGTCAGAAGTGATTAAAAAACACAACGGCTTGGTGCAAAAACACTTGCAAACGACTGTATTTAATAGTGGGGGATGTAAAAGCTACTACCTCGATGCCAATGGTCGTAACTTTGCCGCATGGCCTTGGTCACTGAAAAAACTTAGAGAGCGTTTACATCATTTAAAATTAGATGAATATGAGGTGATTTTTGAGACAGATTTGATAAAAACTAAACCAAAAATCGAAGAAGTTGCTGGTTAATTAATTTATAAAGCCCATTTTTATTTATTAAGATGGGCTTTTTATTTTGAAGTGATTTAAGAAATAAATGAAAATTCAATCAATCTTATAATGAAGTTAAAGTAAAAAATAAATTTAAATATACTTAAAAATAAAATTCGGCCAAGTACTCTATATAAGTTTTACGTAAAATAATATAGTTATTTTTAAAAATGATTTTTTAAGTGAAAAGTTTTCTTTTTAATCAAATTTTAAATTGCAAAGTAAGAATCACTTTTTATATCAATAGATTGAGTGATTGATAATTATTGTAAATAAATGTGAAAATATTCACAAACTGCCTATTTTTTGTTAAGATCATTAACATTAAAAACATAGAGATAATAATAATGATCAATAAAGTATTAATAGTGTTATGTGTAAGTATTGTCTTTGTATTAGGGTATTGGGCATATTTAGATACGCAAAATAAAAGACATCAGGAGCTCATGCGAATTATTCAAGAAGCAGAAAAAAATTTGCAGACCATTGAGCAAAATCCTAATCGGGTCCACCATAGCGATTTAGCTTCTTATAATTGGAAAAAATATATCAGTGATAAAAAAGTTTTTTTCTAACAAAAATAGTTCATGTAATTTGCTTTAAAAAAGTACGCCATTGATCATATCTTTTCATAAATTTTGATCATGTTGCTGTTGAATCTGTTAAACTTATTGAACGTATAGTAAAAAAGCTGCATAAGGGTTATGCAGCTTTTTTGTGTTTCAAGAGGGGCTGTGGCTATTTTCTGTGTATAAAACCCGAAATCAAATGAGTGGCATATTTGTTGCTTCGTCTATTTGAAATTCTTGTCTAGAGATCTGAACAGAAAAACAAGATTGCTCAGATACCTACATAGAAGTACATATTTCACAGTTCAGATTTTGTATAGAGGCTACTTATGGCGGCGCCCAATTCTTCGGCAGGCTGGTTAGAGCGTTTATTTAAGTTAAGCGACAATAAAACCACGTTTCGAACAGAAGTTCTTGCTGGTGTAACTACATTTTTAACGATGTGTTACATCATCATTGTCAATCCACTCATTTTATCAGAAACCGGCATGGATCATGGCGCCGTATTCGTTGCGACCTGTTTGGCAGCAGCAATCGGTTGTTTAGTGATGGGTATCATTGCCAACTACCCAATTGCCTTAGCGCCTGGTATGGGGCTTAACGCTTATTTTACCTATTCGGTATGTATGGGCATGGGAGTGCCTTGGCAGACTGCTTTAGCTGCTGTTTTTGTGTCAGGCGTTGTATTTCTTGCAATTAGCTTCTTTAAAGTTCGTGAGGCGATTGTCAACGCAATCCCGATGTCACTTAAATTTGCAATAGGCGGTGGTATTGGTTTATTCCTTGCACTTGTTGCCTTAAAAAACGCCGGAATTATTGTGGCTAATCAAGCTACTTTGGTGGGTTTAGGTAATATTAAGCAGCCTACGGTATTGCTCGCTTTATTTGGCTTTCTACTCATTGTAGTTTTACATCATTTAAAAGTTCGTGGCGCAATCATTATTAGTATTTTGGTGGTTACAGCAATTGCTACTGCCTTGGGGTTAAATGAGTTTAAAGGCGTGGTCGGTGAAATTCCTTCAATTGCACCAACTTTCATGCAAATGGACTTTAAAGGCTTATTTACCGCAAGTATGGTCGGTGTCATCTTTGTCTTCTTTATTGTTGACTTGTTTGATAGTACCGGGACTTTGGTTGGTGTTTCACACCGTGCGGGGCTTTTAAAAGATGGTAAATTACCACGTTTGAAAAAAGCATTATTTGCTGACTCGACTGCAATTGTGGCAGGTGCTGCATTAGGTACCTCGTCAACTACTCCTTATATTGAATCAGCTTCAGGTGTAGCAGCGGGTGGACGTACAGGTTTAACTGCGGTAGTGGTTGCCTTCTTATTTGTTTGCTGTTTATTTTTAGCGCCTCTTGCTCAGTCTGTACCGGGTTTTGCAACAGCACCAGCTTTATTGTTCATCGGTGTATTGATGATCCAAGGGATCACACATATTGATTGGGATGATATTACAGAAGCTGTTCCATCCTTTTTAACGATTGTATTTATGCCATTTGCTTATTCAATTGCAGATGGTATTGCAATGGGCTTTATCAGCTATGCATTAGTGAAATTATTCACAGGTAAGGCAAAAACTGTTCCATACATGGTGTGGATTATTGCTGCTCTTTGGGTATTTAAATTTATCGTCTTTGGCGGTTAATACAATTTTTATAATTTTCTTTTAGAACTACTTTAGCGGTAGTTATATAAGATAGAAATTATTAAAGGGTGTGCTTAACACACCCTTTTTTCTTTAGATGTGGAGTTAATATGAATCAAGTCGAGCTGATTCAGGCCTTACCAAAAGCCGAGTTACATGTGCATATTGAAGGTACATTTGAACCGGAATTAATGTTCGCAATCGCACAGCGTAATCAGATTCAGATTCCTTACAAATCTGTTGAAGAAGTCAAGCAAGCTTATAACTTTCATAATCTTCAATCATTTTTAGATATTTACTATGCAGGCGCAAATGTTCTTGTTCATGAGCAAGATTTTTATGACTTGTCATGGGCATATTTTGAAAAATGTGCAGAAGATCGTGTCGTTCATACAGAAATGTTCTTTGATCCGCAAACTCATACCGACCGTGGTATTGCTTTTGCAACGGTGATCAATGGGCTTAAACGTGCGTGTGCTGATGCAAAAGCTAAATTTGGTATTAGCTCTCAGCTTATTATGTGTTTCTTGCGTCATTTAAGCGAAGAGGCGGCATTTGAGACGCTTGAGCAGGCTTTGCCGTTTAAGGAAGACATCATTGCTGTTGGACTTGATTCAAGTGAAGTCGGCCATCCACCGGCTAAATTTGAACGTGTTTTTGCTAAAGCGCGTGAAGCTGGCTTCTTAATCGTAGCCCATGCAGGTGAAGAGGGCCCACCTGAGTATGTGTGGGAAGCATTAGACTTGCTCAAAGTAAATCGTATTGACCACGGTGTACGTTCTGAAGAAGACGAACAATTAATGGCTCGTTTAATTAATGAAAAAATGCCTTTAACTGTTTGTCCTTTAAGTAACTTAAAGTTGTGCGTGGTTAAGGATATGAAAGATCACAATATCCGTCGTCTTTTACAAAAAGGCGTACACGTGACGGTTAACTCTGATGATCCTTCATATTTCGGTGGTTATATGAATGATAACTTCGTTGCTATTCAGCAAGCACTAGACTTAAACAATGATGAGTTAAAGCAACTCGCGATTAACTCTTTTGAGGCTTCTTTCATTTCAGATGAAGAGAAAGAAAAGTGGATTTCGGAAATCCAAAAAATCTAAATAAAAAACCGCCTGATATAGGCGGTTTTTTTTACACAAAAATTTATTTTGGTTGTTTGGTCATGCTGTTTAAAATATTGTCTTTATCAATAAAGTGATGTTTTAAAGCTGCAAGGATATGCCCAACAATAAGTAAACCTGCAAACCATGAAATATAAATATGTAATGGTTTAACAATGGCTAAAAGCTCTGGGTTATCTTGCACTAAACGCGGAATTTCAAATAAATATAAAACTGGAGCAGGGTGGCCAGCACTCCAGCTAAATAAACAACCAGTAACAGGTAAAGCAACCAAAATTACATAGAGTAATAAATGTCCAATATGAGCTAGGGTTTTCATTGTTGGTGACATCGTGTCAGGCAACTTTGGAGCTGGGTGTGTATATCGCCATAAAATCCGGATAATCACCAAAAAGATAATAGTTGTGGCAATGTTTTTATGCAGCGTAATCACATCACCTTTAAAGCTACCGTTAACGTCATAGCTTAGAAAATTTCCACTATAGAAGCCAATCACCCAAGCTGTAATGAAAATGATGGCCATCACCCAATGCAGAATCTGCGCAGTACGGGTGTAGTATTGAGAGGATGAGGCAGGCATAAAAGACCCTTTTTTTGTCATTTTAGTGCTAGATTCTATGGGAAAGTACAGTTTTTGAGAAATGTTGTTCTCGTAACGGAGCGTGCTATAAACAGAACGCTTTAATTAAAAAATTACATGCTTTGTTAGAAAGAGATGAAAAGAAAAGTAGATTGCACAAATGCATCAATTTATTTGTTTCTTCTAATCACAAGTTTAGGCAAAATACGCGCTGCTGAGGTTCGATCAAAGGAAAAAATGATGAAAAAATTGATGCTCGCTGTAGCACCAGTTGTTTTGGCTTTAACTGCATGTGCAACAACACCTGGTACAGGTTCTGCAGAAACTACAACTCAACAATTAGGCATGACTGCATTAAAAGTTGCTGTAAATGCGAAATGTATTACAGAAATTAATAATGTCGCTGCATGGAAAACAGCAACAAAGCTTATGACTGCTGAACAACGTGATAGTATTCAAACTAATGTTTGTGGTTGCGTAAGTGAAAAGGCACCAAACAGTGTTACTGCAGTTGATTTAGCTACTGCTGCACTTGACCCAGCTGCACGTGCAACAATAGTAACTCAAGTCGTTTCTAATACTGTAAATGCTTGCGTGGCTGAAGCTTTACAAAAGTAATTAATAATTTAAGTTTTAAAGAAGGCTGATTCATATTGATCAGCCTCTTTTTTTCATTGGAGTATACATGTTCGTTGCAGGCGTAGATGAGGCGGGGCGAGGCCCATTAGTGGGTTCAGTTGTTGCTGCAGCTGTTATTTTAGATCCGAATAATCCAATTTTAGGATTGAACGATTCTAAAAAATTAACTGAAAAAAAACGTGAAAAGTTGTTTATCGAAATTCAAGAAAAAGCTTTGGCATGGTCAATCGCAGAAGCGACGCATGCAGAAATTGATGAACTGAATATCTTACAAGCGACTTTTTTAGCAATGCAGCGTGCAGTAGATGGCCTGAAAACACAGCCGCAAAAAGTCATTGTAGATGGTAATCAAATTCCAAAGGGAATCATCATTCCTTGCGAAGCGATTGTTGGTGGAGATGCAACGCATGCTGAGATTAGTGCGGCGAGTATCTTGGCTAAAGTCACTCGTGATCGTCAAATGATAGCTTTGGATCAAGAATATCCATCATTTGGTTTTGCCAAACATAAGGGGTATCCAACGAAAGCTCATTTTGAAGCGATTGCAGCTCATGGGGTGATTGATCAGCATCGCCGTAGTTATGCACCGGTAAAACGTGCATTAGGCCTATAAATTTAGATACTCCCAAAAAATTTAAAGCGACTATAAAGTCGCTTTAATTAGGGAGAGAATAACTTCATACTAACGATTGAAGTTTTTCTGTGCATAATTATCATCTTCATATGAAACTT
>Ga0157367_1000366_pt1 | contig 22585 bp, 17 predicted proteins | sample AttbisABBM2_FD_113142 | JGI IMG/M metagenome (GOLD analysis project Ga0157367, IMG submission 113142) | Fungus gardens microbial communities from leaf cutter ant in Botucatu, State of São Paulo, Brazil - Atta bisphaerica ABBM2 | ecosystem: Host-associated > Fungi > Mycelium > Unclassified ... | reverse complement strand
CGCATACAGCGTCCAGTGCTTGAACCCCGTATAGCTGACGGTCAGGTTGAACTGGCTGTACGACGCGACGCTGTCCTGCATGTTCGGGTAGTTCCCGGCCGGCAGGATCGCCTGGCTGTATGGCCCGACGTAGATCCAGGTCAGCGTGGAGCTCCACTTCCGGTAGTTCCAGTTCAGGTTCGTGTTGCCCTTCCAGCGCGGGAAGCTGCCGCCGAACGGCTGGTTCACCGAGCCGTTGTTGCCGGCGAAATCCGTCTCGACGCCGCCCACCGGCATCTTGAAGTGCCACACGTAGGCCCAGTCGCCCGACAGCGTGAACGTGCCGATGCCCGTCTTCACCGACTGGCGGAACGTCGTCTCGAAGCCGTCCGTGTCGAGATGCGACAGGTTCTTGTACGGCATCACCACGTATGCGATCGAGCCGTTCGGGTTGCGCACCACGCGGGACGGATCGTTCGCGTCGACCACGCCCTGCACGTCGTCGGTGCCGATCACGTTGTCGACGTGGATCTTGTACCAGTCGAAGCCGATATCGGTCGTGCGCGTCGGCGACAGCTGGAAGCCGATGTTGTAGTTCTTCGTGCGCTCGGGTTGCAGGTTCTGGTTACCGGCCTGGATTTCCTCCGTCAGGTTGTATGCGCCCGGGTTGTTCGGGTCGTTCCGGTCGATCACGCCCTGCGTCGCGAAGGTGCGCGACGACGTGTTCTCGATCAGCGTCGGCGCGCGGAAGCCGCGCGTGTACGATGCGTAGGTCGTGAACTCGCGCACCGGCTGGAAGCGCAGCGCGAAACGCGGCGAGAACGCGCCGCCGAAATCGCTGTAGTGATCGTAGCGGCCCGACTGGCTGAAGGTGAGGTTTTTCAGGATCGGCACGTCGAGCTGGTAGTAGATCGCCGCGACGTTGCGCTGGCCGTTCACCGACTGCATCGCCGGCTGGATGAACGTGCCGTTCGCCCAGCCGAGGCCCGTGCCGATGTACTGGGTTTCATGCAGGAACTGCGTGCCGAGGCCAAGGCCGACATTGCCGGTGGGCAGCGTGAACAGGTTCGGCGTCGCGATCGTCGCGTCGACCGAGTCGAGCTTCGTGATCGCCTGCGTTTCCGTGTTGCCGTACAAACCGTTCAGGCCGTTCGGCGTCGCGGACGGGTTCGCGAAGTCGAACCCGCCGTTCTGGATGAGATTCTCCAGTGCGGACGCGCGGATCCGGTTCGAGAAGTTGTTCGACACCGTGCTCTGCGAATGCGAGTACGCGACCGACCAATCCCAGTCGCCCACCTTCGGCGTCGAGAAGTTGCCCTTCACGCCCGTCGCCGCCCGCCAGAAATTCGCGCTCGTGTGCACCGACTGCGTATCGCCGAACGCGTAGCGCAACTGCGTCGGCGCGCCGAACGGGTTGTATGGGTTGCTGCCGGGCACGACGTTCGACACCAGCTTGACGCCGCCCGTGGCCGGATCGAAGGTCTGCGTGCTCGAACCGAGCCGGCCGACGCCGGTGTTCGTGACCGTCGTATTGTTGCTTTCCCACAGGTCGGCGAACGCCTGCATCGCGTCGCTGATCTTGAAGTCGGCGTGCACCTTCGCGCTCAGGCGCTCGGTCCACGGCGAGATCGACGATGCATACGCCGTGTTGTTGCCGCATACCGTGCCGCCCGCGCCGAACGCCTGCGCGGTCGAATTCGACGCGATCGGCCGGCCGCCGTTCGGGCACGGCGACAGCGGGATGTTGGTGCCGTTGCGGCGCCAGTACGACAGCGATTCGTTGTTCAGGCCGCCGGGAAAGTTCGAGAAATCCTGGTTCTGCGACATGTCGCGATCAGACGCCAGCACGCCGTTCGACTTGTAGTAGCTGAGCGCCGCCGTCACGTTGAAGCGGTCGGTGTTCAGGTCGCCGAAGCCGCCGAGCAGGCTGAACTGGCTGGTGCCCGCACCGCCGCCGTCCTGCGTCGCGCCGCCGTAGCTGCCGCCGAGCTCGAGGCCCTGGAAGTTCTTCTTCGTGATGATGTTCACGACGCCCGCGATCGCGTCGGAGCGGTACTGCGACACCGCGCCGGTCTTCACGATCTCGATGCGGTCGATGATGTTGATCGGCAGCGTGTTCAGGTCGAAGAACTGGTCGGTGCCGTTCACCGCGAACGCATACGGCGCCACGCGCTGCCCGTCCACCAGCACCAGCGTGTATTTCTCGCTCAGGCCGCGCAGCGCGATGCCCGCGCCGCCCGGCGCGACTCAGGCCGCGCAGCGCGATGCCCGCGCCGCCCGGCGCGAAGCTGCCCTGCGCGCCGGAGCCTTCGCCCCAGCTGCTCGACGAGTTCGCCGACACGCCGCGCAGGTAATCCGACACGCTGGTGTAGCCGCTGCTCTCGATATCCTTGGCCGTCACGGTCTGCACCTGGTTGAAGCCGACCTTGTCCGCGCTGCGGATCAGCGAACCCGTGACTTCGAACCGCTTGATCTGCGCGACCTTGTTCTTTCCGGGCGCCGCCGCGTCCGGCTCGGCCGCCGCGGGCGCATCCTGCGCGGCCGCCTGCGCGACCGATGCGCCGCCGGGCGACGGCTGGCTCTGCGCAAATGCCGGCGCAGCCAGCGTGGCCGTCAGCGCCACCTCCGCCCAGATCATCCTCTTGACCGCCAACGCCAAAGCTCTCTGCTTCATCTTGCCCCACTCGTTCATCGATTGGAATCCGCCGGTTTTGCGTCGGGATCTCGTGAATCCCCGCCCGATCGAGGGCGTTTGCATACCGGTCCCGTTATTGCCGACCTGCTACCTGCGCTGCTGCGTTTTTCCTTCTATCCGCCACACCATCAGTCATCCTGATCGACTTTCATGGACGGATGAATGCGTCGTCCCTGTCATTCTTCAGTGCCGCGGCGCCCCCACCCAAACGACCACGGCTTCTTCATGCGCGGCGTTGCTCCACGCATGCGAGACCGTCGATTCGTAATGCGCGGTCTCGCCCGCCTTCAGTACGACGGTGCGGTCGTCCAGCGTCAGCTCGACCTGGCCGTTCATCACGTACAGGAATTCTTCGCCCGTGTACGACGCAACCTCCGCCGCCGCCTCGCCGACCGGAATCCGGAACAGCATCGCGTCGAGCTTCGTGCCGTTCGTCAGATGCGACAGTTGCGCGAACGCACCCGCCAGCATGTCGGCGCCCACGCGCGGCAGCGGCTCGCCCGGGCAGGCAGGCGGCGTGTCGTCGGGCGGGCCGACGAAATGGTCGATCGTGACGCCCAGCGCCTTCGCGATGCCGACGAGCGACGCGATGGACGGCGTCGCGCGGCCGCGCTCGACCTGCGACAGGAACGGCTTCGAGATCCCCGCCGCGGCCGCGGTGACGTCGAGGGTGAGCTTGAGCTGCCGCCGCAGCACGCGGATCTTGTTTCCTATTGAGGACGCGGCGACAAGCACCGATTCGTCGGAAGGCGAAACCATGGTGGGACGGGCCTCGTAGTCGAAATCTGTTGGATGAATGTGCATCCCGTGCGGCGGGCATGCCGCCGGCGTTCAGCGTGACGGCACACCGATGGAAGCCGCGGTCGCGGAAGGGTTGCCTTTCACCTTGCCCCGCATGAATTTTGCACTGCGTATCAACATGGCCATTTCACGTCCTCGCCCGCCCGTTCCCCCAACCCAACCCCGCCCAACCGCGACACGGCGCGCCGGCCGCCGTCACGGCATGTATTGCTCGTTGCCGATCAACCCGATGCGGGTCGCCCCGACACGCTGCGCGCTTGCCAGCACGCCCGCGACGGCCTTGTACGGCGCCTGCCGGTCCGGCCGCAGGCGAATCTCGGCCTGCTCCGGCTCGGCGGCCACCTGCGCGAGCTTCTGCTCGAGCGCCGCGCGGTCCGGCACCCGCGCGCCGTTCCAGGTCGTCGCGCCGGCGGCGTCGATATCGATCTGCACGGCCTGAGGCGGCTTCGCCGGCGGCGGCGGATTGCCGACCGGCAGATCCATCCTGACCGAATGCATCTGGATCGGAATGGTGATGATCAGCATGATCAACAGCACCAGCATCACGTCGATCAACGGCGTCGTGTTGATGTCCACCATCACGTCCGGCTCGCCGCCACCCGAAGTTACGTTCATGCCCATCGTCGACTCCTATCCGCCGCGCGCCGGCGGCTCAGTGATGAACGACACCTTGACGATGCCCGCCCGCTCGCAGGCCGTGACCACCCGGCCGATGAATTCGTAGCGCGTGTTCTCGTCGCCGCGCACGTGCACGTCGGGCTGCGGCGACATCTGCGACACGGCCTTCAGCTTCGCGAGCAGCGTCGGGCCGTCCACCAGCGCTTCGCCCCAGAAGAATTTCCCGTCCCGGTTCACCGCGATCTCGACGCTCTTCGGCGCGGTCTGCAGCGGCTGCACCGTCTCCTTCGGCAGCTCCAGCGGGATCGTATGCGTCACGACCGGAATCGTGATCAGGAAGATGATCAGCAGCACCAGCATCACGTCGACGAGCGGCGTCGTGTTGATGTTGGCGATCACCTCGTCGTTGTCGTCCTGCCCGACGCTCATGGCCATCGCGCACCTCGCTCGCGTCAGCGGACCAGCGCCGCGGCCGGCGCGCCCACGGCGCGCACCGGGCGCCTGCCGCCGGCCAGCAGCACCGTGTGCAGCTGCGCGCCGAAGCCGCGCACGCGCTCCATCACCGATTTGTTGCGGCGAACCAGGAAGTTGTAGCCGAGCACCGCCGGCACCGCGACGGCCAGGCCGATCGCCGTCATGATCAGCGCCTCGCCCACCGGGCCCGCGACCTTGTCGATCGACGCCTGGCCCGCGATGCCGATCGCGGTCAGCGCGTGATAGATGCCCCACACGGTGCCGAACAGGCCGACGAACGGCGCGGTCGAGCCGACCGTCGCGAGGAACGCGAGGCCGTCCTGCAGCCGGTTCGACACGTTGGTGATCGCGCGCTCGACCGACACGTCGATCCAGGTATTGCGATCGACCGCTTCGAGCAGCGCCTCGTCGTGATGCTCGCCGGCCTCGATCGCGGTTTCGGCGATGAAGCGGAACGGCGACGCCTCGTCGAGCAGCTTCGCGCCGTCCGACAGCGACGGGGCCGACCAGAGCTGTTCGTCCGCGAGCGTCGCGCGCCGGTTCGCGCGGAACTGCTCGACGAACTTGGCGATCATGATGTACCAGCTGCCCATCGACATGATCACGAGCAGGATCAGCACGAAGCGCGCGACGAAGTCGCCGTTCTTCCACAGCGCGCCGAGGCCGTACGGGTTCTCGACCGCCCTGGCCGCCGCCGGCGCGGGCGGCGGCGCGGGCTCGGCCGCGCCGGCCTGCGGCGCGCCGGCCTGCGGCGCGGCGGCTTGCGGCGCCGCCGCGAGCGACGCGGCGGCCACGGGCCCGCTGGCCTGCGCGAACGCCGCCTGCGGCGCGACGAGCGCATCGAGCGCTGCGCCGGAGATCAACATGCAGGCCGCCAGCGCGGCCAGTGAACGCTTTGCCATACCTACTCCAATTCTTTCGTTAAACTTACTAAATAGGACGCTTGATCGTCCGGTTCTTCTGCCCGCGAGCCCGCTCAGTTCAGGTTGAACGAGAACGGCACCTGCACCCTCACCGCCTGCCCCTGGGCCATGCACTTGAATCGCTTGACCGTGTTGTACGCGGCGCGATCGAGGATCGGATCGGCCGACTGCGCGACCCGCTCGCCGGTGATGTTGCCTTCCGCATCGACGACGAATTCGATCGTGACGTCGCCGGTGATGTTGTTTTCCTGCGCTTCCTTCGGATACTGCATCGCCGCGCGCATCTGGTCGGAGTTCGGGCAGACCACCCCGACTTCATGGCTGACCGGTTTCGCGGCGGGCACGGCCGGCGCCACCACCGGCGCCTGCACCGCCGGCGCGGACGGCACCGGCGCCGCCTGATGCGTGATGGTCGATTGCGACGGCGCCTGCACCGGCACCTCCGGCGGCGGCACGAACGGCGGCGGGGGCAGCGCGACCTTCGGCGGCGGCAGCTTGACCACCGGCATCGGCGGCGGGGGCGGCGGCGGTTTCACCGGCTCGATGATGCGGGTTTCGATCGGATGCTGGATCACCTGCACGACCTTGGTCGCGAGGCCGTTGACCAGCGCATAGATCAGCACCGCGTGCAGCAGCAGCACGACCGCGATCCCGCCGAACCGGCGCACCGGGTGCTGCTGCCTGGCGCCGAATTGCCGCGGACGCCCGAGCTTCGCCAGCCCGCTGCTGCCCGCGAGCACTCCATCCTCGATCTTGATGCTCACCTTCAATCCCCCGAAGCGAATTTCGCCCACCCGTTTCAACCACGGCCTCGAATAACGACAGGTCCGGTTTTATTTTCCCGAAAATGCGAATTGCTTATTTATTGAAAATGCAATCCGCGCCCGCCGGCCTTGCTGGGCGGGCAAATCGACTATTTGCCAATCATTATTCTCTTATCGAATAAGAGCGGGATATTTACCGGCTTGGGACGCGAATGGCAAATGAAAGCCAGAACACGGCCACGCAGGCCGCTCCAGGGCGATATGCCCGGGCGGGTTAAATATTTCAAATCAAACCGTCGTTTCTTGATTGTGAAAGATATCAAGGAAAAAAAACGAGCGTCAAACTTTTTTTGATGAAATACTCAAAGTTTGATTGCATCAAACTTCACAGGAAAATTTCAAGTAAATATCGCAAGTTTGATGGAATCAAACAAATTTCAATATCTCTCTTAAATGCATGCCATTTAAAGTTTGATCACATCAAACATGATCGATTCGAATTGAATCGGCCTCTCAATTCCTGTGCAGTCCGATCATTCAGCAGCGTGAATGAATAGATTTCCTGAATGACGGGCAGGTGCACCGCCTTCAAATCGGCACGGGATTCGTCAGCGCAGTCAGCACGTGGTCGGCCCACACGCCGTTGATCCTCAGATACGCGCGCGCAAAACCCTCCTGCTCGAAACCGAGCCGCTTCAGAAGCCGCGCGCTGCGCGTGTTTTCGGGGCGATGATTCGCCATCACGCGATGCAGGTCGAGTTCGTCGAACACGTGGCGGATCGCGGCCTCGAGGCATTCGCGCATCAGGCCCTGCCCTTCGCGGTCGTGTGCGATCGAAAACCCGAGATAGCATGCGAGAAACGGCTCCGGCGCGATCTGGGTGAAATGGCACTCGCCGACCAATCGATCGTCATCCTTATCGAATGCGAGCAGATGCAGCGCGCGACCGGATGCGATGCTGTCCTCCATCGCATCCAGGCGCGTCTCGATCGACGCCAGCGTGTAGAACGACTCGGGCCGCGACGGCTCCCAGGGCGCCAGATGCGCGCGGTTGGCGACGACGTATGCGTGCAGCGCCGGCGCATGCGCGCGACGGGCCGGGCGAAGCAGCAGGCGGCCCGTGTCGAGCGGCGCCGGCGCGGGCGAAGGGGTGGATTTCATCGGCAGACTGGTGGAATGGCGAAACACCGGAGCCGAGAAGATAGCGCAGGCGGTGCCTGCAGGCACCGGGTCGATTACCCGCGCATCACACGCGCGCTGAAACGGCCTTGCCGACCCGCGCGCCGCGCCGCATCGATCAGGGCCGCGCCGGCGGGCGTGCCGGTTCGGGCAAAGGCGTAGAAGCGTGCAGCCGGCAATTCGGGCAAGCCGTCGTCGGTGCCCAGCACGCGCAAGCCTTCGCCCCGCTGGCTGTCGGCGATGACCGTGACCGCGAAGCCCGCGCGCGCAGCCGACAGGCAGCCCGCCATGCTGCTGCTTTCGAACACCACGCGCCAGGCCTGGGCGGTCTTGCCCAGCGCCGTGATGGCCGACTCCCGGTAGATGCACGGCTCGGGAAAGACGGCCAGCGGCAGCGGCTGGCCAAGGTCCAGGGGCTGATGCGCCGCGAACGCCCAGACCAGCGGCTCTTCCCACAACAGGTCGCCGGTTTCGTCGTCGACCCGGCTGCATTGCTTGCCGAATACGAGGTCCAGGCGGCCACGTTCCTGCTGGCGCAGCAGATCGGCGGTGATGCCGACTTTCAGCTCGATCGTCGCGTCGGGGTGCCGCTGGCGAAAACGCTGCAGCACCTCGGGCAGCCAGGTGCCGGCGAAGTCTTCCGATGCGCCGACCCGCAGCCTGCCGCGCAGTGGCGTACCGCGCAGTTTCGCGCGGGCCTCGCGCTCCAGGTCCAGGATGCTGCGGCCGTAGGCGTACAGCGTATCCCCGGCCTGGGTCAGCTCCAGGCGGCGCGTCGTGCGCGCAAGCAGGCTCGCGCCGGCGATCTGCTTCAGACGCTTGATGTGTCCGCTCACGGCCGAAGGCGTCAGCGCCAGGCGTTCAGCCGCCGTGGCGAAGCTGCCGCCATCCACGACTTCGAGGAAGGTGCGCAGCAATACGGTATCGAGCGGTGTGCCGTCGGCGGCAGGCAAGGTGTCCATCAGAGATTCAACGCAAAACGTCATGAATGGTCGCCGATTATTCGCCAATCAAGCAGATTCGTCCAGTTATGCTGAAGCCATCCCATTTGCGCGAGGACAACGCCATGAGCACTTACCGCAGCGCCGCAACCGGGCGGCTCGACATCGCCTATCTCGAATGGAATCCGCAGGGGCCGCGCACGGCCGTGCTTCTGCATGGCTGGCCGGATAGCCCGGCCTGCTGGAAGACTGTCGCTGCAATCCTGGCCGACGCCGGCTACCGCGTGCTCGCACCGGCGCTGCGTGGTTTCGCGCCCACCCGCTTCACCGATGCGGCCACGCCCCGAAGCGGGCAGTTGTCCGCGCTGGGCCGCGATCTGCTGGAATTCATGGACGTGCTGGGGCTGGAGCGGCCGGCGCTGATCGGCCATGACTGGGGCGCCCGCGCCGCCGCCAACGCATGCGGTTTGCGAGACGGCGCGGCCTCTCATCTGGTGATGCTGTCGGTGGGCTACGGCACCAACGACCCGAACCAGCCGCTGTCGCTGCAACAGGCGCGCAACTACTGGTATCACTGGTTCATGGCCACGCCGCGCGGCGCGCGCGTGGTTCGGGAGGAGCGCGAGGCTTTCGCCCGGCAGATGTGGGACACCTGGGCCCCGGCCGGCTGGTACAGCGAGGCCGACTTCGACGAAGCGGCGCAGGCGTTTCAGGGCGACGACTGGGCCGAGATCGTGCTGCACGCCTATCGCCACCGCTGGGGCTTTGCCGAAGGCGACCCGGCCTATGTCGAGGACGACGCGCGCCTGAGCCCGGCGCCTGTGTTGTCCGTGCCGACGCTGGTCCTGCACGGCGGGGCGGATACTTGCAACCATCCCGACAGTTCCAAGGGACGGGAGGCGTTTTTCCGGGGCCGCTACGAGCGGCAGGTGCTCGATGGCGTGGGGCATTTTCCGCAGCGCGAGGCGCCTCAGGCCGTCGCCGAGGCCATCCTGCGGTTTTTCCGGCAGGGGTGAAGCAGATCCTAAACCCAGGCAGATTACTGCCGTTAATGAACATTACAGAATGCATTCACAATAACGGCGGCAGGCTTCACGTTGTCCTTCCGGTGCCACCGCCAGACAACGAGAGGGCACCATGGCGATCAAGGCCACCAGCTATTCCGGCGGCACCTACCCCTACCCCGTTCGCGAGCGCGACGGTTCCAGGAAAGCAGACGGCTCGGCGAGCACCGGGCTTTCGCTGGGCGACTTGCTTAAGCGGAACGAGGAGGCTCGCGTGGCATTGAGCGACATTGGGCGGTCATCGGCGCGAAGCGCGAAGGAGTATGCGCGCAGGCGTCTGGAGGAGATCGAGGAGATGCTGCGACAACTGGCCATGCTCGGGCTGTCGCCCAAGCAACTCGCGGCGATGATCAAGGAAGTGAAAGGCCTCGTCGCGCAATACCGGGATGCAGGAAAAGCGCTGGGTGGCGACGTGTCCGGTGCTTCCCCGGCCGTGTCGGGGGACGGCGAAAACACGAACGGCATGGCGGCGGATGATGGTGCATCGGAAGCCGCTGCGTCGACGGATGCTGCGACGGCAGTGGCGAGTGTTGCGGCCGGGGATCCATCGACCGCGCGTGATGCGATCTCGCCGTCGGACATCCTTTCGCAATCAGGTGCTGGCCGCCAGGACAGCCCCGCAAACGCCTATCTCGCAATGGCCGGCAACCTTTCCCGCACCAATGACGCCGATACCGCCGATGCGAAATTCATGGTGCATGCGAACGGCCTGCTGGAGCGGCTCAAAGCGATGCTGAAGCATGCGCAGCGTGAGGCCGATCACGTCAGTCCGCGATGAACGAAAGAGGGGCTTCGCGGATTTCGGGAAACGCGGGGTGGACGGTCGGCGATCAGCCAGCTGCGGCCGTTCGATCTCGCACCACGCGATCGTTCAAGTGTCGGCTTCGCTCCATCAACGGCCGCTTGTGACAGCACGATCGAGACGACATTGCACGCGCGGCGGCAAGAGAGGCAGCGCGCGTCGGCCCGTGTGAACGACGGGCGGGCGCGGTCATGCAACGGCGCGTCGCCACCGGGTTCATTTGCCGTGCGGTGGCCTCGTTTCAGCCACGAAACGGTTTTCGCTCGAATCCCTCTGCCCGCGACCAACACGGACACCGGAGCGCTTGTCGTGTCGGCATCGGCGCAAATCTTGCGTGATCGCGTGATAGCCCAAAAAGGCGTGGCGATCGATGCGCCCGGCGCAGTCATTCCAGATCATCGATTTCCCGGCGCGGAGGCTCGATCCGCCTGCGTTTCGAGCAGTCCGGCGCCGCTTGCTTTAGCTCATGAGACATATCGCCGACCTGCCTGCGCAGGCGGCTGTCCATGAGATGCCGGGGGGAAGTCCATCCAGAAGGAGTGACTGACATGTCCGGAACCCCAGGTATTCCCGAGCTGGCGACATCCCTCTTTTCGGCGGCGCGTGTGGTCGCACATAAGACGCTGGCCAAAGCCTTCGGCGCCAAAGCCACACAGCGCGGAAAGGGATGCACGGCGACATTCCCCTGCAAGCAAGGTCGCTTCGGCCACCATGCGCTGATCGCGTCGGCCCTGATAGGCATCGCCGCGCTCCAGCCCGCCACTGGCCAAACGTTCGCCATCCATGACCTCGGCACGCTGCCCGGCGGAAATGACAGTTACGCTTCCGCGATCAATAATCGTGGCCAAGTGGTGGGGCAGTCGTCCATCGCTACGGCCGGCGGGCCGGACACGCACATATTTCTTTTCGAACATGGCGTGATGACCGACTTCATCACGCTCCGGGGCGGCGACGCGAACGGGATCAACGCACGGGGTCAAGTGGTCGGCTCCGCGAACCCCGCGACACATCCGGGTCGGTTCGCTTATCTGTATCAGGACGGGGCCGTGACCAACCTCGGAACGCTCCCGGGTTTTACCGATAGCGAAGCTTATGGAATCAATGCGAACGGCCAGGTGGTCGGCCTCGTGAGCCGCGGACGGGGAAGGCACCAGTTCAGAAACGCTTTCCTGTATCAACATGGGGTAATGACGAACCTCGGCGCGCTTCTCAATCCTGACCAAAACAGCTTCGCAACTGCAATCAACAATCGTGGCCAGGTGGTTGGCTCATTGGGCAACAGCGCGCTCGGGCTTGAGCACGCCTTTCTGTTCGACAAGGGCGTGATGACCGACCTTGGCACGCTCCCCGGCGGCCACGCCAGCGATGCCAGTGCGATCAACAATCGCGGCGACGTGGTAGGAACATCGTCCACCGCGACCGGTGCTCACGCATTTCTTTATAAGGATGGCGTGATGACGGACCTGGGCACCCTCGGCGGCAGCATGAGTGAAGCGACGGGCATCAACGATCGCGGCGAAGTGGTCGGCACCTCGACCACCGCGACCGGCGACAGGCACGCCTTTTTTTACAGAGACGGGGTGATGACCGACCTCGGTACGCTCGCCGGTCACAACGAGAGCTTCGCCGTCGGCATCAATGAGCGCGGCGAAGTGGCCGGATGGTCTGGAACGTGGTCCGGGCAGCGCGCCGTCCTCTGGACGCGATAGAACGGCCGATAACCGGCTGTACACAACGCGCATTCGAACTCGGGGCCAGCCATCGCGCGTGGTCCCGCAGCGCTGTTTTGCACGGAGGTGCCCTTCGCCCGCTCCCGCCGTTCCCGGACGGCAGTGTCTGTCGCATCCGGAAAGCTGGCGTCGTCACATCAGCGGGACGAGCAGCCGGAACGGGCCAAACAGCCCCCCGCCACCCCGCGAAAAACAAAAAAAAGCCCGCAAAACGCGGGCGAGCTTCGCTGTGAGAAACCTCTAACAACAAACTGGACGGCTGATCGTACTACTTGAAAAACCGCCATTCGAGACAGGTAAACCCGCTCACGGTTTACCCGCCCGCAGCCCCGGCCGCCCCGGCCATCCCGGCCGGGGCAGTCGAATACCTCAGTGCATTTTCTGCTTCAGGTCAGACAGTTCGGAGTGCATCGAACTCACCGCGCTCATCACGCCGGCATCGACGCCGCCGGCCTGCGTGCACGCGCGTTCGGCGCGATCGCCGATCCGTTCGAGATCGTCGATCCATTGGCGGATGCGATCCTCGTCGCGTGACGCCATGATCTTCCTGGCCGACTTGCATTCCCGATCCAGCTCGTCCACCCAGTCGAGCAGCGCCCTGGGCGCCGTCTTGTCCGAGTGGCAGGTTCGCGATGCGTCGCTGATCGTTTGCTGTAGATGGCTGAAGCGTTGCTGCATCTCGCTGGCTTGCAACATGATGACCTCCTTCACGAACGTCGGCGCCCGGCGGGGCCGGGCGGCCGATCAAGCCGCGTTTCCCGTTCGATCGTCATGCGCGGGCCATCGCCGCGGCCGCCTTGGCTCCGGAGCGGCACGCCGGCCCGCGACGGGCGGGCTTCTAGTGTAGGTCATCGCGGGATGCCCGTCGGCCGGGCATCCGATGCGCGGCACCGCGCGGCCCGGGGTCGCCACCCATCAATACGCCCCCCGCGCCCCGACCCCATCACGCACGACGGCCGGCACAGGCAAACGCCCGCCGGCCGACTGCGCGATCACGCGCGATGCAGGTACGAGAATTGCGAGAATTACTCTTCGCCCGGCCACCAGGGCTTGGCGGTGGAAGCGGGCTGGATCAGGTAGTCGTCGAGGTTCTTGTCGACCAGCCATTTCGGGCGGGCGCCGCGCCCTGTCCACGAATTGCCGGACGACGGATCGTAATACTTGGCCGGCAGCTTCTTCGGCTTGTCCTTCACGAAGCCGGCCGCACGCAGGAGCTCCACCTCGGTGATGCCGAACTCCTTCACATGCTCGCGGATCGCGGCCAATGCTTCTGCCTTTTCTTTCTTGCGGGCCTCTTCAACGAGCAGGTTGAGATGGCCGAGCTGCTGTTGCAGCGTTTGGATTTTGCTGGATGTCACGTGGCGTAGTCTTCGTCGATGCGGTGCCTGGCGGCACCCAGATACATGGATGTCCGTCACTCGTTCACAGTCTGCCTGGCCGCTACGGGATGGCCCCCACCCGCACCGCATCGCGCGGCACGCGCGCTGCTTCGGTGTCCGTCGAATCGGCCCGAGCGGGCGCCGATGCCGGATTGCCGGAAAAATCGGGGAAAACGCCGGGGACGTGTCGCGCTCGTCAGCACGACCGAAGGTATCGGACTCGACAAAGTTACCGGTCCGGCCACTCGCGCCGCCGACAAATTTGCCGGCCGCCTGCGAACCGTTCGGGGCCCGTCACGTCAAGCACACTGGAACAATTCGCGATTGTAGCAGCCGGCGCGCGGGCGTCACCTGTCCCGAACGGCCAGCGGCCGTTTTTCGGAGGTGTCGCCCGGGTTGAACGCGTGATCCGCGTGGCGCGGCGTCCATGCAGCGCAAGTGGCCGGCCGGCGAATCGGTGCAGCCAGCCGCTGCCGGCCGCGCCCGATTCGCCTGCGCATTCGACGTCGTCGCGAATCCGGGGGCGGATTCGCGTGGCCGCGTCAGGACAGCCGTTCGATCGCGATCGCCGTCGCCTCGCCGCCGCCGATGCACAGCGACGCCACGCCGCGCTTGAGGCCGTGCGTCTCGAGCGCCGCGAGCAGCGTGACCATCACGCGCGCGCCCGATGCGCCGATCGGGTGCCCGAGCGCGCACGCGCCGCCATGCACGTTGACCTTGTCGTGCGGCAGGTCGAGATCGCGCATCGCCGCCATCACGACCACCGCGAACGCCTCGTTGATCTCGAACAGGTCGACGTCGCCCAGCCGCCAGCCGGTCTTTTCCGACAGCTTGCGCAGCGCGCCGATCGGCGCGGTCGTGAACAGCCCCGGCTTGTCCGCATAGGTCGAGTGGCCGACGATCACCGCCTTCGGCACAAGGCCGCGCTTCTCCGCTTCCGAGCGGCGCATCAGCACCAGCGACGCGGCGCCGTCGGAGATCGACGACGCATTCGCCGCCGTCACCGTACCGCCTTCGCGGAACGCCGGCCGCAGCGTCGGAATCTTGTCGAGCCTGGCCTTGCCCGGCTGCTCGTCGATGCTCACGAGCGCCTCGGTCTTGCCCGCGCTCACGCGCACCGGCGCCACTTCGGCTGCGAAGCGGCCTTCCGCGATCGCCTTCTGGGCGCGCGTGAGCGACGCGATCGCGAACGCATCCTGCGCGTCGCGCGTGAAGCCGTAGGCCGTCGCGCAATCCTCGGCGAACGTGCCCATCAGGCGGCCCTTGTCGTACGCATCCTCGAGGCCGTCGACGAACATGTGGTCGAGCACCTGCCCGTGGCCCATCCGGTAGCCGCCGCGCGCCTTCGGCAACAGGTACGGCGCGTTGCTCATGCTCTCCATGCCGCCGGCCACCGCCACGTCGGCGGAGCCCGCGACCAGCAGGTCGTGCGCGAGCATCGCGGCCTTCATGCCGGAGCCGCACATCTTGTTGACCGTGGTCGCGCCCGTCGCCAGCGGCAGCCCCGCCTTCAGCGCCGCCTGGCGCGCCGGCGCCTGGCCCTGCCCGGCCGGCAGCACGCAGCCGAAGACGATTTCGTCGACCTGTTCGGCCGGCAGCCCCGCGCGTTCGAGCGCGGCGCGAATCGCCACGGCGCCCAGCTCGCTCGCGGATGCCGCGGCCAGGTCGCCCTGGAAGCCGCCCATCGGCGTGCGCGCCGCGCCAACGATGACAATCGGATCGTGTGTCGTCATGATTCCCTCTCCTTGTGGATCAGCGCGGCGCCATGCGCAGCGCGCCGTCGAGTCGAATGACTTCGCCGTTCAGCATCGGGTTTTCGGCGATATGGCGCACCAGCGCCGCGAATTCGTCGGGCCGCCCGAGCCGCGACGGGAACGGCACGCTCTTGCCGAGCGAATCCTGCACTTCCTGCGGCATCCCGGTCAGCATCGGCGTCTCGAAGATGCCCGGCGCGATCGTCACGACGCGGATGCCGAAGCGCGCGAGCTCGCGCGCCACCGGCAGCGTCATCCCGGCCACGCCGGCTTTCGACGCCGCATAGGCCGCCTGCCCGATCTGCCCGTCGAACGCCGCCACCGACGCGGTGTTGACGATCACGCCGCGCTCGCCGTTCGCATCGGCGTCCTGCTTCGACATCGCGTCGGCCGCGAGCCGCATCATGTTGAAGGTGCCGACCAGGTTGATCGACACCGCGCGCGCGAAGCTGTCGAGCCGGTGCGGCCCGTCGCGCCCGACCACCTTCTCGCCCGGCGCGACGCCCGCGCAGTTGACGAGCCCGTCGATGCGCCCGAACGCGTCGAGCGCGGCGGCGATCGCGGCCTGCCCGTCGGCTTCGCGCGTCACGTCGGCGGCCACCGCGCGCGCCGCCGCGCCGAGCTCGCGCGCGACGCCGGCGACGGCGTCCGCATTGACGTCGGCCAACAGCACGCGGCCACCCTGCGCGACGACCATCCGCGCGACCGCGGCGCCCAGGCCGGAGCCTGCGCCCGTGACGACAAATACCCGGTTATCGATGTTCATTGATGCCACTCCATTCAGGAATTCAGGGATTCAGGAATTCACGTTCTGTTCGACGGCCATCTTGCGCAGCACGAAGCGCTGCACCTTGCCGCTCGGCGTCTTCGGCAGCGCGTCGACGAATTCGACCGCGCGCGGGTACGCATGCGCGGACAGCCGTTTCTTCACATGCAGGCTCAGCTCGTCGGCCAGTTCCGGCGAACCCGCGTAGCCGGCCGACAGCACGACGTACGCCTTGACGATCTCGGTGCGCGCGGGGTCGGGCACGCCGATCACGGCCGCCTCCATCACCGCCGGATGCTCGATCAGCGCGCTTTCGACGTCGAACGGGCCGATGCGGTAGCCGGCCGACGTGATCACGTCGTCGGCGCGGCCGATGAAGCTGATGCTGCCGTCCGGCTCGAGCTCGACGCTGTCGCCGGTGCGGTAGTAGCCGCCGGCGATGGCCGGCGTCGCCTGGCGCCAGTAGCCCGAGAACCACAGCAGCGGCGATTGCGCGATGTCGACGGCGAGGATGCCGGGCTGGTTCGGCCCGAGCTCGCGGCCGGCGTCGTCGAGCACCGCGACGCGGTAGCCGGGCATCGCGAGGCCGGCCGAGCCGGGATGCACGGGGTGCGCAAGCCCGTGGTGGTTGTTCACCACCATGCCGAGCTCGGTCTGGCCGTAGTGGTCGCGGATCGGCGCGGCGAGTTCGGCGTCGAACCAGCGGATCACTTCCGGGTTCAGCGGCTCGCCCGCGCTGCTGACCACCCGCAGCCGTCCCTTGATGCGCGCGGCCGGCCCGGAGCCGGCCGCCATCAGCAGCCGGTACGCGGTGGGCGAGCCGGCGAGGCTGGTGATGCCGAGCCGCTCGATCACGTCGTAGGTGCCCTCGACCGTGAATCCGCCTTCGTGGAGCGTCGTCGCGTGGCCGAGCAGCAGCGGCCCGGTGATCGCGTAGTAGAGGCCGTACGCCCAGCCCGGATCGGCGATGTTCCAGAACCGGTCGCCGGGGCGCAGGTCCACCGCGTCGCGCATGTACGCGCCGAACGCGAGCAGCGCGTGCAGCGGCACCGGCACGCCCTTCGGCAGCCCGGTCGTGCCCGACGTCGACATCATCAGGAACAGGTCCGCGCCGGTGCGCGGCACCGGCTCGAACGCATCGGGCTGCGCGTCGAGCGCGGCGCGGAAATCGAGATCGCCGCCGGCCAGCGGCGCGTCGGGCGCGCGCACGGTCGCGACCGGCGGGCACGCCGCCACGTCGTCGAGCTTGGCCCGGTTCGCGGTGTTGGTCACGACCAGCTTCGCGTCGCTCATGCGCAGCCGGTGTTCGATCGCCTTCGGCCCGAACGCCGTGAACAGCGGCTGGTAGACGGCGCCCGCGCGCCACGCGCCGAGCACCGTCGCGACGAGCTCCGGCGTGCGCGGCAGCAGCCCGGCCACCACGTCGCCGGGCCGGATGCCCTGCGCGACGAGCAGGTTCGCGACCCGCGCCGACAGCGCCTGCATCTGCGCGAAGCTGAAGCTGTGGTGATGCCCGCCCGCATCGATCCAGTCGAGCGCCGTGCCGCCGCCGGCCACGTGCCGGTCGCAGCATTCGACGCACGCGTTCAGCCCGCGCGCGAGGTCGCCGTGCAGGCGCGCGGCGGCCGCTTCGAGGCTGAAGCCGGCCAGCGCGTCCGCATAGGCGGGCGTGGCGTCGACGACGATCTGATCCGACATGGGTGTCTCCTCCCGTTGTATCGCTGCCGGCCGGGCGACCGGAGCCGCAGATTCGTTCCCGATGGTAGTCATCGCCGACATTGCAAACAATGACAAATCGGGTCTACGATCTTGATCGGATTTGCCATGTCGGATGGAGGAGGCTTGCGGTGGAACGGCAGATGATCGCGCCGGGTTTCGTCGAGGATGCACTTGCGTGCCTGCGCGTGCAGGGCGTCGACGTCGCGCCGCTGCTGCGCGCGGCAGGCCTGCCCGGCGAGGTGGACGCGCCGGTCACGGTCCAGCAGTACGGGCGGCTGTGGCTCGCGATGGCCGAAGCGCTCGACGACGAGTTCTTCGGCCTCGCCGCGCGCCCGATGCGGGTCGGCAGCTTCGCGCTGCTCGGGCATGCGGTGCTGCACACGCGCACGCTCGAACAGGCGCTGCGGCGCTCGCTGCGCTTCCTGCGCGTGGTGCTCGACCACCCGCACGGCACGCTGCAGGCGAGCGGCGGCGAGGCGCGCATCGTGCTCGCGGATGTGGGCGCGCCGCGCCCGGCGTTCGCATACCGCACGTTCTGGCTGGTCCTGCTCGGGCTCGCGTGCTGGCTGATCGGGCGGCGCATTCCGTTGCGGCGCATCGACTTCTCGTGCCCGAGCCCCGAACATCGCGCCGACTACAGCCAGTTCTTCGGCGCGCCCGTGCATTTCGACCAGCCCGACTGCCGGCTCGCGTTCGACGCGGCCTACCTGCGGCTGCCGACGATCCGCTCCGAACAGGCGCTGAAAGCCTTCCTGCGCGGCGCGCCGGCCAACATCCTGGTGCGCTACCGGCACGACTCGGGATGGGTCGCGAAGATCCGCACGCACCTGAAAGCCGTCGCGGCCGCGGAATGGCCGACCTTCGACGCGCTTGCCGCGCAGCTCGAGGTGCCGCCGGCGACGCTGCGGCGGCGCCTGCGCAGCGAAGGGCAGAGCTTCGCGGCGATCAAGGACGAGATGCGCAGCGTGATGGCCCAGGCGCTGCTGCGCGACGGCGGGCGCAGCGTGGCCGACATCGCGTCCGAACTGGGCTTCTCCGAGCCGAGCGCGTTCCATCGCGCGTTCCGCAAATGGACCGGGCATTCGCCGGGCGCGTTCCGCCGCGACGGGGAGTGATGCCGGGCGCGGCGGGCTGATACGCCCCCCTTCGTCGGCTGCGCCGCATTCCGCGCGGCGCGGCGCCACGCATCGCCGCAAGCGGCGCGCCAGGTTTTCCGGCGCCGTGCTTCAGCATGCCTCGTCGGGCACGAGCAGATCGATCCGGCGCATGCGCGGATGCGCGAACATGCACGCGCACAGCAGCACGCTCGCCGCGCCGGCGACGACGAACAGCAGCGCGACGCCGCCGCCCGCGCCGATCCCGAACCACGCATGCGCCGCCTGCGCGAACGTGCCGCCTGCCGCCAGCGCGGGCTCCAGCACGCGGTCGACGACGAATCCGCCCGCCGCAACGACGATCGTCATCGTCGCAATCATCAGCATGCTGACGCACGACAGCACGCTGGCCCGGTTGCGCGCTTGAATCTTGCGCATCCACAACGCGTTGCAACACCCTTCGGCGACGCTGCCCGCCGCCAGCGCGACGAACGCGATCGCGCAGTACGTCGACGTCGACGACGCAAGGCCGATCGACAGCATGCAGAGCGACAGCACCGTATCCGCGCACACGACGATCAACATCAGGCGCTGCGGGTTGGTCGCCGCGACGAGGAGCGACATGCCGGCGAGCCCGCCGAGCGCGGCCCACGTATAGACGAACCCGAGCTCCGCGCTCGAATGCTGCGCGAGCACGAGCGGCGCGATCATCATCGTCGCGAGCGAGATCAGCGCGCTCTGGAGCATCACGTAGACGAGCAGCCCGAGCAGCAGCGGCTCCGCCTCGAAGAAGCGCCGCGCGCTCGCGAGGCTCGTCAGCACGTCATGGAGCAACGGCCGGTTCGCGCACGCCGGCTCGACGGATGCCGCACCGAGACGGCCGAGCGCCGCGAGCACGCATAGCATCGCCGCGACGCTCGCGACGAAATGAATGGCGAACACCGCCTGCAGGCCCGCGCCGCCCATGATGATGCCGCCGAGCAACGGCGCGGCGAGCGTCGAGACGTTCTTGCCGATGCCGATCAGGCCGTTCGCGCGCGTCAGCCCGTCCTTCGTCACGAGCGAACCTACCGAGGCCTGATAGGCGGGCCCCCGAAACGCGCCGACCGCCGACGCGCAGCCGTTGAACACGTACAGATGCAGCGGCTGCAGCCGGCCGGCCAGCAGCAGCGCGAGCAGCAGCAGCGTCAGCAGCGCAAGCGCCGCATCGGCCGCGACGATGATGCGCTTGCGGTCGAGCCGATCGGCGAGGCCACCCGCGAACGGCAGGATCAGCACCGACGGCAGCGTCGCGGCGATCACCGTATTCGAGAAGGCCGTCACCGAGCCGGATTGCCGATAGACCCAGACGCCGAGCGCGAACGACATCAACGCCGCGGCGAACTGCATCGTCGATTCGCCCAGCCAGAAGAAATAGAAACGACGACCTAGCGACATGCATTCCTTATCGGGTTGAGCGCGACGGCGCAGGGACGGCGCGTGCGTCGCGTCGCGCCCGGCACCCGCGCGGCGGGCGCGTGGGCAGGCCTGCCGGATTAGATCACCGGCGCCGGACGACGTCTGTCATGGGAATGCATGACGGCGCGCGCATTGTCCGGCGTTCCGGGGACAGACGTTCGACCGGCGCGGTGCTCTAATCGCCGTCACTCGCGCATTGCCGCATCGGCCGCCCGCATTCCTGGCGCGCATGCACGTCAGCGCGGGGGGCGGTTTCCCGATGCCGCGCATCTCGCGGCAAGCGCACAACGTATCGGTATCCGAAGAACCTTCGCAAGCGAATCCATCTACGTCGGGCTGTCAGATGAAATACCCCTTCCGGGCGGCACAGCGCAATATCCACGCGGCGCAAAACTTCCATGAAGACCACCGGCTCGCGCAGATCGGCGCGGCGGCGAACATCGTCGGCACGCTCGAGCCCGACCTGTTCTGGCGCGCGGCGGACTTCGTCGCGGCGCACAGTCCTGCGCTGCGCTCGGCGCTGCATGACGGCGCCGACGGCCTGTTCCAGGTCGTCCACGACGTTGCGGGCTTCGCGCACGAAACACTCGACCTGCGTTCGCACGCCGATCCGCAGGCGGCCGCGCGGCGCTTCATCGACGACGATTTCGCGAACCGCCGTTTCGCCGCCGACGGACACGACGTCGCGAACCGGATGATATTGCTCAGGACAGGCGACGCGGAGCACATCGCATATGCAGCCTTCCATCACGCGCTGTTCGACGGCTGGGGCACGTCGCTGTTCTACGCGCGCCTGTGCGACGCGTACAACCGGCTGCGTGCGGGCGGCGAACCGGTGGCGTGGGACGAGACGAGCGTCGACGCGGCGCTGGCGGACGAGCGCGCGTATCTGTCGTCCGACCGGTGCGACGCGTCGCGCCGATATTGGGCCGAGCGGCTCGCGTCGTACGACAGCGAATACTTCCCGCGCGCGACGTCGCTGTCGAACCGGCGCACGGTGCTCGAACTGGGCGAGGCCGACACCGCCGCGGTGCGCGCATGGTGCGACACGCACCGCGTGAGCGCATTCCACTTTTTCACGGCTGTGTTGCACGCGACGCTGTTTCGCGTGGTCGGCGCGCGCGATCTCGCGATCGGCCTGCCGATCCTCAACCGGCGCACCGCGACCGACAAGCAGACGATCGGGCTCTTTCTGGGCTTTTGCGTGCTGCGCGCGTCGGCGGCGCCTGCCGACACGTTCGCGGCACTCGTCGCGCGGATCGGCGCGCAACTGAAGGCCGATTTCCGGCATCAGCGCTACCCGCTCGACGCGGTGTCGGGCGACCAGGGCCGCCTGCCGTTCGAAGTGAGCCTGTCGTACGAACGGCACGACTACGCTGCGACGTTCGACGGCACGTCCACGACGGTGACGCCGCTGCGCACGCCCGCGCAGAGCTACCCGCTGCGCGTGTACGTCCGCGATTTCAGCGCGCAGCGGCCGATCTACATCGACTTCGACACGAACGATTCGTGCTTCGGCGCGCTCGCGCCGCAGGCATTCGTGAAGACGTTTCACGCCGTGTTGCGCGACGCGCTCGACGATGCGGATGCGCGTCTCGTTTCGGCGAGGTCGGCGGCCGGCGATGCGGGGGCGGCGATGCACGCGCCGGCCGATGTGCCGGCGTTGCGGCACGCGAATCTCTGCGATGCATTCGAGGAGATCGCCGGGCGCTATCCGGATGCGGTCGCCGTTTCAGGTGATGCCGGTTCGCTCACCTATGCGCAGCTCGACGCGCGCGCCAACGCGCTCGCCTGGACGTTGCGCGAACTCGGCGCGGCCCCCGAGCAGCGCATCGGCCTCGCCTGCGCGCGCGACATCCCGTTCGCGGTCGGCATGCTCGCCATCCTCAAGACCGGCGCCGCCTATGTGCCGCTCGATTCCGCCTATCCGGACGAACGGCTGCGTTTTCTCATCGACGACAGCGCGATGATCGCCATCGTCGGCACCGCCGCCGAACTGGAACGCCTGCCTTGCCCGGCGCTGCCGCGCTGCGCGATCGAGCTCGACGGCGACGACGATCACGACCACCGCGACCACCGCGATGACCGCGCCCGCCCTGCCCCGCCGCGCGCCATCTGCGCTGCCCAGGCCGCCTACGTGATCTACACGTCCGGCTCCACCGGCACCCCCAAGGGCTGCGTCGTCACCCACGCGAACGTGCTGCGCCTGTTCGACGTCACCCGCGAATCGTTTTCCCTCTCCAGCCAGGACGTCTGGAGCGTGTTCCATTCCACCGCCTTCGACTTCTCCGTCTGGGAGCTTTGGGGTGCGCTGCTGCACGGCGCGCAGGCCGTCTTCGTCCCCTTCGAGACCAGCCGCGATCCGCTCGCGTTCGCCGGTTTCCTGCGCGAGCATCGCGTGTCCGTCCTCAGCCAGACCCCTTCCGCGTTCCGCCTGCTCGATCG
>Ga0157367_1000364_pt1 | contig 22627 bp, 8 predicted proteins | sample AttbisABBM2_FD_113142 | JGI IMG/M metagenome (GOLD analysis project Ga0157367, IMG submission 113142) | Fungus gardens microbial communities from leaf cutter ant in Botucatu, State of São Paulo, Brazil - Atta bisphaerica ABBM2 | ecosystem: Host-associated > Fungi > Mycelium > Unclassified ... | reverse complement strand
CGGAGCCCGGCATGAGCCAGACCATCCTGCTGGTGGAAGACGAACCCAAGCTCGCCGCCCTGCTCGGCGACTACCTCAAGGCCGCCGGCTTCACCTGCGACTGGCACGCCGACGGCGAACAGGCCCTGGCCGCCCTCCGCGCCACACCGCCCGACCTGCTGCTGCTCGACCTGATGCTGCCCGGCCTGGACGGCCTGGAGATCTGCCGCGCGGCCCGCACCTTCAGTGCCCTGCCGATCATCATGGTCACCGCCCGGGTCGACGAGATCGACCGTCTGCTCGGCCTGGAGCTGGGCGCCGACGACTACATCTGCAAACCCTTCAGCCCGCGCGAGGTGGTGGCCCGGGTCAAGGCCGTCCTGCGCCGCAGCACGGCGGGCAGCCTCCCCGCGCCCAGCGGACTGCAGCTGGACGCCGAAGCCTACCAGGCCAGCTTCAACGGCCAGCCCCTGGAGCTGACCCCGGTGGAATTCCGCCTGTTGGCCACCCTGGCCAAGCACCCCGGCAAGGTGCTCTCCCGCGACCAGTTGCTCAATCACCTGCACACCGACTACCGCATCATCACCGACCGCACCGTCGACAGCCACGTGCGCAACGTCCGTCGCAAACTGCACCGTCTCGACCCGGACTGCGAGCTGATCCGCTCCATCTATGGCGTCGGCTATTGCCTGGAGCCTTGAGGCTTTCAGCCTACCGTCGACCAGGCCGCACGTGCTGACCCCAGTTGGGTCGCCGGCCGCTCCCACTGCAGGCGCAGCTCGCCGATCTGCAGCGGTGGGCGCAATCGGAGCGCCGGGCCCCAGGCGGTGGGCTCGGCTGCAGCGTCGTAGTCGGCGTCCTGCACGCCGGTATAAAGCGGCTCGCAGGCCACGGCGGGATGCTCGGTCAGCAGGCAGGCAGTGCGCGCCAGCGACAGGCGCGCACTCAGGATACGGCGCTCACGCAGGCGGCCAGTGAGGCCCCGGATGACCGCGGCCGCCATCAGGTAGCCGGTGGCGTGGTCGAGGGCCTGGACCGGCAAAGGCACCGGCTGCTCCGTGTGCTGCCAGTCACTCCCGGCCGCCGCGATGCCGCAAGACATCTGCACCAGGCTGTCGTAGCCACGCCGCAGGGCCCAGGGCCCGGTCCAGCCATAGGCGCACAGGGACACGTCGATCAGTGCGGGATTCAGGGCCCGGCGCTCGACGTTGCCATAGCCGAGCCGCTCCAGGGCGTCGGCGCGATAGCCGTGGACCAGGACGTCCGCCTCGGCCAGCAGCCCCTCGAATGCCAGACGATCCGCCGGCCGCCGCAAGTCCAGTCGCGCGCACCTCTTGCCCAGCGTCACCTCCGGCGCCAGGGCCGGCTCGTCCCAACCGGGTGGATCGAGGCGCAGCACCTCGGCGCCCAGTCCGGCCAGCAGGCGGGTGGCGATGGGTCCGGCGAGGATGCGGGTCAGGTCGAGGACGCGAATGCCGGCCAGGGGCCTCAGGGGCGTTGGCCGCCAGGTCGTGGGGGTCGGGCAAGCCTGCCAACGGAGGGCTACCAGCGGCTCGGCCCTTACCGCCCGCCCCTGTTCGTGAGCCTGCCAGGCCGCCAGGCTGTGCAACTCGGCGGCGCCCCCCCCCCGGACGCGACTACCGCGGTCTCCAACGCCGTGGCCGACCAGGTGGCGACCGCCTCGGCCACCGCGCTGCGGGTCGCGGGGCAGCCCAGGACGCCGAGCGCCGCCGTCCGATGGTGGGCGGCATTGGTATGCAGGCGAATCCAGCCGTCACGGGTGCGATAGTCACCGGCGACCGGGTCCCAGGCATCCGGCAGCGCCCAGCCCTCGGGCTTGAGTGAGAGTTTGAACCAGGCCGCGGCCAGATGCCGATCCACGCGGACCTCCGCGGCCGCGCCGGGTGCCCCCAACAAGTCCGCCACCGCCAGGCCGGCAGCGCCCATGGACGCCGTGGCCAGGTCGCTGACCGGAAAGCACGACGCCAGGCTGTCGGTGTTCAGTACCCGTAGCTGCTCTGACTGCGCGCCAGGCAATTCCAGGGCGACCAGCGCCGCGTCGAGCAACGCCGGTAAGGCCGGGAAAGACGCCGGAGATATCGTCATGACGGGCCGCCTCGCAGGGATGGATTCGAGACTCAACATAGTCCGCGCCGAACGACCGCGAAAGCCCGCCGCGACGGGCCGTCCGCAGCCGCTGGATGCCCCGACCGTCCAGCCAGGCGCGGGGACAAATCGCCTCCGACCGGGGTCTCCCCTTCATCGCCCTCAAGAGACCTAACCGGGAGACCCCATGACCGCAAGACAGCTACTCATCGCCGGCGCCAGCGGCATCATCGGCCAGGCCGTACTGGAGGCCTTCGCCCAGGCCGGCTGGTCCATCATCACCGTGGGCCGCTCGCAGAACGCGCCGAGCCGCTTTCCCCATGTGACCGCCGATCTGCTGGACGTCGGCAGCCTGGCCGCTGCCAAGGCCGACTTCGCCGGCGTGACCCACCTCTTCTACAGCGCCCTCAAGCCCAACCCGGACCCCGGCGCGGAAGCCGACGAGAACGCCGCCATGCTGGAGAACCTGGTGGCCGCGGTGCGCAGCGCGGGAGCGCCCCTGGCGCGCATCACCTTCGTCCAGGGCGGCAAGATCTATGGCGCCCACCTCGGCGTCTACAAGACGCCAGCACGGGAAGACGACAGCCGGCACTTTCCGCCCAATCTCTATTTCCGCCACGAAGACTTCGTCCGCAGTCTGGCAGCCGAAGGCATCCGCTGGACCGCCCTGCGGCCCGACATCGTCATCGGCCACTCCCTCGGCTCGGCGATGAACCTGGGCAACCTGATCGGCCTCTATGGCGCGCTCTGCAAGGAAACCGGTACCGCCATGCAGTTCCCGGGGCCGGAGCAGGCCTATCGCGGGGCGCTGGTCAACATCACCGCCGCGCCGCTGTTGGGCGAGGCCGCGGTCTGGGCCGCCGAAGAAGAACGCGATGGCGCCTTCAACCTCACCAATGGCGATGTCTTCCGCTGGAGTCACGTCTGGCCGCAGCTGGCCGACTGGTTCGGGCTGGACGTGGGCGAGCCGCAACCCATCTCCCTGGCCGAGCGCCTGACCGCGCTCAAGCCGGTGTGGCAGGCGCTGGCGCAACGCGAAGGGCTGGCCGAGGCCGATCCCGAGCGGATCGCGCCTGGTGCCTTCGGCGACTTCATCTTCCACGTCGAGAAGGACGCCATCTTCGATGTGACCAAGGCCCGGCAAGCGGGCTTCCAGCGGATGATCCTGAGGTCCGACGAGGTCCTGCTGGCGCACCTGGAGGACATGCGTCGACGGCGGCTGATTCCCTGAGCCTTGAACGGGAAAACGCCAGGGACAGCACGCGGTCTCATCCCGGGCGCTTCGCTCACTCTGCTACAGGAGTCCTAGATGTACGCCGATACCCTCAGCTGGGGCCAAGGCCCCCGCAGCTTCGAAGTCTTTCTCGAACCCACCTGCCCCTTCTCGGTCAAGACCTTCAACAAGCTCGACGACCTGCTGGCCCAGGCCGGTCCGGAACGGATCACCCTGAAGATCCGCCTGCAATCCCAGCCCTGGCACCTGTTTTCCGGCGTGGTGGTGCGTTGTGTCCTGGCCGCCGCCACCTTGGAGGGCGGCAAGGAAAGCGCCAAGGCGGTGCTGGCCGCGGTCGCCGCCCATCGCGAGGAATTCGAGTTCCAGGATCACGCCACCGGCCCCAACCGCGACGCCACCCCCAACGACATCATCGCGCGGCTGGAAGGCTACACCGGCCTGGCCCTGGCCGAGGCCTTCGCCCAACCCGACCTGCAGCAGGCCATCAAGTGGCACTGCAAGTACGCCCGCCAGAACGGCATCCACGTCTCGCCCACCTTCATGATCGATGGCCTGGTGCAGCCAGATATCAGTAGCGGGGATGCGGTAGCGGACTGGGTCGCTCGCCTGGGCTGAGCCTCGTCTCGTCCAGCCAGGAGGAAGACGCCCCAATCCCCGGCCAGCACGTTATGCTTGGCGGCTTCGTCCAGACTGAATCGAACCCCCATGGCCGCCCCATCCGGTGCCCTCTCCTGGAAGCCCTGAGCGTCTACCTCGGCCTGGCCGCCCTCGCCTTCGGTGCGGCGACGCTGCTGCCGCTGCAATCGGAAGCGGCCCTCGCCGGGCTGCTGCTGACCGAGCGCTATGCCACGGCAGCGCTGCTGCTCGCCGCCACCCTGGGCAACGTCGTCGGCTCGACGCTGAACTGGTGGCTCGGCCGCCACCTGGAACGCTTTCGCCAGCGGCGCTGGTTCCCAGTGTCGCCCGAGCGCCTGGCCCGTATCCAGGCGGCCTATCAGCGCTACGGCTGGTGGTCCCTGCTGCTGAGCTGGACGCCGCTGATCGGCGATCCCCTAACCCTGGTAGCCGGAGTGATGCGCGAACCCCTCTGGCGCTTCCTGCTGGTGGTGACCCTGGCCAAGGCGCTCCGCTATGGCCTGGTCGCCTGGCTCACCCTGGGCTGGAGTTGAATCGGTACGACACTCCAGTCCCTACGACGATGGCCTGCTACCGACCGATACTGCCACCGGCTTAGTATCCGACCACATCCTTATCACCGGGCGCGGACACACAGGAACCTGCACCTGTACGGCAGACTAGTGCACGATGTCCAGAGATAAGACTATGCTTCCTAGACCCGCCAGCTTACCGACGACGAGTGCAGAACTGCATATTGGACGGTATTTCTTTCATATAGTGGGTAGGGCGCAGCGAAATACACCGTGGGAACTGGTGAAAGCTCTGTCTTCGCCTGATCAAGGGCACGGGTGTCAGGTTCTACGGCGCCCCATTACCCCTCAAGCGCCTGTTACTGCTCGCTGAACGAGCGGTGCATGCCGTCGGTGAGCGGTCCGGCTATGTAGTTGAACAACGAGCGCTCGCCGGTAAGGATCGAGACGCTCACAGGTACGCCCGGCAGCAACGGGTAGCGGGTGCCGCGGTGGACAAAGGCGTCCTTGGCAGGCCGGATACGTACGCGGTAGTACGGCACCTTTTGCTCATCCAGCACCGAGTCCGGGCTGATGTCCACCACCTCGCCGTCAATAGGCTGGAAGCCACGGGCTATGGAAGACACCAGTTGGATACGCGCCTGCTGCCTAGGGTGAACCATGCCGATGTCGCCCACTGGCAAACGGGTTTCGATCGTCAGCGGCTCATCCGCTGGCACCAGGGTCATCAAGGTACCGCCAGGCTGGATGACGCCACCTTCGGTGACCACTTGTAGTGTCATCACTACACCCTCGATGGGCGAACGCACCACCTGCCGCTCGCGGCTGTCGGAGAACTTGCGCAGGCGCTCTTGCAACTCGGTGATCTGCCGCCGCGCTTCGGCCAGCTCCTTCTGCAGCTCTTCGTTGCCGCCGGAGTCCAACGAGGTCAGCGCCGCTCGTTCCTGTCGCTGGGCGGCCAATACGCGGCCCAAGGACGCCTCGGTTTCCTGCAGTATGCCGCGTTGATGCTCCTCGTCCTTGAGCAGTTCCAGATGTTCATAGCGGTTGGCCAGGCCTTCCTTCATCAGTTTCTCGCTGATGGCGATCTGTTGCCGCAGCAGCTTAAGCTTGGCGTTGACGTGAGTGCTGCGGGCCTTGAGCTCCTTCTCCTCGGCATTGCGCTGGAGGATCTTCTGCTCCTGCTCCTCGTAGCGGCTGCCTAGTCGGCTCTTCTGGGCGATAAACAGGTCACGGTTAACCTTCACCTGCTCGGGATAATTTTTGACAAGCTCCTCCGGCACCTGCATGTCATCGGCACCGGCGAGCTGGGCCTCCAGACGAATGGCACGGATGCGCAATGAACTCAGCAGCGCCTCGGTCTCGCGGCCTTCGGAAAGAGTGGCGACACGTTCCACCTCCGCCAGCGGCTCCCCGGTCGCTACGCGCTGGCCCTCGCGCACCAAGATGTGGCGCACGATGCCACCTTCCAGATGCTGTACCAGCTTGGTCTGGCCCAGAGACGCGACCTCTCCGGTGGAATGGCTGGCGATGTCCAGGGTGAACAGCGCCGACCACAGTAGTAGCGCGACTAGTAGCAGCGCCAGCAGGCGTATGGTTAGTCGGCTGCCCAGCAGCTCGTCTCTGGGCAGCGCAGTGCCTCCAGCTGGCAAGAAGGCGCCGGCCAGGCGGCGCAGCAGAGGGTTGTTCTCGAAGGCACCGAGCAGGCGATTGGCGATACGGCCAAGACGGGTTGGCTGGTCATCCGGCGGCAGGCTATTTTCAGACATGGCTGGCTCCTGCTTGGTCAGGCTCGCGGACCAGTTCGCGCAGCACACGGGGCACCGGTTTGTGGTTGAGGTCGATCACTGCATCGGCGGCCCCGAGGATGAAGGGTTCGTTGCTCATCACCACCAGGGTGCGACCCTCACGCACCAATCGGCTAAGTAGCGCAGCGATGGCCTTGCAACCCTCGGCATCTACCCCTTCGGTGGGATCGTCCAGCACCACCAGGTGGCCCTCCCCCAGCAGCGCACGTACCAGCGCCAGGCGTCGGCGAATGCCCAACGGTATATTAGCTCCACCGTTGCGAAGGCCCAGACCCAGGCCTTCGGCACCGCCTTCGACGAAGGCCCCCACCGCCAACTCGCGGCACAGCCCCAGCACACGCTCATCGCGGGTTTCCGGGGCCAACACACAGAGGTTCTCTCGTAAAGTACCATCGAAGAACTGCGGCTCCTGCGGCAGGTAAGCCACCTGCCGGCGCCACCATTGAGGGTCCGCCTGACGCAGGTCCATGCCGTCCACCAGCAGGTGCCCACGCAAGGGTTCCAGCAGCCCCACCAGCAGCCGTGCCAGGGTCGTCTTGCCGCTGCCGTTGGCACCGGTGAAGGCCAGCACCTTGCCAGCGTCTAGCTGATAGTCAAAGTGCTCCAGCACCGGCAACGCCTGTTTGGGGTAGGAGAAGGCCATGTCTTCGAAACGCAAGGCCCCCTTCATCTGCCCTAGGCGCACACCCTCGGCACGCTCACGGGGGATAGCGCAAAGCTGACGTACCAGCTCCAGGGCGCGCTGACCACGGCCGATCTGCTCCCCCAGGCCCAGGGCTCGGGTCAGCGCTACCAGGGCACGGCTGGCAAGGATGTTGCAGCCGATCAGCGAGCCGACGTCGAGGTCACCGGCCAGCACCTGGCGCGCACCGAGCCCCATGATCAGCATACCGAGGATAAGGGTGCCGGCGTAGCTGGCGTTTTGCATGGTGTTCTGCAGGCAGTTGAGCTGCGCGCGCTGCTCGGCCTGATCGTCGGCGCAGGCACGCCATTTTTCCTTAAGCGCATCAGCCGCCGAGAACGCCCGCACCATCTCACTACCGGCGGTGAGGTTATGCTGGTAGCCGGCCATCTGGATGGCTATGCGGCTCTGCGCCTCCATTGGCTCGCGCAGGCGGCGCTGGGCCAGCAGGGAGACCAGCGCCACACCGGCCATTACCAGTAGGGTCATGCCGGCAAGTAAGGGGCTGAGCATGGCCAGCACTACGACGAAGACAAAAGCGAAGGGCATGTCCAGCAGAGTCACCAGATTCGGTGCGCCGAAACACTGCTGCACCGTGCTCTGCCCGGAAAGAATCTCGCGCCGCGCGCTATGGGGCAGTTGCTCCACCAGCGCGTACTGACCTCGGGCGCTACTTTCGAATAGAGTCTCGCCCAGTTCGGCGTCGGCGCGCGCGCAGAGCCATTGCGTCACACGCAAGCGAGCATTGCGTAGCAGCACTTCGAAGCCCAGTGCCAACAGCGCGCCCAGAGTCAAGGTCAGCAACGTAGCGTCCACACCCAGCGCCAAGTAACGGTTGAGTACATGGATGCTATACAGCGAGCTGGCCAAGCCGAGCAGATTGATTAACATTGAGGAAAGCAACAGCTCCAGGCGGAGCCGAGGCTGTAGAGCAATGCGGCGGAGAAACTCATTCATCTTGGTACTACTCGGTCAAAGCGGAAATCCTCTCCGCGTTGCAGCGCGGAGGGGATCAGGTCACACCGTGTGGGGCTGGATCACGTCCTGTGGCAGGTTATGTGCGTTAGGTTGGTTGGCCAATTCGGCCAAGGCGACCAAATCGCTACCGTCCATACCGCTGGCAGTGTCGGCGTCGTAATACAACCGAGTGACGTCACCGTTGGAAATCAGGAAGAAGGCCGAGCGACTGTGTTGGCCGCTGCCGCTGATCGCCGCCTCGAGTTCGTCGAGCTGGCCGTTGCTGCCGGTACCAAACTGGAACTGCCCGCTGGCGAAGCTCACCCGGTAAACATCAGCATTACCCTGGGCTGCGAGTTGCGCCAGGGTGTCCATAACGTCTCCCGTGAAGGCTTGCGAGACCGAGGTAAGGTTACTCAGCCCACCAAAGGCCGACTGGTCGAAGGTCAGGTGGTCGACTCCGACTTGGAAATCGAGGATCGCGTCCATGCCATCGGCCGGCGAGGTGTAGTGGAAGCGGTCAGCACCGGCACCGCCACGCAGCACGTCGGCACCACTGCCACCGACCAGCAGGTCGTCACCATCACCACCCTCGAGCACATCGCTGCCGGCACCGCCGAACAGACGGTCGTTGCCACCCAGACCGGCGAGGTTGTCAGCGCCCGCCGTCCCGGTGAGCAGGTCGTCCCCTGCCCCCGCCTGGTCGTTGTCGCGCAGCACCACGTCCTTGCTGACCAGCACGTACGGGCTGTTGGCCGTGGCGCGTAGAACGACGGACATCAGTTCGTCGGCCTCCACGGTGCGATCACCCGCCACCTGGAAGCTGAAGCTGGCGGTGGTACTGCCGGCGGCGAAGGTGACGCTGCCCGCAGGCAGGGTACCGCCGAAGTCGTCGGCATCCACACCCTGCCCCGCACCCGGGGTGACGCTCCAGTAGAAGGTTTCGGCACTGGCCGTCGGGTTGCGGGTCACCTGGTAGGTGACCGTCTGCAGGCCAGTGTCGCCTTCCACCAGGCTGTCCGGGCCGCTGATGGCCAGGCCCAGGTCGTCGTCGCGGATGGTGCCGCCGAGAGTGGTGGCGCCACCGGCGATGGCCGGGTGCGTGAAGGTCAGGTTGAACGACTCGTCGCCCTCGCGCAGCGAATCACCCCGGATCGGCAGGCTGAAGATCATCTCCGACACGCCAGCGGCCAGGGTGATGGTGCCGGTCAGCGGTACAGTGAAGTCGTTGGCGTCCACCGCCCCGACGATGCTGTAACCGATGGTCAGCGCCGCACTATCCGGCCCGGCGCGCAGGATGCGGTAGGTCAGCGGTGTGGTGGTACCTGGGGTGCCTTCCAGACGGCTGTTGTCCAGCGCCAGCACGGTCACGGCAACGTCATCGCTCTGGATGGTGGCCCGCGCGCTGCCCTGCAGCGGGTTGACGCTGCTGCCACCGCCACTACTGGACAGTTGCACGATGAATTGCTCGTCGGATTCGCCCAGGTCGTCGCCCTTCACCGCGATCTCCAGCACCTTGCTGGTCTCGCCGGCGGCGAACTGCAGGGTGCCGGTGGGCAGCACGCCACCGACGAAATCGGCGCCGTCTGCCGGAGCTGCGCCGCTGCCAGCCACCGACCAGTCGATGCTGGCCGCCGACGTGGTGTCGCCGCTGCGGGTGACGGTGAAGCGGAACAGCGTGGTGGCGCCACCGTTGCCTTCGGCCAGCACGCTGTCGACCACACGAATGGCGAACTGGTTGTCGTCGTTGAGGATGGTGCCAGTGGCCCTGTCGTTGATCAGGTCGATGCCCTGCGGGTCGCTGAGCATCACCTCGAAGCCCTGATCCGGGCCGAGCACGTCATCACCCTGCACGCGGATGAGGATGTCCCTGTAGGTTTCGCCATCGGCGAACACCAGCGAGCCGGACGGCAGCACACCACCGACGAAGCTGCCGGCATTGGCCGGATAGGTACCGCTGCCGCGCAGCGACCAGTCGACGCTGACACTGCCGGCGCTGTCACCGACCCGCTCCACGCGGTAGACGAACTCGGTGATGTCACCCGTGTCGCCCTCGCGCAGGCTGTCGCTGCCCAGGGCGGCGATGCTCAGACCACGGTCATCGTTGAGGATGGTGACGCTGGCTTCACCCGTGAGGATGGTGGCGCCTTCGGCGTCGCTGAGCCGCACGGAGAAGGTCTCGTCCTTCTCGCCAAGGGAATCGGCATCCACCCAGACGGTGATGGTCTTGCTGGTTTCACCCACCCCGAAGGCCACCACGCCACTGACGTAGATGCCGCCGAAGTCCTCGGCGTTGACCGGGTTGGCGCCCGTGGGCAGCACTTCCCAGAGCACGCTGGCCGGGCCGGACAGGTCGCCACCGCGGGTAACGGTGAAGGTCACCGGGGTCTGCAGGCCATCGCTGCCCTCCACCACCGTAGCGGCATCGGCGCTGATCCACAGCACCGGGTCGTCGTTGAGCACCACGGCGCTGACCGGGCCGCTGGTGATGGTGGAGCCGTAGCTGGGGTTTTCCAGCTGCACGGCAAAGCTCTCGTCTTCCTCGCCCAGCTCGTCGCCGCGCACGGCGACGGTGAAGGTCTTGCTGGTCTCGCCGTCGGCGAACTGCACGCTGCCGCTCAACGCGGCGAACTCGGCGTCGCTCAGCGGCTGCGCGCCGATACCGGTGGCACGCCAGTCGACACTGGCGGTGCCCACGGCACTGCCGGTACGGTCGATGCGGAAGGTGAACAGGGTCAGGCCGCTGTCGCCTTCGACCAGCTCGCGGGTCACCACGCTCAGGGCCAGGCTGTCGTCGTCGTTGACGATGGTGCCGAGCTGATCGTTGCCGACGATATCGCTGTTGCCGGTCGGGTTGGACAGGTGCAGGGTGAACGACTCGTCGCCTTCGTCGAAACCGTCGCCGAGCACATCGATGTAAATGTCCTTGAGGGTTTCACCGGCGGCGAACAGCACGGAGCCGGACGGCAGCACGCCACCGAGGAAATCGGCTGCGCGGGCCGAGCCGGCCTGTACCTGCCAGTCGACCGAAGTATGGCCACTGGTATCACCGCTACGGGTCACGGTGAAGTGCAAACGCCCCGGCGTGCCATTGTCGCCCTCGTGAACCTGCGCGGCGACACTGGCCAGGGTCAGGTCGATGTCGTCATTACGGATCACCCCGGCGGCGCTGCCGGCACCGGCATCGATGGTGCTGCCAGCCCCTGGCTGATACAGCTCGACGCTGAAATGCTCGTCGATTTCGACGTCGCGGTCGCTGCGCACCGGAATGCTCAGCACCATCTCGCTCTGCCCGTCGGCGAAGGTCAGCGTGCCACTGGTGGTGAAGAAATCACTGACATCGGTATCGCCATGGTTGATGCGCCAGTTGACCGTGGAGGTGCCCTCGGTGCTGCCGGTGCGGGTCACGGTGAAGGTCAGCGCGGTGCCTTCGACGGCATCGGCGGCGCGCGGGGCGATGGTGAACACGTCGTCATCGTTGCGGATCTGCGCCGCCACCTGCTGGTTGGCGAAGCTGTGGCTGAGGCTGTCGCTCGGTGCCTGCAGGGTGACGGTGAAGCCCTCGTCGGGCTCCAACTGATTGTCGCCAGCGACCCAGACGGTGATGGTCTGGCTCATCTGTCCTTCGGCGAAGGTCAGGTCGCCGAACGGTAGCTGGCCGCCGGAGAAATCATCCGCCGAAGCAGGATTGGCGCCGCTACCGGCCACGCTCCAGGCCAGGCTCGTGGCCAGACCGCTGCCGGTGCGGGTGACCAGGAACTGGTAGCCCGTGGCGCCATTGTCGCCTTCGACCGGCGTGGCAGCCACGCTGATGTCCCAGTGCACATCATCGCTGACGATGGTGCCAGTGGCGCTGCCGACCTTGATGTCGGAGCCGGCCGAAGCGTTGCCAAGCACCACCTGGAAGGTCTCGTCCGGCTCGACCAGGCGATCACCGGTAACGGTGATGCTGATGGTCTGGCTGTTGGCATCGCCCGAAGCGAAGCTGAGCGTGCCGCTGGGCAGCACGCCGCCGAGGAAGTCGGCGGCGTTGGCCAGCCCCTGTAGGCTCCAGTCCACACTGGTGGCGAGATTGAGGTTGCCACTGCGGCTGACGGTGAAGGTGTAGACGGTCTGCAGGCCATCATGGCCTTCGACGTGACGCGCATCGGCGGCCGCGATGGTCAGCGACACGTCGTCGTTGACGATGGTGGCATCGGCCGTGGCCTGGGTGAACACCACGCCATCGGCGCTGCTCAGACTCAGGCGGAAGTCCTCGTTGGCCTCACCGCTGTAGTCGCCACGCACCGGCACGCGGATGGTCAGTTGCTCCTGGCCGGCGCTGAAGGTCACGCTGCCGCTGGTCTGCAGGAAGTCGTCCGCCGAGGCCGGGTTGGCGCCAATGCCGGCCACGCTCCAGTTGATGGTTTCGCTGCCCGACAGCTTGCCACTGCGGGTGAGCACGAAGTCGAACCAGGTGGTCTGGCCGTCAGTGCCTTCGGCCTGGGCGGCCGGCGCGGTGACGTCGATCACCACGTCGTCGGCGCGGATCAAGCCATCGGCGCGGCCCTGGTCGATCACCAGGCCACTGGACGGGTTGCTCAGCACCACGCTGAAACCTTCGTCGTGTTCGGCCAGGACATCGCCGCGCACGTTGATGGTCAGAGTGACGCTGGCCTGGCCTTCCGGCAACACCAGCGAGCCGGAAGGCAGCACACCCAGGGCGAAGTCGCTGCCGTCCGCCGGGTGCGCGCCGCTGCCAACCACCGACCAGTCGACGGTCTTCGGCTGATCCAGCGAGCCGCTGCGGGTGATGGTGAAGGTGAGCGCGGTGGTGCCGCTGTTGCCCTCGGCCTTGCTGGCGTCGGTAGCCGCGATGCTGATGCTGGCATCGTCATTGACGATGGTGCTGCTGGCGCTGCCGGTCTGGATCTGCGCGCCGACCGGGTTGCCCAGCACGATCTGGAAGGCTTCGTCGCCTTCCACCAGGGTGTCGCCATTGACCAGCACGGTGACGGTCTTGCTCGACTCGCCATCGGCGAACGTCAGGCTGCCGCTCGGCAAGCCGCTGTTGTCGCCGATCTGATCGGCCGTGGCGAAATCGGCCACGCCAGCCAGAGCCGAACCCAGACGCCAGTTGACGCTGGCACTGCCACTGGTGTCGCCGCTGCGCAGCACGGTGAAGGTAAAGGCGGTGGTGCCGCTGTGTCCTTCGGCCAGATCGGTCTGCCCGGCCACGATGTTGAAGGCCGCATCGTCGTTGAGGATGGTGCCCTCGGCACTGGCCTGGGTGAGGGTATCGCCCGTGGTGCCCGTACCCAGGGTGATCTGCACACTGTAGGTTTCGTCGGCCTCGGCCACGCTGTCCTGGTTGGACTGGATGCTGATGGTCTTGGTCAACTCACCCGGGGCGAAGGTCACCGAAGCGGACAGCGGCCCGCTCAGGTCGGCGTTGTTGGCCGTGCCGTTGAACAGCACCTGCCAGTTGATGGTCTGGCTCTGTTCGGTGCTGTGGCTGCGGGTGATGACGAAGGTCTGCGCCTGGCCCTCCTGTGCAGCCGGACCGGCAGCGATGGAGAAGCTCGCGTCATCGTTGCGGATGGTGCCGTTGGCGGTGGTGCGGATCGGGTCGCTGATATCGCTGCTCAAGTTGCTCAGGGCGATGCGGAAGTTCTCCACCTGCTCCGGAGTGACATCGCCGACCACGGTCACGCTGATCTGCGCCGTGGTCTGGTTGGCGGCGAAGTTCACCACGCCGCTGGTGGCGCCGCTGAAGTCGGCGGCACTGGTGGTGTCGTGCAACAGCGACCAGTTCATGCTGGAGGTGCCGCTGATGACGCCCGAACGGGTGACGGTGAAGGCCAGGGTCTGGTTGGCATCGGTTTCGGTGATCGAGGCATCGGCGATGCTGATGCCGGTGTCATCGTTGACGATGGTCAGGTCGGCGCTGTTCTGCCCGCTGACCGCGCGATTGACGATGCCGGCGCTGTTGAGGGTCTCCTCGTAGAACACCACGCGGAAGCCTTCGTTGTTTTCGACCTGGCCATCGCCGCGCACGACGATGTTGAGGTTGCCGGTCATCACGCCATCGGCGAAGGACAGCGTACCGCTGGGCAAGCTGCCACCGAAGTCCGCGGCATCGACCGGATTCGCACCGACGCCCTCGACACGCCATTTCACCGAGCCGACGCCGGTGTAGCCGGAGCGGTTGATCGTCAGCGCATAGGTGGTGGTCTGACCGATATCGGCTTCGCTCTGGCTGGCGGTGCTTGGCGTGGCGGTGTAGCGCGTATCGCTTTCCAGCAGGGTGCCGGCAACGGTCATGTTGTTGGAGCCGCTGGCGAGCGAAGCGTCGCTGGCGAAGCGCACACTGGAGCCGGCACTGTCGGCCGGGGCACTGAGGCGCAGGGTGAAGTTCTCGGTGTTCTCGATGGTGCCATCGGCCTTGAGCAGATCGGCCAGCGCAACGTTGTAGCTGTATTGCCCGGCCGGCACCGTGAAGGTACCGCTCAGGCTGACGAAATCGGCATTGTTGGTGCTGCCGTTGGTCAGGGTGTAACCGATGGTCAGCGCGTTATCCATGCGCCCGCTGCGCACGATCGTGAAGTTCAGCGGCTGCCCCTCGTAACCACTGGCGACCGGATCGGCGTTGCCGAAATAACCGACCCACAGGCGGATATCGTCGTTCTTCAGGGTGGTGCTGGCACTGCTCTGCGCCGGGTCGAGGCCGGTCGGGCCGTACTCGTCATGGTACTGCGAACTGATGAACGGACTGTCGTAGGCCTCTTGCGGCGAGAGCAGCGAGAAGTTCAGCGGGGTGTCCGGCTCGATCACGGTGTCGCCCGGGAAGGTCACCGTGACCTGCTTGCTGGTCTCGCCCGCGGCGAAGTTCACCACACCATAGGTGGTGTTGAAGTAAGGCGAGTTCACCGCCACGGCGTCGCCACCGTAGTTGCTGACCTGCGCCCCGCCATTGCCGCCGCCCCAGTTGATGTTGCTGCCAACGACCTGCCAGGCCACGCTGCTGGCGTAATCGATGCTGCCACCGGGCTGCGCGGTACGGGTGATGGTGAAGGTGACGCTGGTGCTGCCGCTGTTGCCCTCGAACAGTTCGCTGGTGCTGCTGGTCACGCCGAGCAGTGCTGCCGGCTCGTCGTTCAACACCCAGCCCCCCTCGTTGTGGCCGAGCGACGGCGTCTCGATGTCGCCATCGAGATTCTGCGGGTTGCTCAGCTCCATCTTGACTTCTTCGCGCCAGGTCTCGGTCAGCGTGTCGTTGACGGTGTAGAGGGTGACGGTCTTGGTCAACTCGCCATTGAGGAAGGTGAAGCTGCCGCTGAGCGTGCGCGTGGCGGCATCCCACGACAGGCCGGGGTTATTGGCCAGGATCGCACTCATGTCTAGGTCGGCCGGGTCGAGCTTGTACCAGTCGTTGCGGACGTTGTTGGACTCGTTGCTGCTTTCCGCGCCGCCGAGGACGATTTTCCAGTCCACCGAGTCGCGACCGCGCTGGTCGCCTTCGCGGGTGATGGTGAAGACCAGGTCGGCGCCCTCGGCAACGTGAGCGCTGCTGACGTCGAAGCGCGTGTCGTCGTTCTTCAGCACCGCATAGTTGTTGGTGTAGCCGGGGTTGGCCGTCGAGCCGGACTGGATGCTGCTGCCCGGGCTGGCCTGGTTCAGGTACAGGCGGAAGGCCTCGTTGTACTCGCCCAGGTCGTCCACACGGGTACGAATGGTCACATAGCCGACCGACTGCCCATCGACGAAGGACAGACGCCCGGAAAGCGCTTCATTTGGCGCGAAATCATCGGTGTCCATCGCGGTATAGCCGCTGACACTGGTCTGCACCGCCCAGTCGACCCAGGCCGGGCCAGCGGTGGAAATGGTGCGATAGACCGCGAAGGTGTGCTCGATGTAGCCATCGGGCGCCGTGCCGCCATCAGCAACGGTATCGCCCTCGAAACGTTCACGCCCGGTGGTGGGCGTGTTCTGGATGTAGAACTCGGCCTCGTCGCGCTGGACCTCGCCGAACAGGTAAACGTTGGACGCGCTGGTGCCATTCTGCAGCGTGCTATCGGAGGTGTAGATATTCTGGCTACCGGTCTGCGGGGCACGCAGTTCATCGATACCACCGGTATTGGTGAACTGCACCTTGAACCACTGGTCGTCCTCGACGACGTTGTCGCCGCGCACGCTGATGGTGATGGTCTTGCTGGTCTCGCCATTGGCGAAGTTGACCGTGCCCGACGGCAAGCTGCCGCCGACGAAATCGGCGCCGTCGACCGAGGCCTCCCAACGCCCGTTGCTGTAGTCGTAGACATTCTGCCCGCTGAGGCTCCAGCTCAGGCTGGAGGCCTTGGCGGTATCGCCACTGCGGGTCAGGGTAATGGTATAGGTGGTGGTCTCGCCGTCGATCTTCTCGGCCTGACGGGCCTGCGCCCACTCGATGGTCACCCGCGTGTCATCGTTGGCGATGGTGCTCTGCACGCTGCCGCTGCTGCCGATCGAGGTGCCACCGCTGGGGTTGCTCAGCACCAGGTTGAAGCGCTCGTTGCCTTCCACGCTGCCGACCCCGGTGTTGCCATAGGCGTAGACACGGAAGGTCTTGCTGGTCTCGTTCGCCAGGAAGGTTACGGTGCCGGACGGATTGAGGTTCACCGAGCCGTTGGTGAAGTCCAGGTAGTCGGTATCGACATGCTGCACGGCCCAGTCGACCGTGCTGGTCTGGTTCAGGTTGCCGGTGCGGGTCACGGTGTACTCGAAGAATGCCCCGGTACCATGACCCGCATCGCCCTCGCTGCGCGACAGGGTGCCGCTGATGCTCAATTCAGCATCGTCGTTGCGCACCACACCATCGGCGACGGCCGTGATGATCTCGTTGCCGGGCGAGGCGTTCTCCAGCAGCACCCGCAGCGTCTCGTTGCCTTCGAGCTGGCTGTCGCCGGCCACGCGCAGGGTGATGGTCTTGCTGGTTTCGCCTGCGGCGAAGGTCACGCTGCCGTAGGGAATACCATTGCCATCACGCAATACATCAGCGGCCTGGCTGCCGAAGAAGTCGGCTGCGTTCACCGAGTTGGCGACGCTGGGGTCGACACGCCAGTCGACCGTGCTGGCCTGGCTGGTATAGCCGGCACGGGTCACGGTAAAGGTGAATTCGACGTAGTCGCTGTTGCCCTCGCCCTTGTCGGCGGAGAACGCGCTGATGCTCAGCGACGCATCGTCGTTGCTCAGCGTCGTGGTGGCGCTGGCGGTGCCGATGCTGGCATTCACCGACGGGTTGGAGAGCGTCACGGTGACGGCCTCGTCGCCCTCGAACGCAGAATCGCCACGCACGCGGATCACCACGGTGGCGGTGCTTTGGCCATCAGCGAAGCTCAGCGTACCGCTGTTGGCCTGGCCGCTACCGAGGTCGCTGGCGTTCAAACCACCGCTCAGCGTCCAGGTCATGTCACGGGCACCACTGAGCGAACCGCTACGGGTGACGGTGAAGACCACGTCGCGCTCGCCGCTGTTGCCCTCGGCCTGGGTAGCAGCGTTAGCCACGATGCTGAAGCTGGCGTCGTCATTGACGACCTGCGTGCCGGCCGTGCCCTCACCCGCTTCGATAGTGCCGCCAACCGGGTTGAACAGCGACACCTGCAGCGACTCGTTACTCTCCACGGCGTTGTCGCCGCGCACGCGGATGGTGATGGTCTGGCTGGTCTGGTTGGCTGCGAAGTTGACCGTGCCACTGGGCAGCCCAGCGTTGTTGCCAAGGGCATCCTGGCTGCCCTGGAAATCGCTGGCATTGATGCCGGTGGCCGGGTCGAGGCGCCACTGTACGGAGCCTGTGCCGGTGGTCACGCCGCTGCGCGTGACGGTGAAGGTGAATTCGCTGACATCCCCCGTGGCACCTTCATTCTGTGCTGCCTGCGCACTGATGCCAAAGTTGGTGTCATCGTTGCTGACCAGCGTGCTGTCGCTGGCCTTGATCAGGACGCCGGCGCTGGGGTTGCTCAGCGTCAGGGTAAAGGCCTCGTTGGCCTCGGCACGGGTATCGCCGCGCAAGGTGAAGCTGACGGTACGCTCGGACTGGCCAGGGGCGAAGATCAGGCTGCCGGTCGGCAGACCGCCGATGGTGTCGGCCGCATCGCCGCCGTTGCTGCCGGTGACCTGGTAGTCCACCGTGGCACTACCGGTGAGGTCACCGTTGCGGACGATGGTGTAGACCACCGTCTTGCTGCCGCTGTTGCCCTCGCTGATGCTGGCCTGCTCGGCATTCACCGAGAAGCCCTGATCATCGTTGCGTATCACTCCAGCGGCCGTGCCATCGACCACTGCCTGCGGCGTGCCGTCGCCCAGGCGGGCATTGTTCAGAGTCACGGTGAAGGTTTCGTCGGCCTCCACCTGCAGGTCGCCGTTGACCTGGATAGTCAGCGTCTTGCTCGCCTCGCCCTCGGCGAAGTTCAGAGTACCGCTGCTGGCAGCGAAGTCCGCAGCATTGGCAATGCCGGACAGCGACCAATCCACCAGGGCAGCCGAGCCGAGGTCGCCGGCACGGGTCACGGTGAAGGTGAAGGCAGTGCTGCCGCTGTGGCCTTCGGCCTTGTCGGCAGCCAGCGGGGTGATGGAGAAACCCAGGTCGTCGTTGTTGATACGGCTCTCGGCACTGGCCACCGTCAATTCGCTGTTGCCATCGCGGGCCTGCAGCTCGACACGGAAGGCTTCGTCCAGTTCGATATGTCCATCGCCGGCCACGCGCACGCTGATCTGCACGCTGGTCTGGCCTTCGGCAAAGGCCACGGTACCGGACGGCAGGCCGGCGTTGCCGCCGAGCGCATCCTGACCGGCGACGAAGTCGGCCAGGCTGGCGGCTTCGACGCCCTGCCCGACCGCCACTTTCCAGTCGACGCTGGTGGCACGCAGGTCGCCACTGCGGGTCACGGTAAAGGTGAAGCTGCGCTCCTGGCCGGCATCGCTTTCGGCGGCGCTGGCCTGGTCGGCAACGATGGATAGGCCGAGGTCGTCGTTGCGCACCAGGGTGCTGGCCGTGTCGGTGAGCAGTTGGGTCTGGCCATGGGCCGGGTTGGAAAGCGGGTTGCCCAGCGTCAGCGTCAGGGTTTCGTCACTCTCCAGCACCGCATCGCCGTTCAGGGTCAGCTCGATCACCTTGCTGGTTTCGCCAGCGGCGAACTCCACCAGGCCGTTGAGCGCGGTGCCGAGGGCGAAATCGCTGGCCTGCAGGCCGCTGGCGGCCCAGGTCACGCTGACCGGGCTGGCCAGGTCGCCACTGCGGGTCACGGTGAAGCGCAGCACCTGGGTTTCGCTGGTCGCGCCTTCGTTCACAGCGGTTTGCTGGGCCTGGATACTGATGCCGATGTCGTCGGAAACGATGCTGCCCTGGGCCTGGCCGGTGAGAATATCGGCATGGCCACTGGCGTTGCCGAGGGTCACGGTGAAGGACTCGTTGCCTTCCACGTCGCGGTCGCCGCGCACGGCGATCTGGATGACCTTGCTGGTCTCGCCCGGAGCGAAGGTGACGGTGCCGGACGGCAGCACGCCGTCGACGAAATCGGCCGCATTCACCTGGCCGGACAGGCTCCAGTCGACGCTGGTGGTGCCCGTGATCACGCCGGAACGGGTCACGGTGAACTCATGGATGACGCTACCGTTGTCGCCCTCCACCAGGCCGCTGGTGGTGGTGGCAATGGCCAGGCCGGTGTCATCGTTGGTGATGCTCGCCGTGGCCGAAGCATTGCCCAGGCTGGCGCCAGTGGACGGGTCGTAAAGCTCGACGCGCAACCCTTCGCTGGCCTCCAGGCGGTAATCGCCTGCCACCTGCAGCGTGATGGTCTGACTGGTCTGGCCGCTGGTGAAATTGAGCGTGCCAGACGGCAGCACGCCGCCGACGAAATCGACGCCATCGACTGGATTGCCGTCTTCGCCCACCACGCGCCAGGCCACGCTGCCGGTGCCACCTAGGTAGCCAGTGCGGTTGACCAGGAAATTCAGTTGCGCCACCTGGCCATCGCCGCCTTCGGCGACGCTCTCGGTCTGCGCCTGGATGGCGAACTGCTGGTCGTCATTGAGCAGCACGCCGTTGACGCTGCCATTGCCCACGGTGGCACCCGGGCTCGGGGTGCCGAGGCTGAGCACGAAGCTTTCGTCGACCTCCAGTTGCGAGTCGGTGGCGATGTGCAGGACGATCTCCATGCGATCGACACCCGCGGCAAATACCAGGGTGCCGCTGGGCAGCACACCACCCACAAAGTCGCTGCCGCTCACGCCGTTGACGGCGCCCGGAGCGAGGCTCCAGGTAATGGTGTCGCTGCCACTCAGGTCGCCGCTGCGTTCGACCACGTAGCGCAATTCATGGCTGCCGCCGCTGCCTTCCAGGCTGTCGGCCTGGGACAACAGGTTGAACACCACGTCGTCGTTGCGGATCAGGCCATTGACCGAGCCGACGGAGATTTCCGCACCAGGGCTGGGATTGCTCAGCACCACCTGGAAGGTCTCGTCCAGCTCCACCAGGTTGTCCGCTGACAGCGGCAGCGTCACCACCAGGCTCTGTACACCGCGCCCAAACACGAGGGTGCCGTTGAAGGCCGTGCCAGCGATGAAGTCGGCAACATTGGCGGAATTGGCATCGCTGCCGAATACCAGGCTCCAGTCGACGCTGACGCTCTGGGTCAGGTCGCCCTGGCGCTGCACGGTGAAGTTGAGCGAGCGCGGCATGTCGCTGTTGCCTTCGGCTGCGACCAGGCCGCTGCCGTCGAGGCTCAGGCGCGCGTCATCGTTGATCAGGCTGCCGTTGGCGCGATCCTGAATCACAGTCATGCCGGGCGTGGTACTGCTGATCACCACTTGCAAGCCTTCGGTGGGCTCATAACGGCTGTCGGGGCTGGCACTGAAGCGGATTACCGCACTGCTCTGGCCCGGTGCGAACTCGACGGTGCCGGACGGCCAGGTGCCGCCGAAGTCGGCGGCGTCCACCGGGTTGTTGCCGAAGCCCTGCACGCGCCACTGTACGCTGCCCGACAGCGACAGCTCGCCACTGCGGGTGACCACGAACTCCAGCGGCGTGGTGCCGGTGGTGCCTTCACGCACGTTGGCGGTGCGCGCGACGATGGCGACGGCCTGATCGTCGGAATCGATGCTGGCCAGGGCCGCACCGACGTCGATCTGGCTGTTGGCGTCCTGAGCCTGCAGCGACACGGTGTAGCTCTCGGTGCCCTCGATCTGGGTATCACCGTTGAGGCGCACATAGATGACCTTGCTGCTTTCACCCGCAGCGAACTGCACCAAGCCGCTCATGGCCTGGTCGGCAGCGAAATCGTTGACGTTGGTCGGTAATTCACCATAGCCGGCGACCTGGTAGCCGATCTGCCCGGCGCTGCTGATGTTGCCGGTACGGCTGACGACGAAAGCCTGCACGCCGCCAGTGCCGTTGCCTTCGACGGTCGACGGCGTCACGGCGTCGATGCTGTACACCGACTCATCGGTGCGAATGGTGCCGTAGGCCTCGCCATTGATGATCTGCACGCCAGCCGGCGGGTTGTTCAGGACGATGCCGTAGGTCTCGTCCATTTCCGCCAGGTTGTCGCCCTTGACCCACACGGTGACCAGCTTCTGGGTCTCGTTGGCGGCGAAGGTGACATTGCCACTGGGCATGCCATCAACCAGGTTGAGCAGGTTCTGTCCGGCGACGAAGTCATTGGCGTCGGCGGCATGGGTACCGACCCGCACGAAGCGCCAGTCGATGGTCAGGCTCTGATCCAGCAGTTCGGAGCGCGTGACCATGAAGGTGATCGCGGTCTGCTGGCCCTGGCCGCCTTCCACCACGTCCATGGTCACGCCGCGCAGGCTCAAACCGGTGTCGTCGTTGACGATCTGGGTGCTGGCGCTGCCACCGGAGACACGCAAGTTGCTCTGGTCACTCTGCAGGCTGACGATGAGGCGCTCGTTCTCCTCGACGTCTCGGTCGCCGCGCACGGTGAGGACTATATCGCGGCTGGTCTCGCCAGCTGAGAACTGCAGGGTACCACCGCCGATGCCTTCAACTATGTCCTCGGCGTCGATGCCGCTGACCGACCAGAGCACCGAACCGGCTGCCTGGGAATCGGTGCGGGTAACGGTGAAGCTGACGGTGGTGGTGGTGCCGCTGTCGCCTTCGGCAACCTGCGCCTGATTGGCGCGGATGGACACCAGACCGTCATCGTTAACCACGGTAGCGCTAGCGCTGGGAGTACCTAGGGTGAGGTGGGTGCTGGGGTTGGCCAGGGTCACGGTCAGCACTTCGTTGGGCTCGACCACGCGATCACCCAATAACGGGATGGTGAGGGTCTTACTCACCTCCCCAACGCCGAAAGTCAGGGTACCCGAGGGCAACAGGCCGCCGATGTCGGCGTCGTCCAGGCCACTGGCGCTCCATTCAACGCTGGCGGCAGCGCGCCCGTTGTCACGGGTGACCACGAAGGTCAGTAGTTGCTGGTCGCCCTCGTCGCCTTCGAGCACCTGCTGTTGGACGGCGACCACGCTGACGGTGGATTCGTTGTCGAGGATCCGGGTATCGGCGCTGGCCTGACCACCGAGCTGCATTCCGGCACTGGGATTGCTGAGGGTGACGGTGGCAGTGCGATCACCCTGGGCAAGGTAGTCGCCGGGTACTTCGATACGGATTTCCTGGGTCATCTGCCCTTCGGCGAAGGACAGCAGGCCGCCTGGCAGGTTGCCGCCGAACAGGGCCGGGTCCAGG
>Ga0157367_1000363_pt1 | contig 22645 bp, 17 predicted proteins | sample AttbisABBM2_FD_113142 | JGI IMG/M metagenome (GOLD analysis project Ga0157367, IMG submission 113142) | Fungus gardens microbial communities from leaf cutter ant in Botucatu, State of São Paulo, Brazil - Atta bisphaerica ABBM2 | ecosystem: Host-associated > Fungi > Mycelium > Unclassified ... | reverse complement strand
TTTTTCCTTCGAAAGGTGACCTCACACATTCATATGAGTATTGTCCTCTGTCGTCGATTGTGCTTTTTGCTGGCGTCCCTGCGCGAGGTGTGTGACAGTTCTATATTTATAACACAACATTTTCTTCTTATGCAGTTAATTCCTTTGATACATCTTTTAGTAGGTTAATTTTGTGATCCTATTCTTTTTACTCTGGTAATTCCTTGAATTTTTTCTTGTTAAACGTATATATAGTCTTTAGGATAGGCTAGGCTTAGTACAGCACAAACTATTAGCCCAGTGTATATAAGGCAGACACTTTATGCTTAGAACTCTATTGAGTTCTCTTGTGTTAACCTAATACAAGTAGAAAATAGAAATAAGAATATTATAATCAAATATTTGAATATATAAAACCTCTAAAGAGTACTTATGAATCTATTTGTGAAATAGAATACAAACACCATCTTTAAAGATATTTATGATGGGTCCTTTTTATAACTAGTCTCTAGCCCATTATAGACCCTCATAAGAACTTGAATACAGGATATTAAAAAAACTTTTTCATCAATTATTCTGTCACTAATATCCTGAGCTAATCCGCTTCGTCTAATATTTCTTGCAGGCGTTATGGCTGATTCTCATGCCACTGAAGTAAATTATTTAGATTTGTAGCTAATTTATTTTGCCATTGATCAAGGGTTCATTCTATATTGATTTTTGATAGAAGATTAGCTCATACTTCAGGAACAACAATTTAATTTCCAATAGCAAGCTTATTGTGAACATATTTATCATTAATATACATCGCTTCAAATTCCTCAATGTAGTCCACTTAGAATGTCACAAACAGGTCATCCTTTGACATCTTTCAAGCAGTTCAATATCAGGAGTGTCAAAAATGTATAAATGACTTGACCAAATACCTCTGTGAACATATGACCTCAATCCCTTCTTTTCCTTCATTTATATGCAGATATCACATCAATGAAATAAAGTTTGATTTTATATATCCGCAACTGAGATTTCTCCCAACCTTAATTTGGCTGCAGCAAGCAGAAAAAGTCTCACTTGATCCACATTTCCATTCTTGAAACACACAACAAAACTCCGAGGTAGTGGCACTGCCATTCAATATCCATTCTACCTTGCATGCTTTGACCAACATTGTGATAGGATAGGCTGACTCTCTGTTCCCCAGACTTGAAATGGTAATTTGCTCTCATTTGCTGCAAGGATTTGAGATGAGTCTTGAACCATGAGAGTTGATGGATCAATTGTGAGTTGCCAGGTGGAAGAAGGGTATTATCTTGAGTGCGATTATCTGTCTGCTACATATATGTGAGAAGCAGCAAGTACCCAAAGTGTTAGTATGTGTATGGCTGTCAGATACTGTGCAGGGACATTAGTGAAAAGTCGCTTTATGTCCCCAAAAGCCTTCACACTACTTCAAAATCAGGATCTAGTCCTGTTTGTCTGATCAGGTCATTATGGTTTGCTCTTGTCTCCATTTGAACCGGGATATCCAAATTTGCCGTGATCTTGTTTGTTTTGCAAAGAAGCTGGTCATCATGATTATTTATGAATGCCTTGATTCTTATCTTAGACATACCTTGACAGCTTGCAACGAAGTTTCAGACGATGGATTAAGCACTGAAGGACTTTCCTTATTAACAGAGATGGTATCCTGAATGTTTCCCTGTGCCTAATTAGGGACTCAGATCTTGAAAGGGAAATTCTGGGTCGAGGTTATAGTATAATCAAGACTTGGGCCAAATGGATACAGAGTTTTTACCGTTACTTGACTCATATATAAGTCAGATGCCTAGAAGCTCTGACAGATCAACTCACAGACCATACCTTTGACCTTGTTTGATTCAACAACTCCAGAAAATGTCACGGGTCCGAGAAAAGCATTTACGAGACCTTGATCAACCATGAATGAGTTTTCCTAGAATTTTGGAAACACTTGAAGGTGATTGATGGTGCAGTAAGGGTGCTTTATGAGATCACACTGAATAAATAGCTTATACTAACTAGGAGGAGATGTGTGCCTCAAATTCAATCACGTTTGAGTTGGGTCCATTATTGACCCAAGGGAGTGGATCCATAACTTGAACCCAGATATGATTACTTTCTAGCAATGAGTAAGTATGAAATATTATTTAATACAGTTGATCGTATTGATGCGGTGAAGAACATATCAATACAAAGAATGTCGGATTGATTCAGAAAAACTCACAATTCCAGCAGACATATGGGCATCCAGATGGCGTGAACAAGGTTGGTAAATCTGTACATGGAATCCAGAGTTCTAGTCGCCTGAGTGGGATCAGCTTCTGTGTACTTCTGAAAAGTATCAAGATGGGCTATTACAAGTAAAAATAGATTGATGTATAACTAATTCCATGAGATTGTTGCATCTGGCATGAATTGTTTAGGGTCCAGCCAGCCGTCAGAGCTTTGATGGTCCAGTTTCCAGTCTAAAAAGTCCCAAACTTGACCAATCAAATGTTGATCTGATCTTCAAATTGAGAGGCTGGAGAGACCATTCCATTGTTAGATTACAACAAATGAGAGGATCAATTCTAACATGTGTATAACCAATAGGATGCATATTCGTATATATCACTGTATTCGATGGATCTGTCTTCAACCCATACCAACCTATTTACTCTGATGAAATATCCAGTTAGCACGGAGACATAGACATCGTGAAAAAATCTAACTAGCTGTAAAAATCAAAAATCAGACCAGCTGGACCATCAGCTTGAACCCTGGCTTGATTCAGAGCCCAACCAGCAGGTTTGACGGATGCGGTGGAAACACGGACATATAGAGGGAGCAACACCGACCTGAACCCAAATTTTAGGTCCACTCCAAATTACTACTCAAAGGACATGCATATGGCTTGTAAGTCCTGCTACAGTCACCCTCAGAGAGCCAAGAAACTCTATGATATTTCCAACAATACAGAAGCAAAATGTGAAGAGAATCTATTTGATATTGACCCAGGCTATGTGTGACATTTCAAGTCTAGAAATGTATGGACATGCATCAGACACAAATGTGCAACGTCCTGCTCTGCTGTTATATCCTCTGCTGTCAGCACCCACTTCCACTGCCAGCAACATCATAATTTGTGAGGTGAGCCTTGACAGGTCTACAGGATATATTTGGAGGATGCCACCACCTCTACTCAATCAACAGAACTCAAGCAGAATCACACAAATCATGATTAGATGTTCCTCCTCTGGGTCGGAGTGTCCAAGACAATGATAGAGCATACCCAACTGCAGTAACAAGTCAAGTCTTTGGTTCTGTACAGAGTGAGCGATGTTCATATGCATGAAGGTTGACAGGACTTTTATGAGCAGGGTAATGTACATTCAAATGCTGGGAGGTACCTACAGCGACAGAGGACCTATCCAGAATTCATCATACTCTCTGACCTCTCGCCTTCTGTCTCTATTGCCAGTCACTGCCACTCATAATTTTTGAAAAGTAATATCATTTCACGTTTTCCAGGGAAAGAAGAAAGAGTTTTCGACAGGAGGAAAATTTGCTGGAATAACTAAGCTTGGAGGTTCCAGTGTACATATGGCAGATCTCTCAAGGTTCAGAATTATTCCACTCATGAGTGTCATTCACACAAACGTTGTGTAATGGTGTAGAAAAATCTGGTATATACGTCTACAAAATTCTGTTGGTCGATTACTCTACTAGGAGTATTTAACTGTCCGCCACAAAATTAATGCATTTCCTTTTCTTGACCCTCAACTATAACTTCAGAATTGATCTACTATACCGAGAAATTTATTTTTGTAGTGTAGTAAACGAGACTTTTTGGACCCTACTTCTGCTAGCAATGTTAATGCCTTTGAGATCTCATGGTGTTGGGAAATCTGCATTGGCAGTTTATTGCCTGGAACCATTTCCTTGTGCTGCATGTGTCTTAATATGGGCAATAACTGTTGCCGACTTCCCCGAACCAAATCCCAAAGTTTGATTTTATTGAAGATAGGAAGCTAGACAATAGCACAGAGAGGCTAGTTGTATATAAGTTGTACTCCACTGTTGTCAGAGAATCATTCAGATATGTCTAAAAACAAGAGATCCATGTACTATAGGTGCAATGATTTTTTTAAGGAGCTACTCAATGACAACACACTTATTATGCTTTCTGGAGTAAAGATTAAGAACTCACATACAATGCCATTGAACTGAAAAGGCCTAATGTTGTTATGATCAATCCCTCATGTCTTCAATGTGGCTAGCTCATGGACTACAGATGTTGGGGTCACTTCTTTATGACTCAATGATTGGCTGTACTGCATGGTATCTCAGTCAGTACCTCATGCAGTAGGCATTGTTTCCTTATGTTCTCCTCATGTTATATGACTAGTTTTTCCTCATGTACATTGGATATATTCCTCATGATCACTAGGTATGTATAGCTATAGGTACTACTCTGTATCCTTACACTTTACAAATTGATCATTTCTCTACTCCTTACTCAAGTCTTTGCCTAAGTTGCAACCTAAGCCAAGCTAAAGGTCATAACAAATGTCTGTCATAGACTCCAGCCCCATTGTTTGTTTGAAGACCTTCTCTCTCCCTCTCTTGACAAAAACTCAAGATTTTCACTGTACAGGATTGAGTCCATCATGAAAATCAGCTTTCCATACTATGTCTGAGCACTATGGTATTATCAGCACTCCACTATAATATATGGAACATGAAATCATTGAATCTTAGGAGTGTCAATATTCCAGCTACTGACAAGTCTGACATTTCTCCACTCCTTTGGTATTCATCTTGATTCTTGATGGACCACCTTGTTCATGTTCCATGCAAAGTGACATCAGTGGAGATAGTGAAATGTATGAGAAACTACTATTCTGGATGAAGGTAACAAGCTTGTCAGGAAAGGCTTATAAGGTGACTCCAATCCTAAAAAGAACACAAGTATGGCCTGAATTGAAGGTACATTGCTTATGTTGGAATGAACAGAGTATACAGCAGCATAGTGTAGTGTGGACAACTGACAACCACTTATCTATAGTGTATACTTCAATGGAGAGCTGAAAGGGAGCAATGATAAAAGATGAGTGGTATTGGTCAGAGGTCTATCTGTGTGTAAATTTTTACATCCACTATCTAATTAGGACTACTGATCATAGATCATACACTTACTAAGTAAAGTGCTTTGCAACACTTCCTCTCACTTAAGATATTAGCTGTTAAGTGAAAGAAGCAGAAGCAGATAAGCTTAGAGTATCTCTAAGCCAAGGGATGGACAGAAACAACTGAATAAAATTTGACCAAGGTTTTTAGTCAGAATATCAGCTGGATTCTCTTTTCCATCAATGTGATATAGTTTAATTTGTTCATCCTCAATTAGATCTCTTATATAGTGATAATAGATATTGATGTGTTGTGAGTGCTTTTATTATATAGTGTTAGATATCCAGAAAAGTAAAGTGAGATTATCACTATAAATATGAGGAGTTGGAATATTAAAACCAACCTCATTGAGAAGGTTTCTCATCTAAGCAAGCTGATAGCTACAATTAGAGAGAGCTATATATTCAGCCTCAGTTGAAGACAGAGCTATTGTCTTTTTCTGGCAGCTCATCAGGATGTTACTCCATGAGCCATTAGGGTAAAGTAACCAGTCATGGATTTATGTGATTCTGGATCTTGTGCCCAATTTGAGTCAGAGTGTGCTACAACAGATTCATTGCTGAGTTCATCATAGACTACCTGATACTTGTAAGTATTAAGCAAATACCTACAGAGATGTAACACTGCTCAATAATACTTATTTGAGGGATTTGCCATCTGTTAAGCAACTCTGACTATGAAAAATCCCATGTTAGGACATAAGCCAATTATTAGATACATCAGAGATTCAACCATTTGCTGTAATTTTGACATAAATTGGGGTCACAATGTTTATCATTGGGTTTAAACACATAGTTCAATGAAAGTGGAGTACTTGTTGAGTTGGTTGCTATATTGAATTGTGCTAAAACTTTGTTCAAGTATTCAGATTAGTCTACAAAAATCTTTTGATCCTTGCAATTATGACTTATATACATTTCAAGAAAATCTTTGGTTTCTCCAAGGTCACAGCATTCCCATTTTGTCATAAATTTTTGCTTTAACTCTAAGAGGAGTAGGAAATCTTTTGTAATACATACCAGCATTAGATTTGTATTGTTATAAGATGAGAAAGTGTGGACAGACTTTAGTAAGATAAGATATAGATAGGATAGTAGTTATATTATTAGTCTATAATGAGAGAGAGAAAGAGCACATGACTAGGAAGTCACATGACATTACATCATAAGACCTAGAGTGGTTTAGAGCAGTCTAGAAGGATCAGGAAGAGTCTAGAGATAGAGTGACATCAAGGAATATGTTAACAGCATGGTTTCCTCATAGTGTACACATAGTGCATGCATGGACGATGGAGATTAAGAGTAGGGTTTAGGGTATGACATTAGAGCACATGTATATAGCATGCTGGCCTTGAGATAGATGCATGGTGGATGAGTAATAGGACATAAGGTAGATTACTAATGAACATAAGAACAGGATATGGACATTAGGATAGGATATACAGTGGAAGCATAGTTGTATCACAGACTATGGATACTTTATATAAATAGTCAGTAGAATACTGTTGTGGTTCTCTGTCAAGTTCTCTTATGAATTACACAACTTGTGTTTTCTACTAGATATCTGCCCTTGAGATTTATTGTTAGTGCTGCTATTGGACACTGGTCTAGTAGTTGCTACAATATGTATTACTTAAATCCTAAGGCTAATATTAACTTAGTTATAGTTTGCCTGTTAGATACAGTTCACACCAGGGTGAAAGTCTGCAAGATGGGCTTGGAGATGTGCAGACTTGTAGAACAACCTTGGCTTCAGCTTATATGCTACATTGTTACAATTGATATCTCATGTATACAGTAAGGACTAGAGCTAAGAGTAATGATATAATTGGCTGTACCATAGTTGTCTCAGTCAGTATCTCATGTAGTAGGTGTTGTTTCATTGCTCTTTCCTCATGTGTTAGACATACAAAGCTTGGATACTAGTTTCTTTATTTAAATCTCCTCTCTTCTTTTTATTTTTCTTTTTATTTTTCTTACTTAGATTTAGGGTCAGAGTTAGAGTGACATCATGGTCACCTGTCACAAATCAGTCACATCAGATGACATGGTCACAATAATGGTCACAAATCACAGGATCCCAGAGGAAAAGGTAAAAGAATTTAAAAGGATGATATCATACAACATGTATAACACATGTTGATCTTAAGGCAAACACATAGTTGTTTAGGGTAGGCTAAAGGAGTAGTAGCATGGACTATGGTAGCTTATTATATAAGGTAGACAATCATATACAGAGCTCTCTATTGAGTTTTCTTGTGTTAACCCAATACAAGGTTTATTTGCTTGATCAACCCTATGGTTTGTAATATTATGGTTATATGACTTATAGACTCATATATGGTGGACAATTATTTCATGTACAATTGGTATATATAGAGTAGATACATTCCTGTATCCTTATGCTTTACCAATTGACTCTACTCTTATTTTCTTCTCAAATCTTTGCCTAAGTTGCAACCTGAGCCAAGCTTAAGATTGTAACATGCACCATCTGTCTACCACATGGTCACAACTTCAGATGAGAGGAATAAGTCTGAGATAGGAGTGAGTCCTGATGGGTGTGTCACCATTGAATACTAGGGATCAAGTTCAATAAGAGTTATCTTTGTCAATTATTAGACTAGTGAATTACAGTATAACTACTAGCTTTATATATAAGTACTGACTATAGAAGATGCTCAGGGTTTCAGTAGTATAGCCCCTATTGCTCTAAGTGGAGGTTTTAGTGGTGGAAAATTAACAAGAGTATGACTTTGCCATAGAAGACTAAGTTAGGTAAGAGTGTTCCCATTATAGAAGACAGAATATTCAGATTGTTACATTACTACTATGAGAGTGTATTGTAAGGAAGGTGGCTGTCATAAAAGGTAGGCTTGTAGATTAGATATTGATAAGGTAGTACTGTTATAACTTAAGTCTCTTAGAGTGAAGACAAAAGACAACTTTTGTATTGGAGTACATAAGAGAACTTGATAGAGTTCCTTCTACAAGTTAGTCTACCTTATATACCTTTCTATCATGGTCTATGCTAAGCTATTCATAACCTACTCTAAAGGCCATGTAGTAATTGTAAGGCCAACATGTAGTTACCATGTTGGATAACATCATCTTGTTCTAGAAACTTCTATACCCTTCCCTCCATCACCTGATATGTGACTGTGTCATGTGACTTGTGATGGTGTCACAATTTTGTCTTTTTTGTCCTTTTTCTATATAAGATAAAATAAAATAAAATCCAAGTCCATTGTTCTCAGTTCTGACAAGTATTACCACAGTGATGTATACTCTGTTCAGATGGACTTAGCATATGACACTGCTACTAAGATAAGCCAGCTTATTGAAGGCTGTACAATACTTTGTAGAGTTACCAGACTTTTTTTTTGCCAGATAGTTTAAAACCTTTAGGCTGCTCCATATAGATTTTCTTATCCAGGTTACCATATAGCTAGGCAGTTTTTATATTAATACTATAAATATTCCAATCTTCAAGGGTAGTAACAGTTAGAAATAGGTATGCTGTCTCATAGTAGACAACTAAAGAGAATGATTCATCAAAGTCAATTCCTTTGACCTGAGAAAATTCTTTTGCAACAAGTTGAGATCCATAATGACCTTCAGACTTAATGTTGAACACACAGTCAAGTCCACAACTTCATAGACATTTCTATCTTTAAGCAATTTCAGCTCCTCAAGATAAGACTTAGACCACTTCTTTTGAATGTCAGCTGGCAATCTAGTGACATTTCCAAGGCTTTTGGGAATTGGACAAGAATCTGCTTTATGTTGTACTCAAATAAAGCAAATTTACTTTACTCTTCCTTCTCTTACAAAGTAGCTAGTGATAGCTGGCTTAGCTGATTTATCTATAGGAGGTGGAGTGTCCATTCTACTCTCATTGTTATTAACAATGATTGGGTGTTTCTTTCCACTAGATATTATATGGGATCCCATTTATCTCAATAATATATTCTGATAGATTCTTTGTGATTTCTGGCAAGCATTTTCATGTCTATCACAAGCTATGTTGGGGTGAGAAAACCTCCCTCTTGGCTGCTATAAAGAAATTTATAGGATATTGGTAAGATATTCTCATTCTTTGTAAATATTTTCTTCTCTAAAGAGTATCTGAGTTTGACACTTAGATCTCCTCAATTTAGGACCTTCTTGTGGTGTATATAGAGTAGGTTGCAAAGGTTATTGGAAGCTGAGTAGTTGTATCTCAACATTAGAGTCAGTATCATCATCTGTTACAACTCAGCAACCTTATACTTATAAGTGACCAGACTGTGCCACACCCACGCCCTCACCCTTCGAGCCTACTTGTACTATACATTGGGTTGTGAATCAAACCGTAACATACTGGGTGCTGAGTATGATTCTCAAGAATAAATAGTACCTAAAATTAGTCTCCTTATTCTTGCCCTCAAGCTCAAGTTGGTATTAGATTTCGGGGCAGGATGCAGCAGGAACATCATTGTGCAAGTGGGAAAAGATGTAGACAGAAGCTTCCTCTAAGGACCTTGTATGGTAGTCAAACCCCTTCTTTTTTTGGTCTTCATGGGACTTTAATACCTACAGATGCCACATGTGCAACGTCAAATGGCTTGGCATGAGAGGGGCTGTAAAGAAGGGACAGCATGCTACTGAATCAACATGGAAGACTGGCAGTAGAAAGTAGGTGCTCGTCTGCATATGTGAGTGACTATGATGAGCCACTAAGCTGTATCAATGAAAGCGGGTAGTCAACGGTACCTAGAGCTTTTCCAAGTCCCACGTAACGTCACACTATTGCTTGCGTGGTAACTTGATCTTATGGAGTATCGGTTCTCATGACCCTCGCAAGCTGTATTTAAATACATCAACAGGGGCATTTGAGGAGCGGCTTTCTAGACATATCTTCTCTGCGACCATGTTGCTTCTCTTTAGTGTGCTGTTTTTTGGGATTCTTCATGAAGTATTTGGTGTTGTGGTGCTTCGAAGTCTCGAAGAGTTGTCGAATGTGGAAAATGACTATGATTTCATTGTCGTTGGAGGTTTGACTGTTTTTTTCTCCTGAATTTCAGAATTGTGATTGGTAATGTATACTGTAGGTGGAACTGCTGAAGGTGTGATTGCTGCTAGACTTGGAGAGAATTCGAAATTCAAGATTCTTGTTATTGAAGCAGGGCCTTCGTAAGCTCGCTCTGTCCTCTGCTTGTGATAGTTTGATTCAATCGTGAGAGGGTCGAAAAAACAGGAATGAAGATGTGTTCCAAACTCGTCCACCAGGCCTTGCCAGTGATTTCAATGCACCGAATCCGTTTGATTGGAACTTTACGCTGGTGCCTCAGACAGGACTTTATGAGAGGAGTCCTACTTATGCTAGAGGGAAAATGCTTGGTGGTTGTAGTTCGCATAGTAAGTTTATTTCCAAGTTTGCAAAGAGAACTAAGCTCCTCTCTGTGCGTCCTGACACTGGTAATGTAGATTCAATGTATTATACAAGAGGATCTAAGGATGATTGGAATTCGTGGTCTGGTATCGTTGGTACCCAAAGATTAAGCTGGGATGAGATGCTTCCGTTTATACTCAGGGTGAGACCTCAAACTCAATATGTTTTATTGAGCTACATTTTATGAGTTTGTCTTCGTAGGCTGAAGCTTTAACCAATGATTCTGAGAACCAACTAGAGACGGGTCATTTTGATCCTTTCATCCACAATCGAACTGGAAAAGTGGCTACATCAGCACCGTATTCTGTTCACCCATTCAATGACATGTTAATTGAGACAACAAAAGAACTGTCTCATGAATTTCCTTTCAAATTGGATATGAACGATGGAAGTCCAATCGGTGTCGGTGCGTTTTTTTCTTTTCGAGTAATGATTTTACGTAACCTGGATGTTTCTTTTCAGCGTGGAATCAATTCACGATTGATCACCGTGCTGAGAGGAGTAGTTCTGCTACAGCTTATATTGCCAAGGCAGGAAGCAATGTTCACGTCTTGATCAACACTTATGTCACTCGCATTTTACCTATCGAAAAGGACGAAGTCGAATTCCGCACAGTTGAATTTGGACTTGATGCCACAAGTCCGAAGAGATGCCTATCAGCTAAGAAAGAAGTGATCATCTCAGCAGGTGTGATTCAGACGCCTCAGATACTACTCAACTCTGGTATTGGAAGTAAAGATGAATTACAAGCTGTTGGGATACCTACGATAGTGGATAATCCCAGTGTTGGAAAGAATTTCTCAGATCAAGTTGGTTCACTGATGTTGATGGAGACAACAATTCAAGATACTGAGTGAGCATTTTTTCCCCACTGATGAATGTTTTCTCCTGCTCAGTATTATAGTTTTGATCGGGAAGCAGCATTGGCGCAATGGAACCAGACCAGGACAGGACCTCTGGCCATCCCCAATCGCTTAAACCACCTAATATTCGTCCGCTTACCGGATGATGGTCCTCCATTCAATCAAGCTGAATTCCTTGATGTTACAGCAGGAAAAGACTCACCACATCTCGAAATCATGATACTACAAATTAGTAGCCCTTCAACGTTACTGGAGTCAGGTAAAGGAGTAATTGAACTCCTGGTCACTAATCTTCATCCTGTCTCGTGTAAGCTATCTGATACTCGTTTATGATGCATACTGATGCTCTCGAAACTTAATAGGTGGATCAATATCACTGAATACCTCAAACCCATTTTCATCTCCATTGATTGACCCTGGACTATTATCTCATGATTTCGATATCGCAATTTTGCGAGAGGGAGTTCGAAGTGCACAGAGATTGCTTTCTGCTCCGGTATTCAAGGGCTCTGTGTTTCAATCAGTTTCACCCCCGGCCAATCAGATCTCTGACGAGGATCTAGACGCCTATTTACGCAGTGCAGCTGTTCCTATATTCCATGGTATCGGTTCTGCGACCATGTCTCCTCAGAATGCCAGCTGGGGTGTCGTCGATCCAGATTTCCGAGTCAAGGGAACAAGAGGATTAAGAGTAGTTGATGCATCTGTAATTGTAAGTCACATTTTTGAAAGGTACTTTGAATCTGAGCCTGTATGTACGATCAGCCAACGGTACCCAGTGGGCATACACAAGTACCCGTGTACGGAATCGCTGAACTGGCCAGTGTTCAGATCATTGGAAAGTGGCTGTAAAGATGGATCCCTGCTTTGTAAATGGACTACTACAAATAACACCAGGATGTTTCAGACTTTCTGATAGAATATATATGAAGTGAACTTATACACACTGGAGAATTAGCTGTCATGTTTATTACTATAGCATCTGGCTGCTGGAGATTGTTATGTCTGTCAGAGTTGAAGACAATGAACTTGATTTATTTTCATTTCATTTCATATTTTTATTTTTATTTCTATTTATTTTCTATTTTTGTACTTAGGGTTAGGGGTTAGTGTGACATCACATATAACACACAGATTCATAGAAGGTTACAGAGCAATGATGCTATACTATATATTCTATTATGACCTTTAGTTTGGCTTAGGTTGCAACTTAGGCAAAGACTTGAGTAGAATAGGGGATATGATCAATTGGTAAAGTATAAGGATACAAGAGAGTATCTACAGCTATATATACCAAAAGACCATGAGAAGTACATATATTGAAAGTAAGAAAATGAGTCATAAAATATGAGAAGGCCTCTTTTACTACATGAAGTGCTAACTGATCATATATAAGGAAGAAGTAAAGTATGAGGCATTGATTATAACATACATGTATTCATTGCTGACATACAGTCTCTTACATATGTGTCTTGCAAATATACATGGCTTCACTCACAGTCTTGCTTTCATTATCTGCACTCACCCTTCCATTAGTTTTTAAGATCCAGCACTTGTATCAGGTTTTGCATTGATATATTATATGTATATTGTATCTTTCATGGAGACTTTTACCTTAATTGGTGTTAGCTATAGTTTACAATGTTCATTACTTAATGTATACTATATATACTCTAGTATTATATACCATTATATTCATTTGTCCAGCTACCATTAATTACAATGAGTTAGATTTCTCAAACACTGTTGTATCTTTCAGATTTGTTTGTTGTAGAGATAAGATATGCTAGTGAGCATAGGCTTCTATATGTGTACTTTTCCACATACTTTGTGATTAGAGCCCTTTCTTATCTTACTACTGGCTACTTCCAGTCTCATCATTGTAAAAGACCTTTTAGGACCATGAAAAGATATATTTAGTATATGCTGGATATACCTGACTTCGAGTTGGCATCCCATTGTTAGACAGCAGGTTAGTGAGATACAGATATCCCACTTATTTCAAAAGAAATTGCTGTCAAGATTGATTTGAATTTTTACTTGGATTATCTCTGCACTATGAAAGACTCTCTTATATTCTGGGCTCACCTTAACTCTACTATCTAGGTCAGTTCTCTCATATATAACATTGGATGTGCAAATAGTTTTGCTTATGAATATTTGTAGACAAAGGATTTAACTCTCTTTAGTTCACTGCATACTTTTGTCCTATCTTTCTACTTCCTCTAGGATGGTGTGATTAGTGTATAAGGTATTTGGAAACCTAGATTTGTATGATGTCTACTAACTTAGATTTTTTCCATAGTAGTCTTGTATGGATATTAGATAGTGAAATAAATAAAGAACTGGGTATTTGGCTAGTACCAGATAGACAAGCCCCAACATGACTGATAGAAATTACAGCTAATTAACAGGCAGACAGCCCAAGCAAGCAATAATAGCTTTTCTACTATCAACTTCTATTGCTATAGCTATACTGATGAGTATTCTAAGAATACTCTCATCCAAATGCCTGTCAAGCAGAAAGTCCCAACTGACAATACTTCCAAAGTCTTGCAAAGCATCCTTAATAAACACAAGCTAAATGTGCTTGATACCAACCACCAGTGAAATACTGTATGCCAAAAGCTTAAAAACAAGAGAATCTTGCCCCATATTCAGGTCACCACCAATGCCTTGGCAAAAGCCCACTAACAAGCCTCTACTACACAGCAGTGTTATGGCAATCACTAGTTACAAAGACTAATAAAGACACAAGCAATAAATTTCAAAGATAGATATCATTGTAGGAATTATAAGAGAACTTAACAAGGAGTCTCTGCTGTATTCCTATACTATTTATACAAAAGTCTCATGGTCTGTGCTAGCAATAAATAACCCTACCCTAATGTATATGCATGCTTTATCATCATGTCTTCTATATAGACACTATGTCATATACATGTATCCTAACATTATTCTTCTAGTCTCTTCTCCCAAAGTCTATGCCTATAACCTCACATCATGTGACATGTCATGTGATCACAGTCACATGCCTCCTCATCATCAAAAATCAAAAGAAAAATCAAAAGAAAATAAATATTAAATCAAGAAAAATAGATAAAAGAAAAAGAAAAATGCTAGTATCTAAGCACACTATAACAAGCAGGAGCTTTCTTTGTACAAATTTGCACTTGAAGCATACCTAGGCCTTTGACATCAATTAGAGCAACTACCCATCAACAGAATATCTAGATACTTAACTATGCCATCTATATAAGTAAAAGAATAGGGCTGAAGACAAGGCTACAGCTAGAGGCATCACCAAGATTGTATTCATATCCTATGACTATTTATCATAGTACACCAGACATCTCTGTCCTTGCCAATGACAGTAGATATTAATAAAAGAAATCAGTACAACTTATTAATCTGCTGCTCTCTTTAGCAACCATCAACAATCTGCCTCCATATTCTTATCTCCTGCTTTTTGTAACCCTTCTCAAGGTCTTGTTTGATTGTGTATTATTTTAGACCCATTCCCATTTTTAGATAGCTACTAGGAACAGATGAACTTGGAAAGAGCTTTCTTGGTTCATATCTTTATAGATTACTCTATAAGAATCATGGAATGAATCAATGGTGCTATAAGAAGCTTTTGATGAAGGAAGACTGTAATTAAAGTGGCATGCAAATGGTATTCTCTCTTATTTGTACATATTCCATTGTATTCTGTCTAGTTTTGCAAATATAGCTTAGGTAAAACTACTTGGAAGAATACTCTTTCTTAAAGGTTTCAACCACTACCTAGGAAACTTGTTGTGAATGATTACAATCTCATTTGTATTGAAATCACTTCTAATTGCTTTACTAACAAATCTTAAGAATCTGTAAAACACATCCATTTGATCAAATATATACTGACCCTAAGTATATTACTCAGGTTAATGTCAATTCAGATATGACTCTTGATGACACATCCAAATATCATTTACCAAGAGAAAACACAACAGCTGAGAAGAAGGTTACTAGTTACTCTATTTGAGTGCCATAAGTTGTTAACAAGCTAAAGATTTCTAGCTAGAATATTGATCAGATATGTAAGGAGAATTTAACTCTTGAGGGCCTAATATATGACTTGATAGCCTATTCAATACATATCAAAGATATGCAAATGCAGAAGAAAGCTTTCATTGCCTTAGGATTATGCTATTACTGTCAATTGATGGCCTATAACCAAGCATTTGTAGATACTATTCCATGAAAAAAATATTGGCTACTTCTCTCATGGTAGTTGTTGTTGATGTTCCTTCATGTTGTGAAAATCATAGATAGACTTTTGATTGAAAGGTAGAAGAAGAAGCAGGATCTGAAAGTTCTTGCCACCATTTGCCTTAGAATCACCAAATTAATTATTTGGTTTGTAGTTCTCACCTATCTAAACAAAAACATCTTTTATTGAGATATGAATGAAATATTTTTTCAAAGGCTGATGATATCTGATTGATGACAATTAGGTAATTATTTGATATAACACATGAGTGAGTATAAATACTCACTCACTTACTACTTTTGCTAGTGTATATTATCATGATCATATTTATTACAAGTATACCCAATACCATGTTTGCTATCAGGGCTTTAAATGCTTTTGATACTCCTTGCCTCACATCTTCTCCTTCTGATGGCAGAGTAATGAAATTTGGCCAGTTTCTTAACAAGTAGATATCATTTATAAAGCAAGAAATACTACTAAAGGAATTTTTTATGAAATTGGTTGTCTTTTTTAGTGAGAAGGCTTAAGAATTGTTGGACAAGCTAAAAGACAACACTTTCTATGATGGTAAATGCTGGCCAAGTTTGTGTGTAGCAAAGGTACAGACAGAGCAGAAAACACAGGAAGAGCAAAAGGAGTAGAAGAAGAAGAAAAAGTCAAAGGTGTTAAAGGTACAGAGGGTAGAAAATAAGTAGAAGATGCAAGACATACTGAAGGAGCAGAAGCCATAGGAAGCATCATAGGGAACAGATGCCTCATACACATTCTTATCCCAGCAACCTGCTTGTGCATTGTCATCTCTGAGTATACACAAGAAAGAGTCTGAGCTTTATTAATCCTTCATTAGGATTGCACAAATAATTGCCAAAATGTTGGTGGACTTAAGTCAAAATCAATATCATATTGCAGGTGTTTGGATTGATATCCATACAAAGAAGCCTGAAACAACTAATATAGACTCCAACATCTCATTGATTTCTGATATCTACTTTGTACAAGGAGATACCCCTGAGGCAGAGAATATTGCAGACTTGAGGAACTGGGAATATATAACTCAGAACACAGAATCAGGAAAAACTAGTATGAATACTGTCTTATACTAGATATCTGGCTACTCATCAGTGTAATGTTCAAGTATGCTCTGAACTAGTGATTCCAAATACATCTCAAATGTGAGCATCAAGTCTGTTCAGTCATCTTTTCTGCATGCTGAGAACAATACTTGAAGTGAGAGCATTGTTGCCATTGGCTACAGATATATTCTATAGTGAAAATTAAGACAGATGTGACCAATACACTGGCATCTATTTGACTGTAGCATAATTGTGTTCTCCAGCCCAATTGATATTCATAACATGAGTTCTATGACTTCATTTATAGTCAGACAAGAGCAATGACATGTTTCCAGGAAATTTTGCCTTTTGTTACTGCACTTGCCAGCTGCTCTGCCCTGACACTGGAATAGCTTGGCTAGGATCTATTAATTGAGGTTTTGGATAGTGATCATATTGTTCTATTGTATAGGGCTAAGATGCAGCAGTTTGCATTGATTTATCATATGTCTTGGGTCATTTCTGTATTCAGTGGAACACATTTAGCTCCTTCTGAATTTCAGAGAGCCAACATCACTTCCAACATTAATTAATATCAATGTTATGTAACAATTCAGTGTCTTATATTGTAGGATACAAAACAGCTGTAGAGAAGAGCAACAATCATGATGGAGGTTGTGTCACTAGAGGATTAGACAAACAAGAATGAAAAAGTGAGATTTTTGTGATGGAACAAGTGATATGCTGATCTACTCTCTCTCAGGCTCATATTTATGTTATGAAGCAATCATAGCAATGACTCTCTGAACTTGATGGTGATGCACTGGCTCTCATGAACTCTTCACTTGAACCAGACAAAGGTGTTGGTAGAAACTAGTAATTTAAGCAAGAGCTTTAGTCTATATCATTTGGGAAATTTATTCTTTGTCATATAAACCTCAATTCTCACTTGGAGATGACTGGATTTGTTCAAGTAGAAAGCAAGAATGTGGAAATGCTGACCTATATCTGGAAGAGAATCAATGCAAACTCTGAGTTTGGGAGAATATTTCAGTTGAAGTATACTAGAGATTAAAAATCATGCTCAAATCTTTTAAAAACATGGAGGTGGAACTTAACAAGGACCATAATAAGTTAAAGAGTAAGGACACAGCTCCCAGCCATGATCTCTTGCACATTAGTGTAGGTAGTCCTTAGAATATCTAGATCCAAGATTATAGAATGTGTGAATATGATAGAGTTTCTGAATAGATTTTGAGAAGCACTTGAGGATAAGTTTGTTCTGACAAGAAATTATACTAGCTTATGTCCTGTTCAGAGCATGAGAAATGTTATTGTACAGAGATTATTCAATAAGATATTAGTACCAATAACATTATTATCAGCAATAGAGTGGGCTACCTGATCAACTTTGATCATAGTAGGGTCACCCAGCAATTTGAGCCTTAGATCATTGGTAATCATCAGAAGATCAAAAAAATTTTGTGCCAACCACTATATGAAGACTTCAAGGAGTTAGTTATATCTCAAGCAGAGAAGATAATAACTAACCCTACTAAGACTATCAGTTACTTAACTGGTTTACTAGTAGATGTTATGCCAAATATTATTCAGTAACCTAGAGTGGTGTAAAGAAATATGTGTATGTTTTTCTTTTAAGAAACCCACTGATATGTACTTCTAGCTTTATGATATTTCTTTATTCAATCAGTGTTATGCTGGCCCTGATCACATCACTGTATGTACTTGGGCAATGTTATCTAAGCCTTTCTGATTCTTGCATAGGAAACATCTACATTCATGAGTTGTATATTTGATGAGGAACTTGCACACATTGCAATCAATAATATTGAATCATTTCTGTAGGTGTTAGACCATTTGATCATCAAGTTCTCAAGACTGGAAAGAGCTCTAAGGGAAATGACCTCAGCTCTGAGAGAAGCCTTATTGGTATTTGTAGGTGATCATGATTTGTAAAAGCAAAAAAAGTAAATCCTGGATGATGAAAAGTGCTTTATTGAGTTTCTGGAGCATGTCAGTCCCAAGTTTGAGGTTCTCAAGGATCTTGTATGCTTGGCATCATGTCATCTCTCTAGCTTATTAATATCAATTTGGAATAGAATTCAAATATCTGCATCAGACATTTATTTGATATATTGAGCATATATTTGAGGCTATGTACTCAACATACAATGTCAAGCAAGTAGAGAGTGGAGATTAGAATAGAATAGAATGAGGACAGGCTATCCATTATCAACAGACTATGCATTATCTAGTAAAGATATCTTGACCTTTCTCAAATCATATTTCATGAAACTTATGAAGTTAAAATAAAAGAAGAAAATTGGGCTAAGAGAAAGACTTACCTGATTGGATTGTCAGCCTTGTCATTCTAGCTCAAATTTATCATCTATTATAATTGGATAGTTCTGTGAATGATATATGAAGTCTTTGGTACTAAAATATTATGTCTACATCATATCTGTATATTCTTACCAAAATATTATAAGAGGACTTGTTACTTTGCAACATTCTAAGATTGAAACACCACTGAGATCTGTTGACAATACTATGGAGTTTTCTACTACTTTAAAACTATAGACAATAAACCTTACTATTAAGTCTACAAACTGTTAGAGCAATTTGTGGAGCTCATAAAGTTTATCAGACTTTTACAATCTCTAGAAAGTTCTAAGTATATTAACTAACAAGTACAAGTGGTGCTTACCTCTATAAGAATAGAATAAGGACTCCTAGGGGCAATAACTATTCTAAATATTACTATAGTCTATTTTAATCTGATAAAAGCATATATAAGATCTACAAACAAAAGAAGGAAGCTTATAGCAGTAACATTGCAATTAGTATTTAGAAGTTATACAGTACTAAGCAGAGTATTATAACTTAAGACTAAGTGTTTAGTCAAAAGAGGAAACTTATATTGTTTAACATAAGAAAACTCAGTAATATATAAATAAAGTGATTATTTCTTTATAATGTATGACATTGTTTTTTTGCTATGTTGTATGATATTGTGACAATAACTGTGACTGTGATATTCATGACCAACTGGTGACAGTTGTTACCTTGTTTCTCCTTTGCTAAGTTCTAAATAAGAAATGGAAAAGAAAAGAGAAAAGAAATAGAAGAGTCAAGATAAAAAACTTTACATAAGAGAATAGAAATAAATTGATTCTGTCACAGGGTTTGAGAGAAGAGGGCAGTAGTATTAGCTTGTAAAGCTCTATAGAATTATGAGTATGGTAACTAATATAAAGTGAAAATCTCATAGCATTTGATAGAGCTATAAACAAAGTTTGAGTTCTTAAATTCTGTACAAAGGTAGGTCATCTTATATTTACTCTTTTCTAGATTACTATGACTCAAAGTAATAATAACTAGACAAAACTTGATAATTGAGAACTTAGTTATATAAATAAACTACAGATCTTTAAGATTAAGTTGTGAAACTTGACTACTTTGTTTGGTACAAATACTTCAATATATTTGCTTAAGAGTTTTTCTTTAGATCAAAGGTCTTCTACTTAATCAAATACTAATAATATTGATGTTAGTAACTATCTAAGATCTTCTTGATCTCCTATTCTTCTTGTCTATTTATAAGAATAGGATTAGATAGAGGGTTTTGATATCTACTAGAAATTGGATCTTTAGATATAGTTGTTGTTTTCTATTTTTCTAGACTTTTAATTATGTTATATATAAATAGCTACAAAGATTACAAAGTATGATGAAAGTGTGACATATGTGACATATATCACAGTCACACAGTCATGCAACTTGATTGAATATCATAGAATCTACTAGAAGAACATAGTTTTAGAATATGTTAAAGATATAAAAATATAAAGTAGACTATTTTATAATAAGAACTTTATTAAGTTTTCTTGTATTACCCAATATATAAGTATATTTTTGTCTTAACAGCTAGCCTTAAGTCACAATAGTAGTTAGCTTAATGATATTAAATATTGTTTGATAATAGATAGTGTTACAAACTTTATTCAGCTTGTATCTCCACAACTACTAAACTGATTTTTACAAAATAAGTTGTACTGGAAAGTCCCAAATAAGGGCCATCCACACATATATGGAATGTACAAAAGTAACAACAACTAACTAAGATATCAGGCCATCAGTAATTATAAAAGCTTTATTGCTAATATCTTATGAATGGCTAGACAGATTCACATAATTAAACCTGTGTTGGAAAGTACTTATCAAACAGTTCCTAATAATGTTACAATCACAAGACCTTAGAGTGAGTCAAGTAAAAGAACCTTATATTAGAGTTAATACAAGAGAACTCAATAAAGAATTTTATACAGGATTGTCTATCTTATATACTAAAACCCCATGGTCTATACTACTCTACTTCTAGCCTACTCTAAACAGCCATGTGATTGTCATAAGGTCAACATATGTTATATATACTGTATGATATCATCTTTCCAGAATCTTTTACATCTTTCCAATGTAATATATGATCATGTGACATATGACTAATATGTGATACTTAGTCATGTCATGTGACAATTGGTGACAGTATGACTATGACATCATGCTAACCCTAATTTTAAGTCCCCAAAAATAAAAATAAAATAAAAAATAAGAAAAGAAAAGAAAATAGTTAGAGTTTACTATTTTGAACTCTGACAAATAATATATTATACATCATATAAAGATTGGTATTTATAAAGATATAAGTATATCAATATAGTAATATAATTAGTTATCTTCTAAAATTAGCCTGATATCTGCTATGATAAATAACAACATCTATTAGGTATGAGTTTTGATTATGTGATGGAAACAGCTTGTGTATAAACCATCATTGTCTTGTATATATATCTTTATGTCTGAGAATTAGATTTCAAACTTAATAATATCAAACTTAATTATTTATTATTAGTTTTTATTAATAATCATCAATTATTATTCCTTATTATTATTATTATTGAACTTCTAAATCACTTTGAAACCTCTAAGAGTACACCCAAGATTAAGATTAGGGTAGAAAAAGCAAAAAAGTGAGCAAAATAAGATTTGTTATAATAAAGTTGATATAATAGTTAGAAAATCACTTCTAACCACCATTTCATCTTATATAGACTTATTAGATACTATTGACATACATACTAAAATATATTGAACAATATCACTATCATTCAAGTAAGTGATACTATTATAGGCAGATAATCTGCTATATAGCTAATCACTTAAAATTATAACAATAGGCTAATTTTATCACACTATAATAAAATAAAAACAAGTTTGAACTAAATAATTGGTAAATCCAAAAATACTGACCAGCTATCTTTAGATTGCTCTAAATTAAGCATAACTTACTAAGCTACTTTTCTATTGTAACAAAGAACTACTATGCTGTACTTATTTCTCTCAGAAAGAGAAATTGTTTTCATAAGATGTTTATAATATAGTTTGCAATAATCTGCTAGGTTAGTCTTTGGGCTTATGTAATTATATCTATAGTATTGTTTAGTCATAATATACCAAATAATAGTACTTACATAAGCAAGTTTTTATATGCAAACCTATATGTAATGACCTTAAGCTAGAGCTTAGGTTGCAACTAAGGCAAAGACTTGAGAGGAGTTAAGGGATGTATAGCAAGTGGTAAAGCATACAGATACAGGTATCTAGCTACGCTATATATACTAGACAGGAGAAAGACAATGAGACATACACAAGTACAGAAACATGTGGAGAACAAGAGGAAACAACGAGGACTAGGTCAGGCTGTAGCACCTACTACATGAGGTGCTGACTGATACTACTTCAGCGCGGCCGATCATTGACATCATGCCCTTTACCCTTGTCTATGCTACATCCTC
>Ga0157367_1000362_pt1 | contig 22650 bp, 23 predicted proteins | sample AttbisABBM2_FD_113142 | JGI IMG/M metagenome (GOLD analysis project Ga0157367, IMG submission 113142) | Fungus gardens microbial communities from leaf cutter ant in Botucatu, State of São Paulo, Brazil - Atta bisphaerica ABBM2 | ecosystem: Host-associated > Fungi > Mycelium > Unclassified ... | reverse complement strand
CCGCTGGTCGTTCATGGGCACCTTCCTGACCTACACGCTCGCGGGCGGCGATGCGGGCATGCGACACTTCATGCGGCAGTTCGGCCCCGCGCTCGAACTGCCGTGGACGAAGCTCGTCGCGCCGAAGCTGACCGATGCGTTGATCGATCGCGTCGTCGACGGCACGGCCGAGCAACGGGGCGCGCGCAGCATCAAGGAACTCGAACGCTACCGCGACGAGTGCATCATCGAGGTGCAGCGCGCGATCGCCGCGGTGAAGGCGCGGCATGGCATGCAATTCGAGGATTGAGCGATGACAGGCGATACGCCGCTGACGATATACCGCGACGTCGTGCGGCCCGAATGGGTCGACTACAACGGGCATTTGCGCGATGCGTTCTACCTGCTGATCTTCAGCTTCGCGACCGATGCGCTGCTGGATCGCATCGGCCTCGACGACGCGGCGCGCCGCGAGCGGGGGCGCTCGGTCTATACGCTCGAGGCGCACGTCAACTATCTGCACGAGATCAAGGAGGGCACGCGCGTGCGCGTCGATGCGCGCGTGCTCGCGCACGACGCGAAGCGGCTGCACCTGTATCTCGAACTGTTCGCCGACGGGCACGACGGCGCGGTGTCGGCGAGCGAGCAGATGCTGCTGCACGTCGATACGCGCGACGGGCCGAAATCGGCGCCGTTCGATGCGGACGTCGCCGAACGGGTTGCCGCGCTGCATGCGCTGCAGCGCGACGCGGCGCCGCCCGCCTACGCGGGGCGCGTGATCGGTTTGCCGTCACGCCGGTAGCGCGGCGCGCGAACGATGCTCGAACCGGAAATCGCGGCGTTCGTCGCGGCGGTCGGTGCGTGGTATCCGGCCGACGCGGCGGTGCGCGCGCCGGCGGAACAGCGCCGCATCTACGACCGTTTCGCGGCCGCATGGACGCCCGCAGGATTGCCGCCGGGCATCGTGCAGCAGGATGCCGCGCTGCGCGCGCCGGACGGCCGCGTGATCGCGCTGCGCCGTTACCGGCCCGCGCATGCCGCGCCGTGCGGCACGGTGCTGTTCTTCCATGGCGGCGGCTTCGTCGTCGGTTCGCTCGACAGCCACGCGTTGATTACCGCGCGTCTCGCGGCCGATACGGGGCTCGAGGTGATCGCGGTCGATTACCGGCTGGCGCCCGAGCATCCGGCGCCCGCCGCGCTCGACGACTGCATGGCCGTGACGCGCGCCGCGCTCGCGGCGCAGCTGCCGTTCGGGCCGTGCGCACGGCCGCTGACGCTGGCGGGCGACAGCGCGGGCGGGATGCTCGCGGCGGCCGTCGCAACCGCGCTGCGCGATGCGGGCGAGGGCGGCATCGACGGCATCGCGCTCGTCTATCCGATGCTCGGCTTCGAGCCGCAGGCGCCGGCGCGCGATACCGAAGCGCACGCGCCGATGCTGACGCTCGACGATGTTTATCGCTATCGCGCGCTGTACTGGGGCGACCGGCCGCCGCGCGCGTCCGCGCCGCTCGATGCAGCACGCTTCGACGGCTTGCCGCCGGTGCTCGCGATCGGCGCGGAGCACGACCCGCTGCGCGACGACGCGCGGGCCTACGTCGCGCGGATTCGCGCGGCGGGCGGCGCGGCGCATCACTGGATGGGTGAGGGGCTGGTGCACGGCTGCTGGCGCGCGCTCGACACGAGCCCGCAGGCGGCGCGGATGCACCGGATCATCGGGGAATTCTTGCGCGCGCCGGGCGCGCAGCGTTCGTGAACGGGAGGCAACGATGCAGGCTGCAGCAGGGCAATTGCGTATCGAGGACTGGCGGACGTTTTCCACCGACGTGACGATCGCGGCCGCGACGGCCGGCGACGGCGTGCTGGACGTGACGTGGAGCGACGGCCGCCGTTCGCCGTTTCACTTCGACTGGCTGCGCGACACCTGTCCGTGCGCGCGCTGCGTGCATGCGCAGACGCGCGAGCAGGTGTTCGAGATCGTCGACGCGCCCGCCGCGCTCGCGGTGCGCAGTGTGCAGGTGGATCGCGACGGCGCGCTCCAGATCGAATGGCGCGACGGCCACCGCAGCGCGTGGTCGCCCGGCTGGCTGCGCGCGCACGCGTACGACGACGTGTCGCGCGCGGAGCGCCACGCCGCGCACGGCCATTACGTGTGGCGCGGCGACGATCCCGAGGCGCTCGCGGTGTTCGCATGGCGCGACGTGATGCACGACGACGCGGCGCTGCTCGCGTGGCTCGCCGCGCTGCGGCGCACCGGGTTGACGCTGGTCGAAGGGGTGCCCCCGGAGCGCGGGCGAGTGGACGGCGTCGCGCGCCGGGTCGGGCTGATCCGCGAGAGCAATTTCGGCGTGCTGTTCGACGTCGAGTCGAAGCCGCGCCCGGACAGCAATGCGTACACATCGATCAACCTGCCGCCGCACACCGACTTGCCGACCCGCGAACTGCAGCCCGGCGTGCAGTTCCTGCACTGCCTCGCGAACGACGCGACGGGCGGCGACAGCATCTTCATCGACGGCTTTGCGCTCGCCGATGCGTTGCGCGCCGAATCCCCGGACGATTTCGCGCAGCTCGCGACGACGCCGTTCGAGTTCTGGAACAAGAGCGCGGCCAGCGACTATCGCTGCGCCGCGCCGGTGATCGGGCTGAATGCGCGCGGCGACGTGATCGAGGTGCGCCACGCGAATTTCCTGCGCGGGCCGCTCGACGCGCCGGCCGCGTCGATGCCGGCGATCTATCGTGCGTACCGGCGCTTTCTCGCGCTCGCGCGCGAACCGCGGTTTCGCGTGCAGCGGCGGCTGCGCGCCGGCGACATGTGGGCGTTCGACAACCGGCGCGTGCTGCACGCGCGCACCGAATTCGATCCGTCCACCGGGCGCCGGCACTTGCAGGGCTGTTACGTCGATCGCGACGAGCTGTTGTCGCGCTGGCGGGTGCTGTCGCGCACGGCTGTGCCCGCATGACCGGTTCGCATCGGCGAAAAAGCGCCCGGACGCGCAGCGCCCGGGCGAAGCCGTCCCTTGCGGGGCGGCGGAGGTATGCGGTTCACAAAAAAGGACGAGCCCGTCCGACGGGCTCGTCCTGACTGCTGTCGCGCGAGGCGCTGGGCCTCGGCGATGCACTTACTGACCGAAGAAGATCGAGTCGCGCGGGTTCGACGTGGTCGCGGCGGCAGCCGGGCTGCCTGCGCGGACGACCGGCGCGGCTTGCGCGCCGTAGCCGCTGCTGTCGGCACCATGCACGCGCGCTTCGGCAGCCTGGATGTCTTGCGGATAGTACGGGCTCGACTCGCTCGGCTTGTAGCCGGCCTTCTCGAGCTGGACCAGCTCGTCGCGCACTTGCGCGCGGCTCACGGTGCTTTGCGCGAACGCGCCGAACGAAGCGGACAGGGCGGTAGCGGCAACGACTGCATAAACGAGCGATTTCATGGTGACCTCCGATGTTTTATTGGGCTTCGCTCTCGACGCCTTGTCTTAAGCGATTGGCTAAATCTTAGTCACGGAGGTGTACAGGGTAAACGCCGATTTCCGCTAAAGATCATTTACCCGGTTGCAAAAATAAGCGGCCTCTACAGTCTTTCAATGGGCTTTCATTGCGCGTGTTGTAAATAAGTCCGACAAATATTTACCCGGCATCGGGCGCCTCCGCCGCGGTGCCGCGCGGCCCGGGGGCGCGGCTCCGCGTCGAGGAAACGCACGCCCGTCGCGGCTACCGACGCTTCCCACGGCAGCGCCGCTGTGGCGACGGCTTACTTGCCGCCGGCCAGCGCGAGCACTTCGGCGGCGGAGATCATCGCGGCGGCGTTCGCGGGGGCCGGGCGCTCGGCGGGGCGGAACACCTCGTCGCCGCGCTGGATCACCTGGCGCGACAGCGCGCAGGTGCCCGTGCGCTGCGCGAAGCGGCGGCGCCAGCGCTGTTCGCCGTAATGACAGCGGCCCGGTTCGACCCAGCGGACGACGAGCAGCGTATCGGAACGTTCGAGGATTTCGACGTGGACGTCGGCAGGATCGAGCACAGGCAAGGATTTGGAGGACTTCATTGGCCGTTCCTAAAGCGCGTGCGATATCGGCCTGGGCAGTGGTTGCAACTGCGCGAAGTCGATTCCGTAGCGGTTTCCGGTGGTGGAGCGCTAAATGTAAGCGTCTGTGACGGGAAAAAACATCCTGCTTCGCTCAAATTACCTTTTGCCGATTTAGAAACAATCCAGGCTTATTTTCTTGGCAATCCAGCGGCAAAAGCGCCCCGGACGGGCGTCCGGGGCGGGAAGCCGGGTGCGCCGCCGCGCCTGCTCGCTCAGGCACGGTGCAGCGCCGCGCGGGACGGAGTGCCCGCGACCTGCATCGGCGGGCGGAGTCGCGTGGCGCCGTGTTGGGGGCGCGACCCGGCAAGCACATGATCGCGCGGCCGACCGGTTGGCACGCTGACGCGAAGATGGCGGTTCTGTCAGGTTGACGGCCGGGAAAACACTGAATCTCATTTCCGTGACAAATCCCGGGGCGCTGCCTATGATTGGTTGGACCTTTAGTCCTTTGTGCCAATTAGCCGGCGTCGAGCCGGCCTCCACAGGAGCGGTGCTGATGAGATTGCAGGGCAAGCGTGCGCTGGTCACGGCGGCGGGGCAGGGCATCGGCTGCGCGACCGCGCTGCGGTTCGTGCGCGAAGGCGCACAGGTGCTGGCGACGGATATCGACGACGCGGCGCTCGCGCGGCTCGCGGCCGAGACGGAGACCGTCGCGCCGGGCGGCACGCTGGCGACGCGCCGGCTCGACGTGACGAGCGCGCACGACATCGCGGCGCTGGCGGCGGCCGAGCCCGCGTTCGACGTGCTGTTCAACTGCGCGGGCTACGTGCACCACGGCACGATCCTCGACTGCGACGACGACGCGTGGACGTTCTCGTGGCAATTGAACGTGACGTCGATGGTCCGGCTGATCCGCGCGCTGCTGCCCGCGATGATCGCGGCCGGCGGCGGGTCGATCGTCAACATGGCGTCGGCCGCGTCGAGCGTGAAGGGCGTGCCGAACCGCTGCGCGTACGGCGCGACCAAGGCGGCGGTGATCGGGCTGACGAAGGCGGTGGCCGCCGATTTCGTCGAGCAGCGCATCCGCTGCAACGCGATCTGCCCGGGCACGATCGAGTCGCCGTCGCTGGCGGCGCGCATCGCGGAGCAGGCGCGCGCGCGGCAGGTGCCGGCCGACACGGTGCGTCAGGCGTTCGTCGCGCGCCAGCCGATGGGCCGCATCGGCAGCGCCGACGAGGTGGCCGCGCTCGCGCTGTACCTGGCCTCCGACGAAGCGTCGTTCACGACCGGCGCGATCCACCTGATCGACGGCGGCTGGTCGAACTGACCGGGCGTCCCCCTTCTCCTCTCCAACACGCCCCGCTCCCATGAAACTGCTGAGATACGGCGAGAAACACCACGAAAAACCCGGCCTGCTCGATGCGCAGGGCCACATCCGCGACCTGTCCGGCGTGATCGACGACGTCGCCGGCGATGCGCTCGCGCCCGCGTCGCTCGCGCGCGTCGCCGGCATCGACCCGGCGACGCTGCCGCGCGTCGACGGCGCGCCGCGCCTTGGCGCGTGCGTCGGCCGGGTCGGCAAGTTCATCTGCATCGGGCTCAACTACTCCGACCACGCAGCCGAATCCGGCATGGAGGTGCCGAAGGAGCCGGTCGTGTTCGGCAAGTGGACGAGCGCGATCGCCGGGCCCAACGACGACGTCGAGATTCCGCGCGGCGCGGAGAAGACCGACTGGGAAGTCGAGCTCGGCGTCGTGATCGGCCGGGGCGGCCGCTACATCGACGAGGCCGACGCGCTGTCGCACGTCGCGGGCTACTGCGTGGTGAACGACGTGTCGGAGCGCGCGTACCAGCTCGAGCGCGGCGGCACGTGGGACAAGGGCAAGGGCTGCGACACGTTCGGCCCGCTCGGGCCGTGGCTCGTGACGGCCGACGAGGTGCCCGATCCGCACGCGCTGCGGCTGTGGCTCGACGTCGACGGCCGCCGCTATCAGGACGGCACGACCGCGACGATGATCTTCCGCGTGCCGTTCCTCGTCAGCTACCTGAGCCGCTTCATGAGCCTGCAGCCGGGCGACGTGATCTCGACCGGCACGCCGCCGGGCGTCGGCCTCGGGCAGAAGCCGCCCGTCTACCTGCGCGCCGGGCAGGTGATGTCGCTCGGCATCACGGGGCTCGGCGAGCAGCGCCAGCGCACCGTGCAGGGCTGATTTCCTTTATCGGACGGTTCGTCATGCCTATCATTCGATCGATGCGCGTCGTCGACGTGCGCTTTCCGACCTCGCGCCAGCTCGACGGCTCCGACGCGATGAACCCGGACCCCGACTACTCGGCCGCCTACGTGGTGCTCGACACCGATCGCGACGGTCTCGCGGGCCACGGGCTCACGTTCACGATCGGGCGCGGCAACGAGATCTGCTGCGCGGCGATCGACGCGATGCGGCATCTCGTCGTCGGGCTGGACCTCGACTGGATTCGCGCGGACATGGGGCGCTTCTGGCGGCACATGACGTCGGACAGCCAGCTGCGCTGGATCGGGCCCGACAAGGGCGCGATCCATCTCGCGACCGGCGCGGTGGTCAACGCGGTGTGGGATCTGTGGGCGAAGGCGGAAGGCCAGCCGCTGTGGCGGCTCGTCGCGGGGCTGTCGCCGGAGGAGCTGGTGCGGGCGATCGACTTCCGCTACCTGCGCGACTGCCTGACCGAGGACGACGCGCTCGCGATCCTGCGGCGCCAGGCGCCGGGCAAGGCCGAGCGCATCGCGACGCTCGAGCGGGACGGCTACCCGTGCTACACGACGTCGGCGGGCTGGCTCGGCTACAGCGACGACAAGCTGCGCCGCCTGTGCCAGCAAGCGGTCGATGCAGGGTTCGACCATGTGAAGCTGAAGGTCGGCGCGAACCTCGAGGACGACATCCGCCGCGTGACGATCGCGCGCGAGGTGATCGGCCCCGACCGCAAGCTGATGATCGACGCGAACCAGGTGTGGGAAGTGGGCGAGGCGATCGACTGGGTGCGCGAGCTCGCGTTCGCGCGGCCATGGTTCATCGAGGAGCCGACGAGCCCCGACGACATCGAGGGCCATCGCAAGATCCGCGACGCGATCGCGCCCGTGCAGGTCGCGACCGGCGAGATGTGCCAGAACCGCGTGATGTTCAAGCAGTTCATCGCGCGCGGCGCGATCGACGTCGTGCAGATCGACGCGTGCCGGCTCGGCGGCGTCAACGAGATTCTCGGCGTGATGCTGCTGGCCGCGAAATACGGGCTGCCGGTGTGCCCGCATGCGGGCGGCGTCGGGCTGTGCGAATACGTGCAGCACCTGTCGATGATCGACTACGTGTGCATATCCGGCACGAAGGAAGGGCGCGTGACCGAGTACGTCGATCATCTGCACGAGCATTTCGTCACGCCGTGCGTGGTGCGCGGCGCGGCCTATCTGCCGCCGGCCGCGCCCGGCTTTTCGATCGAGATGAAGCGCGAATCGCTGGAGCGGTATCGCTTCCGCGGCTGACGCGGCGCAAGCGAAACGACAAAGACAACGACGGAGACGCAACGTGGACCTGGAACTGCAACAGAAGGTCGTGATCGTGACCGGCGGCGCGTCGGGCATCGGCGCCGCGATCTCGATGCGGCTCGCCGGCGAAGGCGCGATTCCCGTGATCGTCGCGCGCGATGCGCCGGACGATGCGTTTTGGCAAGCGCTGTTGCAGCGGCAGCCGCACGCCGTGTTTTTCCCGGTCGAACTGCGCGACGACGCGCAGTGCCGCGACGCGGTCGCGCAGACGGTCGCGCGCTTCGGCCGGCTCGACGGCCTCGTGAACAACGCGGGCGTCAACGACGGCGTCGGCCTCGATGTGGGGCGCGACGCGTTCGTCGCGTCGCTGGAGCGCAACCTGATCCACTACTACGTGATGGCGCACTACTGCGTGCCGCACCTGAAGGCGGCGCGCGGCGCGATCGTCAACGTGTCGTCGAAGACGGCCGTGACCGGGCAGGGCAACACGAGCGGCTATGGCGCGGCGAAGGGCGCGCAGCTTGCGCTGACCCGCGAATGGGCGGTCGCGCTGCGCGACGACGGTGTACGCGTGAACGCGGTGATTCCGGCCGAAGTGATGACGCCGCTGTACCGTGACTGGATCGCCGGCTTCGACGATCCCGACGCGAAGCTGGCCGGGATCGCCGGCAAGATTCCGCTCGGCAGGCGCTTCACGACCGCCGAGGAGATCGCCGATACCGCCGTGTTCCTGCTGTCCGCGCGCGCGTCGCATACGACCGGGCAATGGCTGTTCGTCGACGGCGGCTATACGCATCTCGACCGCGCGCTCGGCTGACGCGCGCGATGCCCGACACCGGACCTCACCCCATGCAACCCGACCCGAACCCGCTGCGCGTGACGCACGACACACCCGCGCACGCGCCGCTGATCGCGCTGCGCGGCGTCAGCAAGCGCTTCCCCGGCGTGCAGGCGCTCGACGATTGCCGCTTCGACCTGCTTGCGGGCGAGGTGCATGCGCTGATGGGCGAGAACGGCGCGGGCAAGTCGACGCTGATGAAGATCCTTGCCGGCGTGTACCGGAAGGATGGCGGCGAGATCCTGCTGGACGGCCGCGCGGTGGAGGTCGCCGACCCGCGCGCGGCGCAGGCGCTTGGCATCGGCATCATTCATCAGGAACTGAACCTGATGAATCACCTGAGCGTCGCGCAGAACATCTTCATCGGCCGCGAGCCGCGCGGCCGGCTCGGCGTATTCATCGACGAAGCGCGCCTGAACCGCGACGCGGCCGCGATCTTCGCGCGGATGCGGCTCGACCTCGACCCGCGCACGCCGGTCGGGCGGCTGACGGTCGCGCGCCAGCAGATGGTGGAGATCGCGAAGGCGCTGTCGTTCGACTCGCGCGTGCTGATCATGGACGAGCCGACCGCCGCGCTGAGCGACGCGGAGATCGCCGAACTGTTTCGCATCATCGGTGACCTGCGCGCGCACGGCGTCGGCATCGTCTATATCTCGCACAAGATGGACGAGCTGCGGCGCATCGCCGACCGCGTGACGGTGATGCGCGACGGCAAGACCGTCGCGACCGTGCCGATGGCCGGCACGTCGATGGAATCGATCATCACGATGATGGTCGGCCGCGCGCTCGACACGCAGCGCCGCACGCCGCCCGACACGTCGGCCAACGACGTCGTGCTCGACGTGCGCGGCCTGTCGCGCGGCCGCGCGATCCGCGATGTCGGCTTCACGCTGCGGCGCGGCGAGATCCTCGGCTTCGCCGGGCTGATGGGCGCGGGCCGCACCGAGGTCGCACGCGCGATCTTCGGCGCCGATCCGCTCGACGCGGGCGAGATCCGCGTGCATGGCGCGACGGTGACGATCCGCACGCCGGCCGACGCGGTCGCGCACGGCATCGGCTATCTGTCCGAGGACCGCAAGCATTTCGGGCTGGCGCTCGGCATGGACGTGCAGAACAACATCGCGCTGTCGAGCCTGCGCCGCTTCGCGCGCCGCGGCGGGCTGCTCGACGCGCGCGCGATGCGCGACACCGCGCAGGCGTACGTGCGCCGGCTCGCGATCCGCACGCCGTCGGTCGCGCAGCCCGCGCGGCTGCTGTCGGGCGGCAACCAGCAGAAGATCGTGATCGCGAAGTGGCTGCTGCGCGACTGCGACATCCTGTTCTTCGACGAGCCGACGCGCGGCATCGACGTCGGCGCGAAGAGCGAGATCTACACGCTGCTCGACGCGCTCGCGGCGGCCGGCAAGGCGATCGTGATGATCTCGTCCGAGCTGCCCGAAGTGCTGCGCATGAGCCACCGCATCCTCGTGATGTGCGAAGGCCGCGTCACCGGCGAACTGAGCGCGGCCGAGGCTACCCAGGAAACGATCATGCAGCTCGCCACCCGGCGCGAATCGTCCGTTGCGCGCTGATGCCCCGACTCCGACGCCCATCGACCACCATGCCCCACGACACGCATCCCGCCTCGTCCACGCCGCTGGCCACCGGCGACACGCCGGCCGGCGCATCCGGCCTGCGCGCGCGCTTCTTCAAGCCGGCCGCGCGGCAGAAGCTGCTGGCGTTCGCGAGCCTGCTGCTGCTGCTCGCGTTCTTCAGCGTCGCGTCGCCGAACTTTGTCGACGTCGACAACCTCGTCAGCATCCTGCAGGCGACCGCCGTCAACGGCGTGCTCGCGGTTGCGTGCACGTACGTGATCATCACGTCGGGCATCGACCTGTCGGTCGGCACGCTGATGACGTTCTGCGCGGTGATGGCGGGCGTCGTGCTGACGAAGTGGGGCCTGCCGCTGCCGGCCGGCATCGCGGCCGCGCTCGGCTTCGGCGCGCTGTCCGGCTGCGTGTCGGGCGTCGTGATCGCGAAGATGAAGGTGCCGCCGTTCATCGCGACGCTCGGCATGATGATGCTGCTCAAAGGGCTGTCGCTGGTGATCTCGGGCACGCGCCCGATCTACTTCAACGACACGCCGGGCTTCACCGCGATCGCGCAGGATTCGCTGGTCGGCAGCCTGATCCCGGCGCTGCCGATTCCGAATGCGGTGCTGACCCTGTTCCTCGTCGCGATCGGCGCGTCGGTCGTGCTGAACCGGACGATCTTCGGCCGCTACACGTTTGCGCTCGGCAGCAACGAGGAAGCGCTGCGGCTGTCGGGCGTGAACGTCGATGCGTGGAAGATCGGCGTCTATACGTTCAGCGGCGCCGTGTGCGGGATCGCGGGCCTGCTGATCGCGTCGCGCCTGAACTCCGCGCAGCCCGCGCTGGGGCAGGGCTACGAGCTCGACGCGATCGCGGCGGTGGTGATCGGCGGCACGTCGCTGTCGGGCGGCGCCGGCAGCATTCTCGGCACCATCATCGGCGCGTTCATCATGAGCGTGCTGACCAACGGCCTGCGCATCATGTCGGTCGCGCAGGAATGGCAGACGGTCGTGACCGGCGTGATCATCATCCTCGCCGTGTATTTGGACATCCTGCGCCGGCGCCGCCGCTGAAGCGGCGTGCAGCAGGGGTTTTCCGGTCCGCCGCCGGTGGGGCGGGCGCCTCGGTCGATCTCGGTCGATACAACAAGGAGACACGAAGTGATCAGGAACAGGTTGCTCGGCATCGCATTCGGCTTGTCGCTCGCATTCGGCGCGCACGCGCAGGAGGCTTATATCCCGCTGGTGTCGAAGGGCTTCCAGCACCAGTTCTGGCAGGCCGTGAAATCGGGCGCGCTGCAGGCGGCGAAGGACTATCGCGTGAAGGTCACGTTCGAGGGCCCGGAAACCGAGGCGATGATCGACAAGCAGATCGACATGCTGTCGGCCGCGATCGCGAAGAAGCCGGCCGCGCTCGGCTTCGCGGCGCTCGACAGCAAGGCCGCGCTGCCGCTCCTGAAGAAGGCGCAGGCGGAGAAGATCCCGGTGGTCGCGTTCGACTCCGGCGTCGACAGCGATATCCCGGTGACGACCGCGGCCACCAACAACAAGGCCGCCGCGTCGCTCGCCGCGGACAAGCTGGCCGAGCTGATCGGCAAGGAAGGCGAGGTGGCGGTGGTCGCGCACGACCAGACGAGCCGCACCGGCATCGACCGCCGCGACGGCTTTCTCGAGCGGATGAAAACCGCGTATCCGAAGATCAAGGTCGTGACCGTGCAATACGGCGAAGGCGACCAGCTCAAGTCGACCGAGGTCACGAAGTCGATTTTGCAGGGCTACCCGAAGCTGAAGGGGCTCTTCGGCACCAACGAAGGCTCGGCGATCGGCGTCGTCAACGGCGTGCGGGAAATGAAGCGCAAGGTCGTGATCGTCGGCTACGACTCCGGCAAGCAGCAGAAGGACGCGATCCGCAGCGGGCTGATGGCCGGCGCGATCACGCAGAACCCGGTCGGCATCGGCTACCGCACGGTCGAGGCGGCCGTGAAGGCGACCAAGGGCGAGACGCTGCCGAAGATCATCGATACCGGTTTCTACTGGTACGACAAGACCAACATCGACGATCCGAAGGTGGCGGCGGCGCTTTACGATTGAGCGCCGCGAACGCGAGGAACCCATGAACGCCATGCGCATCGATTCCCACCAGCACTTCTGGCGCTATCGCGCGGACGACTACCCGTGGATCGGCGCGGGCATGGACGTGCTCGCGCGCGATCGCCTGCCGCACGAACTGCGGCCGCTGCTGCAGGCGCACGCGCTGGATGCATCGATCGCGGTGCAGGCGCGCGCCGGGCGTGACGAGACGGCGTTCCTGCTCGACCTGGCGCGCGACGACGCGCGCATCGCCGCCGTGGTCGGCTGGGAGGATCTGCGTTCGCCGCAGCTCGCACAGCGCATCGCCGAGTGGGGCAGCCCGAAACTGCGCGGCTTTCGGCATCAGGTGCAGGATGAGGGCGATGTCGCATCGTTCGTCGCGCATCCGGATTTCAATCGCGGCGTCGCCTGGCTGCAGGCGCATGGCTACGTGTACGACGTGCTCGTGGTCCAGCGGCAGTTGCCGGACGTGCGTGCATTCTGCGCGCGCCATGACGCGCACTGGCTCGTGCTCGACCATCTCGGCAAGCCCGCGCTCGCCGAGTTCGATCGTGACGACACCGTGTACACGCGCTGGCGCGACGCATTGCAGGCGCTCGGCGCGTTGCCGCACGTCGCGTGCAAGCTGTCCGGGCTCGTCACGGAAGCGGACTGGCGGCGCGGGCTGTGCGCGCGGGATCTCGCGCAGATCGAGCGGGCGCTGGATACGGCGCTGGCATGCTTCGGGCCGCAGCGGCTGATGTTCGGCTCGGACTGGCCGGTGTGTTTGCTGGCCGCGTCGTATCGCGAGGTTGCGGGGCTGGTCGAGCGCTGGGCCGCGACGCGCCTGTCGGCGGCCGAGCAGGACGCCGTGTGGGGCGGCACCGCGGCACGCTGTTATGGCGTGGCGGCATGATGTCGACGAATCGATGCCGCATCGTTGCCGAATCGCTGCAATGACGCCGCCGGATAAAATAGCGCGAACGGTATGTGACGTGCGCAGGCCGTTCCGACCGAAACCGACTACCTGACACGCAGTGCATCGACGTATGTCCATCCAGCCGATTCAGAACCGCCGCCTTTACCAGCAGATCGCCGACCGCTTGAGCGCGATGATCGCGTCCGGCGATTTTCCGCCGGGCAGCTACCTGCCGCCCGAGCGTGAACTCGCCGAACAGTTCGGCGTGTCGCGCACGTCGGTGCGCGAGGCGCTGATCGCGCTCGAGGTGAGCGGGCTCGTCAGCGTGCGCGTCGGCGACGGCGTGAAGGTCCGGCATCCCGAGGCGGCTGCGCCCGCGCTCGAACGGCAGGCGAAGCCGGGTGGGGCGCTCGCGGTGGTCGAAATCGATCCCGAGCTCGGCATCGAACTCGACCTCGACACCGAGATTCCGCCGTTCGCGCTGCTGCAGGCACGCCGGCTGATCGAGCCGGAAGCGGCAGCGCTTGCCGCGACGCATGGCTCGGATGCGCAGATCGAAGGCATCCACGCCGCGTTCCTGCGCAACCAGGAAGACAACCGCAGCGGCTCGCGCACGCATCCGGGCGACCGCCTGTTCCACATCCGCATTGCCGAGGCGAGCGACAACCCGGCCTATGCGCTGATGATCAAGCAATTGCTCGCGCACAAGTACGACCCGATGTTCCAGCGGCTGCAATCGCTGTACACGCCGAGCGACATGCCGCGCCGGTCGGAACTCGAGCATCGCGCGATTCTCGACGCGATCCGCGCGCGCGACCCGGAGGCCGCGCGGCGCGCGATGGCCGAGCATCTGGATTCGGTGATCAGGATCTTCGGCCGGGCGTGTGATTGAGCCGAGCGTTCGGCATCGCGGATCTTGTCGATAAGGCGATGCCCGTGTTGCGCTTATCGAGCGTCAAGACCAAGCGACGTCAGTATCCGGTACGCGGCCGCGATCCGCTCCTCGTTCGGGTAGTGCCGGTTGGCGAGGATGACGATGCCCATATGCCGGGCGGGAACGAACGCCACGTAGGCGCCAAACCCGCCGGTCGAGCCGGTCTTGTTGATCCAGACTTGCGGCTGAGGCGCTTGAGACGGCTTGATCGCGTCGACCGGCGTGGCATCGAACGTGATCGACGGTGAATTGCCTGCGATGAGCGTTTTCAACGCAACCGGGTACGGATACTGTTCCCAGATCAGGTCCTGCGTCATCGGGCCTGCTTTGAAGTACGCGGTGTGCGTGTCGGTAATGGCCTGCTGAAGCGGTTTGTCCAGCTTCACGTCGCCCATGTTGGCCTGCACGAAACGAAGCAGGTCGGCGGCGGTCGTCTTGACGCCGTACGTTTTCGACGACAAGACGTCAGGGGTTGTCGTGACTGGCGCACCGTCCTTCGCATAGCCTTGCGCGTAGTCGGCCATGCGGGCCTTTGGCACGTCGATGTAGGTGTTTTTCATTCCCAGCGGCGACAGCAGATGACGCGACAGCGGCACGGCGAAGTCCTTTTGCCCCATGCTCGTCGCCGTAATCAGGCCAAGCATGCCGATGCTCACATTGGAATACGTGCGATAGGTGCCCGGCGAGTAGGCGGGCTGCCAGGCCTCGAGATACCGCATCAGCTGCGCTTCGTTGCGGACGTCGTCCGGAACCTGCAGCGGCATGCCGCCGGGGGTGTGTGTGCCGAGTTCGAGCAGGGTGACGTTGCCGAACGGGCTGCCTTGAAGGTTCGGCAGGTACTTTTCCGTCTTGTCCGACAGCGAAAGCTGGCCGGTGGCTTGCGCCCAGGATGCCAGGGTTGCCGTGAGCGTCTTGCTGACGGACCCGATCTCGAACAGCGTATCGCGCGTGACGGGCCGCTGGTCTTGCCGGGATGCGACGCCGTAGTTGAAGACATAGGACTGTCCGTCTGCAACGATGCCGACTGCCATCCCCGGGATGCCGTATTTCGTCATGATGGGCAAGACGACGTTGTCCGTTGCGCTCTTGACGGCGTCGCTCCGATCATTGGCCGCGTAACCGATGGTCGCCACCGCGCAGGTGGAAATTAGCGCGGCCGCCAGCGCGCATTTGATCCCGAGATTCATATTTTTCGCGTCCTTCGGATTGATGCCCGAGTTGGAAATTGATGGACGGGCGATTGTCACGGGGCGCATTCGCGACGACAAGCGAGGATATTTTGTCGGAGACAAAAGAATTTCTTGCGTGTGCGCCCTGAGCAGGCGCGCGACGGTCGGCCAGCCGAGCGCATCATCGTTCTTGCCCATGCAAAATGGGCTTTCGTTTCGACGTGTCCGGTGGCAGTGCGCTTGCCTGGACGTTGTCCAAGCCGGGCAAGCGTTTCGATAATGACTCGTGCGTCCGAGCTCGCGTGGATGTCGCGGATAAAGGAGCAATCCAATTTATGCGTATCGACCGCGAGGCGATGCCGTATGGCAATGACCAGCACTCCGTACAAAAATCGTCGATCGTGACGCTGGATTGGCGGTTCTGATTTGTCGGCGACGGCCTGGCACGAGAGATCGTATGAGATTTCTCGTGAGCGAGCGTCCAATCCGCTGAACAATTTGCCGACGTCGGGTTCGGCATTCGCCTGTACAAATCGCGCAGCGCGACCATTCAGCGTATTTTCCGACGTTTCCGCCGGGTGTTTCCCACTGGTCGTGCGCGCGACTTTCTACCTAATATGAAGCAATCGTGCGCGTGCAACGGTGTCTGCACGCGCAGGTCGGGGGGCAAGAAGCGGCGCCGCGAGCGCCGCCAGCGGAAGTTTCCATCATGGTTGCGACAGTGTGCGCGGCGGCTGCCAGTCTTGCGACTGCAACGACGCCAACGGGCGCGGCGGCGAGCGCCGCGCGGACGACGTGCGGCCGGCCCGGCCGGGCCGCGTCGCTGCGCCATGCGTTGCTCGCGGCGGCATGCGTGCTGGGCGCGGCGCCCGCCGTACTCGTCGGAGCTCCCGCCAGTGCCGACGATCCGGCCGACATCGTGCGCATCGTCACCGCCGCGAGCCGAGCCGATCCCGTCAGGTCGCCACTCGACGCCGCCGTCCGTCAGGTCGTGCTGGGCATCATCAGCTTCACGCACTGGCCGACGACGCCCGTCACCCTGCATCTGTGCGTGACGGGTCGGCCCGACTACGCGCACGGGCTGATCGACACGCTGCAGGCCGGCTCGACGCAGCTCGACGTGGAGCGCGTCCGCTTCGACGATGCGTCGCTCGGCATGGCCTGCGACGTCGTCTATCTCGGCATCATGAGCGGCGACGAGCGTGCGCGGGTGAGCGCCGCGGTGGCCGGCCATCCGGTCCTGACGATTTCGGAACACGATCCAGCCTGCACCGCGGGCAGCATGTTCTGCCTCAATGTCGACGGCGAACGCGTCACCTTCGACGTCAATCTCGACGCCGTGGCGCGCAGCGGCGTGCGTGTTCACCCGAATGTGCTCAATCTTGCGCGGCGGCCGGTGACGCCATGACACGGTCCGCGCCCGCCGCTTCCTCTTCGCGCATGTTGCGCCCGACGCTGCAGAGCGTGCTGCGCCGCGCGCACCTGCGTCTGGCGTTCGTCGCCGTCGCGATGGCCGCCGTGTCGTTGATCGTGGTCGCCGTGATCGCATTGCGCGCGTATGCCGGCAACAACCTGAACCTGCTGGCCCGCTCGCTCGGCTATACGGTGGAGGCGGCGCTCGTGTTCGGCGACCGCGTCGCGGCGGCCGAGGCGATCGCGCTGATCGCCGGCGACGAAGACGTCGCGCAGGTGGTGGTCACGGATGGCAAGGGCCAGCCGTTCGCGATGTGGCAGTTGCCCGCCGGCAGCGAAATCGCCCGGCTCGAGCGAGGCGTCGCCGATTTTGCGCTGCCCGGGCCGGTGACGATTCCGGTCGTGCACGACGGCATCGTCGTCGGTTACGTCGTCGTGCGCGGGCGGGGGCACCAGTTCTTCGGTTTCCTGCTGGGCGGCGTGGGCGGCATCCTCGGCTGCCTGGCCGTCAGCGTGTTCGGCGCATATGTCAGTTCAAAGCGCCTGCTGCGCAGCATCGTTTCGCCGTTGCGCGCGCTGGCCGGCGTCGCTCACGCCGTGCGGCGCGAGCGCGCGTTCGAGCAGCGCGTCAAGCCCGCGGCGATCGCCGAACTGAACGAACTCGGCGACGACTTCAATGCGCTGCTCGACGAGCTGGAAGACTGGCAGAACACGCTGCGCGACGAAAACGCGTCGCTCGAACACAAGGCCACGCACGATGCCCTCACGGGCCTGCCCAACCGCGAGCAGTTCGAGTCGCGCCTCGCGCTCGCCCTCCGCGAGGCCAGGGTAACGAGCCAGCGGCTTGCCGTCCTGTATCTCGACTGCGACCGCTTCAAGGAGATCAACGACTGCTTTGGCCACGAAGCCGGCGACAAGGTGCTGATCGGCATCGCGGCCCGGCTGCGCGCGCAGTTGCGCGAGGCCGATCTGGTCGCCCGCCTGGGCGGGGACGAATTCGCCGTGATGCTGGCGCCCGTACGCGAAGCGGACAGCGTCGGGCGGATTGCCGATGCGATCGTGTCCGGCATGGTGCCGTCGATCGTATTGGCCGATGGCCGCGCGGTGCCGACCATGATGAGTGTCGGCGTTGCGCTGTATCCCGATCACGCGTCGGACGCGAGCGGCTTGCTGCGCGCGGCGGATGCCGCGATGTACCGGGCCAAGCGCACGCGGCCGGGGTCGTGGCAGTTGGCTGAGGGGGTCGCCGGGCCGGCTTGAGGTTGATCGCCTCGCGCAGTGGGGGGCGAGGTGGTCGTGGCGGTTTGAAACCATGCGTGCGCGGCGGGCGCGTTTTGAGGGGAGGCGATGATGGAAAACCCGTTTCCTGTGAGCATTGGGCGGATGGGCATCGGCGGCGTGCTGCTGCTGTGCATGCTGCTCGGCGGCTGCAAGACGCCACCGCTTCATCGCGGGCTGACGCAGACGCAGGTCACGGCGCTCAAGTCGGCCGGGTTCCAGGAGACCGAGCAGGGTTTCGAGTTCGGCTCGGCCGGGCCGATCCTGTTCGATTTCGACCGGTACAACCTCAAGCCCGACGTTCGCCGGATCGTCGAGCGGATCGGGCGCACGCTCACGTCGGCGGGGATCAATGGGGTGCGCGTCTATGGGTACTCGGATGACGAGGGGGCGGATGCGTATGACCTGGAGTTGTCCAGGCGGCGCGCGGAAGTCGTGGCGATCGAACTCGTCGACGTCGGGCTGGATGCGAAGCGCATTGCGATCGAGGGGAGAGGAAAGCGCGAACCGGTGGGGGATAACCGGACGCCGGCGGGCAGGGCGCAGAATCGAAGGGCGGCGATTGTGGTTTCGCCGCGGTGAGGGGGCGGTTTTTTGCTTCAGGGGGATGGTCGAGGGCGGCGGCGCAAATCGTGAATGTATGCGCGGCGATCGCTTGGTCGTTCATCAACAGGCGAGTCGACTGATCTAATCCGGTCAGTAAGGGCCCGTGTCCCGGTACGGCCAGTTGGTACTGTGTTCCATGGTCGTCACGTAGACACCTGAGCGTTTGTTCAGCATCAAGCGGCGAACCTTCACGTTTATGACGTGCGGAACAGGCTCGTCGTCCGAAGCGGCCGCTCGCTGAAATGACGGCAGCCGGCCAGGAACGGTAGTTCTCCATCGAAGTGACTGGCCGTTCAGGCGGCTGCGCTTGAGTAGCGGACCGGCACGTTCGACCGTGTCTGACCTGTAGCACAGGGCTCCGCCGTGGAGCGGTCGACAGCGCCTTCGTGGCCAGTACTGACAGCGTGTGGAGCAGCGGGTTACGCGTCAGCCGCTACATCCTGCGGAGTCAATAGGGCATCGAATGACTTTTTCACCTCGGCAAGCCGCTCGCTAGTTCCTGCGGGAGCCTCTTGTGTGGTCCAGATGGTTGCCCAGTGGAGAGTCACAAAGCCTGTTGTCGACTCTAGAACCTGCGCAGAGACAGCCAGCGCGACGAGATAGCCGTCGACTTTGCCCAGATCAACCAATTTTCGAAGCTTCGACGCATTACGAGTGCAAAAGGCGGCGGCAGTGCTCCGTCCAATTTCAAGTAACTCGCCGGTTGTCCGGCAAACTCGCAGCTGTTCCGTAGGGACAAGGTCTTCGATATTCAACGCCACGATCCCATGATTCCCCGACTTGGCAATCTGGCTTGCACCCTTAGCGAGAGTGCGATCGAGGTTCTTCTCTGAGTAGATTTTTTTGCACGCGATGGAACATGGCCATGGTTCAAAGTCGGCGATGAGGTCTGGCTCTTCGAGCCGAACAGTTGTGCCCTGGAGTGACAAGCGGTAATAGAGTTCCAGTTCCCAGAGCAGGTCCTTTCCGGTCGACCTCTCAACGCTACCCAGCACGAATGGCTTTGCATGCATACGGTGCAAGGTCTGGTGAGCGGCTGGATTGTCTAGGGCATGCAGAACCGCCGCCGTTATCCTATGTGCATGGCCTGCTTGCACAACGGTGAGCGGATCGATCTGATCACGATCTTTCGTCTTCCAATCACGTGCGAATTTCTCGGTATGTTTGAACAGACGCCCCATCGGGCTGCCGTCATTAATTCGCCATCCTCTTTCTGAAAATGCGGACCTAACTCGGTCGATCCGGGCCGCGACGTCGTCATAGCTGTATTTGTTATACGGTTCGGGGTTTTGGCTGACCTGGGGCGTATTCAGTTGACTTTTTTCATGCGTCATTTAATGGTCCTTGAAGTGTATATTGGCTCAAATTTGCCACCGGTATCGTACGGCATTTGTGCGGAACTTGATGCTGGTATAGCGGGCCATTTTTCCCTAATAAAGCAAAAACTGAATCGCCGGCCGTCTGGACGTGCACCAGTATTTCCAGGGCGCCGCGAGGCTTGGAGTGAATGGGGCACTGATTGCGTGGAACTGACTCAACCGATGCGATAAGCGATTCAACAAAATCGAATGGCTGCTCTCGTGGCGCTATCAGCCATAGCTCCGGGCACTGTCGGGTCGATTGCGGTCGCTAGGAGGTCTGACACTGGCCATCCACTCAAAGCTTCCTGCGCATCCGAACGATCACCATGGTCGAGCAACAGTACATCAGTATCGAAACGTGCTCATGCAGTGAGTCCGGTTTCAGTGAACTGTTTCGAATCGTCACGTACGGACTAATTGTGTCCCGAGATAGTACGACGTTCGCCCCTCGCTTCCCCCGCCTTCGCCATCAATGCACTCAGTGCACCGACCAAATCGCATATCTATAACCATCGGCTAAAGTGCGCCCAATCCGAAAACATCGGACAATCAATCACGGTCCAACACGCAATGTCCAACTGAAACGGATCGCGAGTGCGTGATGCGCGCGGATGAAAGTGCTGCACGCTCTGATTCCCGTCAAAGCATTGCTTTCATTGGAACGCAAAAAAGGAGGAATTCAAACCATCAAATCGCGGCAGTAAACGAGCGCGGGCCGCAAGTGCTACCAACACTCACGACCCGCTGACCACAGCCAACTGACAAGGAGTTGCCCATGGCTAAGGCGAATCATAAAGCACGCCCACCAATCACGGAACGTTACGTGACGATTCAGGAATCCTGGGGTGTTCCAAAACGCATGTACAACAGGCCGGAGTCGTTTTATCCGTGGCTGAGGATCGGCGGCATGTGGCTGATCAACGATGCGGGCTTTGTCCCGGGCCGAAAGGCGCGGATTACGATCGAGCCGGGCAGGCTGATCATCACGGCGCTGTGAGATACGCCGCCGCGTATGCGGCCGTGCTACGCGAAACCGCGTAGCACGGCGGATAGGGCAGCCCGCTGCCGCGCGTCGTCGTCGCGGAACACCCGCCGCGCCGAACTACTTCATCACGCGCCCAAGCACTTCACCCAATTCCGCATCCTCGAGCACCGGCGCGATATCGAGCGACATCAGGTCGCTCCACATGTACGCGAACTCGGTCAGCTTCTTCACGTCATCCGTCTCGAGCAGGTCGAAGCCGCCGCTCAGGTCGGCCCGGGTCCATCGGCCCAGCAGCGTGACGCCCGAAGGTGGGAGTCCGCCGGTGAGCCTGAACCGGTCGAAGGCTTCCGCCCTGGATTGCGTGTCAGGGGCCCAAGTGAAAGTCAGCAAGAATTTCATCGCTTACCCTCCTGCTATCCGCTGACCAATCGACGCTCGGGCAACGTCCGGGCGTGACCGACGAATGTATCGCGCCGTCGATCCTCCACGGTGGGTGGAGCGGGCTGGTTCAATCCATTTTAGGCAACCGGAAGCGTCCGGTTCAGCTGGGCGTGAAGGAGGGGCGAACGTCAGACGCGCGAGCCGTCACCATCCGAGATCGCATGACGATCGCGACACCCCCGCGCCACCCGTCGCCGTGCAGCGTGTACCGGCGCCGTTGTCGTAGAACGTGCGCGTCTCGGGCTGCGGCACCGACGGGTCGTACGGATTCGGCACGCCGGGCAGCCCGTGCGGGCGGCCATACGGACGCACCGGTACGTGCGGGTTCGACGGAGAGTACGTCCGCGTCGCGGACAAGCCGCCCCCGTACGGCGTGCCGTTGTCCTTCAGATACGCGTCCCAGTTGAGCGCCCGCCGTTCATGCTCGGGCACGCGACGGCCGAGACCGTCCGCACCGGGCGTAACGCGGTTCGCGGGCCAGTGCGAATCGCCGGCGCGCTTGTCCCGCGCACGGGGCACGAGGCGGCCGCCGGACATCCGAAGCTCGCGGGTGTCGTTCGTCTCGAACGGGCCGCGCGTCGCGGGTGCGGCGTAGCGCCCGGCACGCGCGTCGCGCGGGATACGCACGCCGTTCGTCGCGCGCCGCTCGGCGCGGAACACGTTTGTGCCGGCAGCGTCCGGGTTGGGTATGTCTTGGCTCCATGCACGGGCGGTCATGGCGAAAAGTACACCGGCGAGCGCGGCGGCGGGAACGAAGCGAAAGGCGTGATTCATGGACGATGCAAGGCAAGCGACAGGCGTTGAAACAAACGGGCAGATCGCTGGCTGGCGGCAGGCGCGCATCGCGGCGGAGGGGCTGGCTGGACTGCGGAAACGGCTTCGCATTATTTCATAAAAATAACGACATGCTTTCGCACAGCCAATAATCGTCGGCGAATTGAATGGGTCTCGATCCCTGCGCGACGCACTGCAATGGTGCCTGGTCCACATGCTGCCCGTGCCTGTCGCCGGGCCGATCCGGCGCTTTGCATCGCGCTGCTTCGCCACCGGATAGGACGGATTCCAGAATGCCTTGCCTGACAAGGCAAAGCGCCCGGCGCCGGGCTGCGATCGCAACCGGATTGCGCTTCCGTCAACCATGCCCTTTTAAATCGGGTTGCGCCGCCATCGCCACCGTACCCAGGGCAATCCTACGTGTTTTCCCTTGGTCAGCCGGCATTTTTGACAGATGATTGAAAAACGCCCATATAATTTCGACTGCCTTGCCAACGGCTGTCGGACCATCCCTCCGGCGTGCGGTTCGGCAAGCGGGGCAGGCGAAACGCTTGCGCAATGCAAGACGCATCACGTTGTCTTTCCGAACCACTCATCCCCTCCGGGGATGGTAAGAGCCGGGCCCCGCACAAGTCTCATTCCGCCGCAGGTCCGTCTCCGCGTCTCGGGCGTGTCCCATGTCCTCGCCCCGGGTGCTGTTCGATTGCGCAAGTCATGCCGCCTTTGCCCGTATGACTAACAACATCGAGGAGCTCCTGATGACGCTGTCCCGTCTTACGTCCAT
>Ga0157367_1000358_pt1 | contig 22827 bp, 21 predicted proteins | sample AttbisABBM2_FD_113142 | JGI IMG/M metagenome (GOLD analysis project Ga0157367, IMG submission 113142) | Fungus gardens microbial communities from leaf cutter ant in Botucatu, State of São Paulo, Brazil - Atta bisphaerica ABBM2 | ecosystem: Host-associated > Fungi > Mycelium > Unclassified ... | reverse complement strand
TGTCGAAAAATACGGCCTGGACGGGATCGATCTCGACTGGGAGTATCCGGTCAACGGCGCCTGGGGGCTGGTGGCAAGCCAGCCTGCCGACCGGGATAATTTTACCGCCCTGCTGAAGGAGATGCGCGACGCGTTCGGGCATAAAAAGCTGGTCACCATTGCGGTAGGCGCGAATGCGGAAAGTCCGAAAAGCTGGGTGGATGTCAAAGCTATCGCCCCCCTGCTCGACTACATCAACCTGATGACCTACGACATGGCGTACGGTACGCAGTATTTTAACGCCAACCTGAATGACTCCAGCACCTGGCCGACGGTGGCCGCCGCGGACAAATACAGCGTGGACTTTGTGGTGAACAACTATCTGGCCGCCGGGCTGAAGCCGCAGCAGATGAATCTCGGGATTGGTTTCTATGGCCGCGTGCCGAAACGCGCCGTAGAGCCGGGGATCGACTGGACCAAACCGGATGCACAAAAAAATCCTGTTACCCAGCCCTACTTCGGGCCGCAGGAGATCGGGTTGTTCAAGTCACTCGGCTATGACCTGACCAAAGATACCTACGTGAAGTACAACGATATCGTGAAGAAGCTGTTGAACGATCCGCAGAAGCGCTTTACCGAGCACTGGGACGACCAGGCAAAAGTGCCGTGGCTGTCGGTGAAGGGTGCCGATGGCAACGCGCTGTTTGCGATTTCCTATGAGAACCCACGTTCCGTTGCGATCAAAGCGGACTACATCAAAGAGAAAGGGCTCGCCGGAGCGATGTTCTGGGAGTACGGGGCTGATGACAACAATCAGTTAGCGAAACAGCTGGCGGCGTCGCTCGGGATCCCGCATACGCATAAGTAGTAAGACAATCAAGCCCTCTCCCCGTGGGAGAGGGTTGGGTGAGGGCATCAACCCGCACCGTTATTGCATTTTCATCGTCGCAATCGGCTTCGGCGTGATGCCGAAGTCTTCTTTCAGCTCGCGCTTGCTCTTCATTACCATCTGGCCCTGGGTGTCGATCGTCATGTGCTGCGCGTCGGTGTTATTGCGCGCCTGCCACAGCATCACCAGCTGCAGGCTGTTCTCTTTTTGCTCCGGGGTCAGCGCGACGCCATCGGGCCATTTTCCCAGCTCTACGGCGGTCACCAGACGCTGATAAATCTCCGGCGTCATACCGCTAATTATGTCATCAATATTCACAATCCCGCCCTTTCAAAGGAATAATTTGCTGAATCGTTTTTTCAACCCTTAATCTGGTCGCCATTCTCATCATCGGTGAAGCTCATTGAGGCTGAATTCACGCAGAAACGCTCGCCCGTGGGCTGAGGGCCATCCGGGAAGACGTGCCCAAGGTGCGCATCGCAGTTGCCGCAGCGAATTTCCGTGCGCACCATGCCGTGTGACGAGTCGGTCAGGTAGCGGATGGCCTCATCGCTCACCGGCTCGTAAAAGCTCGGCCAGCCGCAGCCAGAATCAAATTTCGTTTGTGAATTAAACAGCGGCGCATCACAGACCAGGCAGTGGTAGACGCCGTCCCGCTTGTTGTGCAGTAAACGCCCGGTGAACGGCGGTTCCGTCCCGTGATTCTGCGTCACGTAAAACTGCATTTCTGTGAGGTTTTTTTTCAAATCTTCAGGGTTACGTTGGTTCGACATATGCTTACATCTCGCTGTAGAAACAGACATCTTTTAACCCGGATTCTAACAAAACATTAACACCCTTGCGTGCACTTTTGATCTAAACTTATGTGTCGCGAAAAGGCGGTCAGGCAATTGTGATCATGCTCACATTTTTATCCTGCGAGGCCTTTAAAATCCCGGCGCAGCCCCCATATGGGTGCAAGCTCAAAGGGAAAGTGAGGCGAGTCAGTCGCACAAACGTTAGTCACAGGATTGATTTGTCGCAATGATTGACACGATTCCGCTTGACGCTGCGTAAGGTTTTTGTAATTTTACAGGCAACCTTTTATTCACTAACAAATAGCTGGTGGAATATATGACTATCAAAGTAGGTATCAACGGTTTTGGCCGTATCGGCCGTATTGTTTTCCGTGCTGCTCAGAAACGTTCTGACATCGAAATCGTTGGTATCAACGATCTCCTGGACGCTGAATACATGGCGTACATGCTGAAGTACGACTCAACTCACGGTCGTTTCGACGGCACCGTTGAAGTGAAAGACGGCCACCTGGTTGTTAATGGCAAAACCATCCGCGTTACTGCTGAAAAAGACCCAGCTAACCTGAAATGGAACGAAATCGGTGTTGACGTTGTTGCTGAAGCAACCGGTATCTTCCTGACCGACGAAACTGCACGTAAACACATCACTGCGGGTGCGAAGAAAGTTGTTCTGACTGGTCCTTCCAAAGACAACACCCCAATGTTCGTTCGTGGTGCAAACTTCGAAACTTACGCTGGCCAGGATATCGTGTCTAACGCATCCTGCACCACCAACTGCCTGGCACCGCTGGCTAAAGTTATCAACGACAACTTCGGCATCATCGAAGGTCTGATGACTACCGTTCACGCAACCACCGCTACTCAGAAAACCGTTGATGGCCCGTCTCACAAAGACTGGCGCGGCGGCCGTGGCGCGGCTCAGAACATCATCCCATCCTCTACCGGTGCTGCTAAAGCTGTAGGTAAAGTACTGCCAGAACTGAATGGCAAACTGACTGGTATGGCGTTCCGCGTTCCAACTCCTAACGTATCCGTTGTTGACCTGACCGTTCGTCTGGAAAAAGCTGCTTCTTATGAAGAAATTAAGAAAGCAATCAAAGCTGCTTCTGAAGGCGCAATGAAAGGCGTTCTGGGCTACACCGAAGACGACGTTGTATCTACCGATTTCAACGGTGAAGTGTGCACTTCCGTGTTCGATGCTAAAGCGGGTATCGCACTGAACGACAACTTCGTTAAACTGGTATCCTGGTACGACAACGAAACTGGCTACTCTAACAAAGTACTGGACCTGATCGCTCACATCTCCAAATAATTTGAGACGAGTGCTTGATCCAAAAAGGCGACTTCGGTCGCCTTTTTTATTTATAAGACAGAGGATTGCTTAATGATTAATAAAATTTTTGCACTTCCGGTAGTCGAACAACTTACCCCTGTGCTTTCCCGCCGTCAGATTGACGGTGCCGACGTTATCGTCGTTGACCATCCACGCGTTAAAGCCTCCGTGGCGCTGAACGGCGCCCACCTGCTCTCCTGGAAACCGGAAGGTGAAGCCGAAGGCTTATGGCTGAGCGATGCGACCTCCTTCAAAAAAGGGGCGGCTATTCGCGGTGGCGTACCGATCTGCTGGCCGTGGTTCGGCCCGTCCGCCCAGCAGGGTTTGCCTTCTCACGGTTTTGCCCGTAACCAGCAGTGGACGCTGAAAGCGCACAACGAAGATGACAACGGCGCCGTGCTGACCTTTGAGCTGCAGGCTAATGATGAAACCCGCGCCCTCTGGCCGCATGATTTCACCCTGTATGCCCGCTTTAAGCTTGGTAAAACCTGTGAAATCGAACTGGAAGCCCACGGTGAGTTTGAAACCACCGCAGCCCTGCACACCTACTTCAACGTAGGTGATATCGGCGCAGTGAAGGTGAGCGGTCTTGGCGATACCTTTATCGACAAAGTGGATAACGCCAAAGAAGGTAAACTGAGCGACGGTATACAGACATTCCCTGACCGTACCGACCGCGTCTACCTGCACCCGGAAGCGTGCAGCGTGATCCACGACGGCGCGCTGAACCGCGGCATTGAAGTGGTCCATCATCATCACAGCGACGTGGTGGGCTGGAACCCGGGCCCGGCGCTGTCCGTCAGCATGGCCGACATGTCGGATGAAGGGTATAAAACGTTTGTCTGCGTGGAAACCGCCTGCGTGAGCACCCCGCAAAAAGCGAGCGACGAAAAACCGTCTCGTTTAGGGCAGACGATCCGCATTGTTAAGCGATAATTTTTCTGCACCAAATCAAAGCAAACGGGGCGCGCGCGCCCCGTTTTAATGCATCAATTGCACAATATTAGTGCGCAATCAGAACTTGTAGCTCACGCCGACAGAGAAAATACCTGCCCATGACTTGTCGACCATCGGGCTGTCCTTCACTTCGTCGCTCAGACGCTCATAGCGGCCGGTACCGTACACGCTCCAGTCGCCGAGGAAGTTATAGCTCGCGGTCAGCTCCAGGTACGGATCCCAGCCGTCATCTGCGCTGTAGCTCTTCAGACCACTGCGGCGGGACTCGTTTTTAGACACGCCATAGTAGTAGTCGTTGTAGTTCTCGCTGTTGTACTGCACACCAATACCCGGCGTCAGGGTCAGACCACCGTTGGTATAACGGTACAGCCACGCCAGATCCCAGATAAAGCCGTTGCTGTTATCCAGCGTATCGCCTGCCAGGGCCGTACGCAGGAAGCCATACTGGGTGTTATGCACGTATGAGAGGCCGGCCATCATCGAGCTTTTGCGCTTGTCGAGCTGGCGAAGCGCGTGGCTGTCGCTGTCACCCGGCTTGAAGTGCGTCGGATCATAGTAGGCCATGATGGAGAGCTTATCGGCCGTATCGTTCCAGAGATAGTAGCCGCCGCCGAGCCCGCGGAACCAGACGTTATCGCCTTCATAGGTGATAACGGGAACAGGATAAACGTCACGGTCATACTGTTTGTACGGGCTGTTAATGACGCCAACACCCGCGCCAACCGTCCACTGACTTTCCGCCTGTGCGGTGTTCACTGCGGTCGCGGCAAGGATGCCTAATGCCAGAAGTTTGAGTTTGGTCACAATCCATTCTTTCCTGTAGTCAAATAATCAGCGGATGAAGTGTAACCGCCATTCCCGTACATCCCAAAATTTTTTGCCTGCTAATCAGCCTGATTAACCCATTATTTTTAACTTATCAGATGACAGCCTGCTTTCATTTATATGACCACTGAATGAAAAACGTGCATTTGTCTTATAACGACAGTGGAAATTTTTGGATGAGTTATTGATATGTCATTGAAAGTAGATTTTCTGGGCATGCAAGTTTTGCAAATGCCATCTACGCTTTAATTTAAGAAGAGTTTTCCTGAACACCTGCGGTTCTTAGCGTCTGACCTGGCACACAGGTTGCTGCTTTGGCAGTGAGGTGCGAGAGATTCTCTTCCGGGAGCCTCCACTACTCATACGAACGGCTCTTATCCTGTGCTAAAAAACGAAAGGACGGCATGCCATGAATATATTCGATCACTATCGCCAGCGCTATGAAGCTGCCAAGGACGAAGAGTTCACACTGCAGGAGTTTCTTACCATCTGTCGGCAAGATCGCAGTGCCTATGCCAATGCGGCAGAACGGCTATTGATGGCTATTGGTGAGCCAAACATGGTTGACACTGCCCTGGAGCCTCGGCTTTCCCGTCTCTTTTCGAATCGGGTGGTCGCCCGATATCCGGCGTTTGAAGAGTTCTATGGTATGGAAGATGCCATCGAACAGATTGTCTCCTACCTGAAGCATGCCGCTCAGGGTCTGGAAGAGAAGAAACAGATCCTCTATTTACTCGGCCCGGTGGGCGGCGGTAAATCCTCGCTGGCGGAACGCCTTAAGTCGCTGATGCAGCGCGTGCCTATCTATGTGCTGAGCGCCAACGGTGAACGCAGCCCGGTGAACGACCATCCGCTGTGCCTGTTCAATCCGCAGGAAGATGCGCAGATTCTGGACAAAGAGTATGGCATCCCGCGTCGCTATCTCGGCACCATCATGTCGCCGTGGGCGGCAAAACGCCTGCACGAGTTTGGTGGCGATATCACCAAATTCCGCGTGGTGAAAGTCTGGCCGTCTATCCTTGAACAGATCGCCATCGCCAAAACGGAACCTGGCGATGAGAACAACCAGGACATCTCGGCGCTGGTGGGTAAAGTCGACATCCGTAAGCTGGAAAACTTCGCGCAAAACGATCCGGATGCCTACGGTTACTCGGGCGCGCTGTGCCGCGCGAACCAGGGGATTATGGAGTTCGTCGAGATGTTTAAAGCGCCAATCAAGGTGCTGCATCCGCTGCTGACGGCGACTCAGGAAGGCAACTACAACGGGACGGAAGGTATCTCCGCCCTGCCGTTTAACGGGATTATTCTCGCCCACTCGAACGAATCTGAATGGGTGACCTTCCGTAATAACAAAAACAATGAGGCCTTCCTTGACCGCGTGTACATCGTCAAGGTGCCTTATTGCCTGCGGATCTCCGAAGAGATCAAAATTTACGAGAAACTGCTTAACCACAGTGAGCTGGTGCATGCCCCCTGCGCGCCCGGCACGCTGGAAACGCTGTCACGCTTCTCCATCCTTTCGCGTCTGAAAGAGCCGGAAAACTCCAGCATCTATTCGAAAATGCGCGTCTATGACGGTGAAAGCCTGAAAGATACCGACCCGAAAGCGAAGTCGTATCAGGAATACCGCGACTATGCCGGGGTTGATGAGGGGATGAACGGTCTGTCTACGCGTTTCGCGTTTAAGATCCTCTCCCGCGTCTTTAACTTCGACCATGCGGAAGTGGCGGCCAACCCGGTTCATCTGTTCTACGTGCTGGAGCAGCAAATCGAGCGCGAGCAGTTCCCGCAGGAGCAGGCCGAACGCTACCTTGAGTTCCTCAAAGGTTACCTGATCCCGAAATACGCCGAGTTCATTGGCAAAGAGATCCAGACGGCCTACCTGGAATCCTATTCAGAGTACGGGCAGAACATTTTCGACCGTTATGTCACCTACGCTGACTTCTGGATCCAGGATCAGGAGTACCGCGACCCGGATACCGGCCAGCTGTTTGACCGTGAATCCCTGAACGCGGAGCTGGAAAAAATCGAGAAGCCTGCCGGGATCAGCAACCCGAAAGACTTCCGTAACGAGATTGTGAACTTCGTCCTGCGCGCCAGAGCGCATAACAACGGGCGCAATCCGAACTGGACCAGCTACGAGAAACTGCGCACGGTCATTGAGAAGAAAATGTTCTCCAATACCGAAGAGCTGCTGCCGGTGATCTCGTTTAACGCCAAAACCTCAACCGATGAACAGAAAAAACACGACGATTTTGTCGACCGTATGATGGAAAAAGGCTACACCCGCAAACAGGTCCGCCTGCTCTGCGAATGGTACCTGCGCGTGCGTAAATCGTCTTAAAACAAGTGCCCGGCGGCGGTTAGCGCCTGCCGGGCCTACAAAATACAAGTTGGCAAATGCAGTACGGGGGGTATATGACCTGGTTTATTGACCGGCGTCTTAACGGCAAAAACAAGAGCACGGTGAACCGCCAGCGCTTCTTGCGTCGTTATAAAGCGCAAATTAAACAGTCTATCTCCGAGGCCATCAACAAACGCTCGGTGACCGACGTCGACAGCGGCGAGTCTGTCTCCATCCCCACCGATGACATCAGCGAACCGATGTTTCATCAGGGGCGAGGCGGCCTGCGCCATCGCGTACACCCAGGTAATGACCACTTCGTTCAGAACGACAGAATTGAGCGCCCTCAGGGCGGCGGCGGTGGTTCAGGAAGCGGTCAGGGACAGGCCAGCCAGGATGGTGAAGGCCAGGACGAATTTGTCTTCCAGATTTCGAAAGATGAATATCTCGACCTGCTGTTTGAAGACCTGGCGCTGCCGAATCTGAAAAAGAATCAGCATCGTCAGCTTAATGAATATAAAACCCATCGCGCGGGCTATACCGCCAACGGCGTGCCCGCCAATATCAGCGTCGTGCGTTCGTTGCAGAACTCGCTGGCGCGACGCACGGCCATGACGGCAGGCAAACGTCGCGAACTGCGCGAGCTGGAGAGCAGCCTGAAGGTCGTGGAAAACACGGAACCGGCGCAACTGCTGGAAGAGGAGCGCCTGCGTAAAGAGATTGCAGAGCTGAGGGCGAAGATCGAACGGGTACCGTTTATCGACACCTTCGACCTGCGCTACAAGAACTACGAAAAACGCCCTGAGCCCTCCAGCCAGGCGGTGATGTTCTGTCTGATGGACGTGTCCGGCTCGATGGACCAGGCCACCAAGGATATGGCGAAGCGTTTTTATATCCTGCTCTACCTGTTCCTGAGCAGAACCTATAAGAACGTGGAGGTGGTCTATATCCGCCACCACACTCAGGCGAAAGAGGTGGATGAGCATGAGTTCTTCTACTCGCAGGAGACCGGCGGGACCATCGTCTCAAGCGCCCTTAAGCTGATGGATGAAGTGGTGAAAGAGCGTTACGACCCGTCGCAGTGGAATATTTATGCCGCGCAGGCGTCGGACGGCGATAACTGGGCCGACGACTCACCGCTGTGTCATGAGATCCTGGCGAAGAAAATTCTGCCGGTGGTGCGTTACTACAGCTATATCGAAATCACCCGTCGCGCGCACCAGACCCTGTGGCGGGAGTATGAACATCTGCAATCGATGTTCGATAATTTTGCCATGCAGCATATCCGTGACCAGGATGATATTTATCCGGTATTCAGGGAGCTGTTCCACAAGCAAAGCTCAACAACCTCAAATTAAACCCTGTTAATCAGCCAGTTAGCTTTGTTTTACTGGCTGATTAACTATAGTTTTCACGCTTAAAATTCTCCATAATTTTCATTGCCTTAGTTTTTATTTTGGGGAAGGCAGTTTAGTGGCTATCCGGTTAGATAGTGGGTAACTTGTCCTCCCCTATAATGTTAAGAGTGTGAGTCAGTACGCCGTATACAGTTACATCATCCAGCGCGTCGCCTTCTATCGCTTCACCATCTTCAGTTATCAATGCTGCCCCGTATAGCTTTGCAAACTCGTTCCTGCTATCCATTCTTATCAGTAGCGTATCCCCCTGCTCTGGCCTCATAGCAACGTTGATGACAGCCCAACCACATGACGTTTCTATTACCCTGCAGTTCCCATCAATGCCGCATAAAAGATCTATGGTTAACCGCTGTTCCTGGTAATCCATAGCAGGTGAAGGAAAGCCCATCAGAAAACCCTCCCCATGTTACGCAGAATCCAGTATCGGTTCTCGCTGCCGTTTGTTGTCTTATCGGCGAAGTCAGGCTGGTACCGCTTAATCCATGAATTTGCATCTGCCTGGCTGAAATGCCAGTGCCTCTCCTGCAGTTCAGCGATGAATTTGTCTGTATGCAGGCAGAGATAGCCCTTCGGGTTTTGCTGTATGGCCGCAATAAAAGCAGCACGAATATCCGGTTGACGAGGCATGAACGCACCCTCACTCGCTTATTGACTGTATAAATATACAGTAGTATTTTTATAAAAACAAATCAAGCACAGGCAATTTTTCACTTATAAGAGGATCGGTATGTTTGTTGAACTGGTTTATGACAAGCGAAATGTTGAAGGGCTCCAAGGGGCCAGAGAGATCATCTTGGCTGAGCTAACAAAGCGGGTGCACCAGATTTTTCCTGATGCAGAAGTGAAGGTAAAGCCAATGCAGGCGAACGGCTTGAATAGTGATGCCAGCAAAAGCGATCGGGAAAAGCTGAACCGCATGCTGGAAGAAATGTTTGAAGAGTCCGACATGTGGCTGGTTTCTGAGTCCCCGACCGTTCGCCAGGTTGGCCTGTGAATTTTACTCGGGCATGAATACAGAGCAACCAGTTGCCGCCCGTTTTTCATGCGATAGGCGCCAGCCCTATAAAGAGCCACTCTCTTTGTTGGCTTCTAATTCATGAGCGTCATCGAGAGCTTTTTTAACAGCCAGCTGTTTTTGATTCCAGATGCTGTTAGCAGGCATTTCTATTCGAACGCTGACGAACTGATCTGACGGGATATCAACCGGGACTCCATCAGCTAACCCCGCCCGCTCATTTCTGGCAAATTCAGGGGCCGACGGGTGGGTGCGGTGATAGGTTTTAACCAGCACAGAACCGTCAGAATTAACCTTATAATCAAGCCAGATGAGTGGCTGTTTGTTACGGTCAGTAGGAATGTCAAAACCGCCATCTATACCGCCCCATGCAGCATCTGCATTCAAGCCGGTACAACCTTCAATCAGGTATTCCCCAATATCCAGGCGGGTTACGGCGCACCCCTCAGACTCATCGTTAAGCTGGCATGTCCCATTCCCGAACAACTGTACAATAGGCGATGCACCTTTCAGCGTACCATCGGCTGCCCGAGTCGTGTTCCCGGTGTGGTAAATCTTCATCCAACCAGTGTCGACACCATCAGCCATCCCCATAAACTGAATGACTTTGCCGCTGAGGATTAGGGCGGCAAAGGATTGTTGTGCTGCTGCTGAGCTACCGCTCCCAATATTTCTGTCCGATAACCTAATACCTGAACCATACATACCTGGTCCGCCTGACGTGGCAGGAGAGACGTTGCAGAAGCGAGTTCCCTGGCTTTTATCCCAGATGTCGCCAATTACTGGCAAGTTTTTAGAACCTACACCAAATGATCCTGGTGCCAGCACAGTGTTATCACCCTCACCTGTATTTTTGGTTGCAGCAGTTCCTAATTCGAGGTTTGTACGAGCGTCTGCGGCATTCTTTGCGCCGGTTCCGCCGTCTGTGACAGCAAGCGCACCGTTGCTCCCTTTCTGTGCCAGTTTACCGATGCCAGGGATGGTTACGGAGGTGCCGTTAATGGTAACGGTAATGGTCTGGTTGGCTGAGGTTGTGGCGAACGTCTCCCACGCGCCAATGTTCTCGTCATACTCTTTGATGAGCTGCGACATCGCCTGTGCCAACCCGTCGACAGAGATATTGTCGGACACCAGGATTCCATATTTCTGACCACTCAGTGCCGGAGCGGCAGCAGGTGTAACCGTCAACGAGGTGGAGCTGTCCACGCTTAAGATCTGGAAAATTTGTACCGGGCTCGACATGACGATAATCGTCTGGCCAGCGCGAACCTGGCTGGCTGGCGCAGTCCAATTCGTACCCGTCCCACTGGCGGTATTTCCGTTGATTGCGATGGTGCCGGTGTTATAAAGCATATTTTCTCCAGGCAATGAAAAAACCCACCGAAGTGGGTTGTACATTAGGTAAATTTTCTGAAAGGTCAGGCAAATGAGCCTGTTCCTCGGGTAATTGTTAATGTCGGTGCTGATATAATCTTACTGGCTGTTCCTGTCCCTATTACCGTGATGGTCCCGGTTACAGCTGCTGATGTAATTCCCCTCACTGCATGTCTTACGGTCATCCATAGCCCACCAGTCCCGGCAGGCACATTGATTGTGCCGAGATTGCGCGTGCTACCGTTGATATTGAGAGTGATAGATACCGTGGTGGTTCCTGAAAGTGAAGATACAAAAATCAACGCTTCAAGAAGTGCAGACTTAGAGAGTGCTGATGATCCGGAATCATTAAACGTGATTGTTTGTGTCGCAACCCCGCCGCCGGAAATATTCACGTCAGCGCCTATCCCCATGTTTGCTATATCGCCAATAAAACTCGTGGCCTCAACCGCACCTTTGAAAACGCCGTCAGTTGCGATCACCGTTCCACGAATGGTGACGTTATTGAAAACGGCATAACCCGATTTGTTGATGTGCCAGCCGACGTTCCCGGTTCCGTCCCATGTCGTGGACTGGATGTAATCGCCGATCATCGCATTCTGAATCCACCCTGTACCGATGAATGCCTGGTTGATAAAGGTCTGCCCGTTTTGGATCACAAAAGGCAGCGTAACTGTACCACCTGCCTGAGTAGTGACGGCAAAACGGTCGGCCAGGAAGATTACCTGCGACTGCATCCCTGATGGCGTATTTTCCACCCCGATCCCCATCCCTGCGGCGTAATACTGCCCATTACTCGTTACCCCAACTTTGATGTTGTACATTGCGCTGAGCTGGCCGTTTACGTTCGCAATGGCCTGGGCGTTCGTGGTTATAGAGGCTGTATGTCCATTGACGGTCGCCGTTATGGCGTTTATCTGCGTGGCCGTGGCCTGCTGATAATTCGAAACCGTCTGGCTCAGACTGTTGATAGATGCCGTATTGCCGTTGACGTTCGTCTGCAGGCTCAGCAATGCGCGTGCAGTTGCTTCCTTCTCAGTGACGATCACCTCATCAATGCGGTCCAGCTGCGCGCTGTTACCGGCTACCGATGCCGACAGAGTTTTACGCGTGGCCACCTGAGCAAGATTGGCCTGAATAATCGCTATTGCCGAGTTCTTCACGCCTCCCGTCATGCCGTCCATCGACACAGAAATCTCGTCGATCTTCACTTCGGCCTGCGCCAGCCCGTCAGCGTTCTCCTGGATGTCTTTCGCCTGCTGCTCGAGTTCATCGGCATGGTTTTTTATTTCGTCAGCCATGCCAGCAATTTTTTCATTGCTGTCCACCGCGTTCTCGATCAGATCTTTGAAGGTATCAGAGTCTTTGATCTCCTCCAGGATCACGTCTGTGATGTCGGAAACATCGATGCTGGCCTGTCCCCGCACCCATTCTGTGTACCCTGATTCGTTGCCGCTGCGGTCCACCAGCTGCGCGCGGTACCAGAAAATCTGCCCAGCCTTAAGGCCCATCTGCTGATATTTGCGCTGCGGGTAAGGCACATCAGCCAGCAGCATCGCATCGTCCTCGGTACCGGTCAGGCTGTACTGTATTTCCGTCTTCAGCGTGTCGTCGGTATTTGCCGGGAATCCCCAGTTCAGCTCGATACCGAATACCACGTTTTCAGAAGCGATGAAGCCAACCGGCTTCGGTGGGTTGCCCACTTTACCCGTCAGCGTTTTCTCTTCTGAATAGCCCCATCCGGATGAAATTTCTGCGGCATTGATTGCGCGCACGCGCACCAGGTAGCGCCCGGCATAAATTCCGGGGACGTCGAATGACGTTGTGGAGCTGCGCGGCACGTTAACCCAGTTCCCGTCGTTGCGGCGCCACTGCGCTTCATAGGCGATAGCGTTCTGCGCCTGGTCCCAGCTCACGCGCATCGTTTCAACGCTGATATTCTGCTGAACCACGGAAAACGAGCTGATCACGATGTTCGCAGGCGGCGACTGGTTACCAGGCGGGATCACGCTCACCGGCCGCTGGTCGATAATGGCTCCGGTATCGATACGGGCATATTTATCCGGGTCGTGCCATGCGCCAGTAATCGAGAACGTGCCATCATCCTTTTCGGAAACGCTGACAACACGATACTGCTGCGCGTAGAGCTCGTCAGATTCAACCACCCAAACAGCTTCGACCTGTGGCGTCTCACTGTATGCCGTGGTGACTGTGACTGATTCCCCGTTTACGGCCTGAATGGTCCTGCTCTGCGACACTCCGGATGGTAAGTTGAGAATAAGGCGATCACCCGCTGCTGCATCTGCCACGCGGTCAAGTTTGATAACGCGACCGTTAACGGCGCTGATGCGGCCGCCCATAACCTTTCCGGATAGCAGCTCGTCTGCCACGGCGATGATGTAGCCCGGCTGCGGAATGTTGCCGTCCAGCCCGACATCAAACGAAACAACGCGATCCTTGTTGTTGGTGAGAATACCCCAGCGCCCCTTTCGGTTCGCTTCTGACTGCCTGGTGCAGCCGATGGCTGTCATTTCCAGCTGATTGAAGCCGTATCGCGCCACCAGCGCCTGCTCAAAAACCGGCTCCATCGCGTCGGCATAAGCGTTACCCGGATCTGACCATGAAACCAGCGCTGTGGTGTAGCGGCTTTTCGTGGTGCTGCTCGAATAGGTGAAGCGTCCGCCAACAACGTTAGCGCGCGTGTAGCTGTAATCAACATCGCGCGGCATGTCAGCCAGGGCCACAATCTGATCCCCGCCCCAGTAGGTCATGCCACGGAAGATAGCGGCAAAATCACGCAGGACTGTGTAGGCGTCGTTCCGGTCCTGAATGTACACGTTGCAGGTATAACGTGGTTCGGTACCGTTGCCCCCTTTGCCGTCTGGTACCATCTGATCACAATACTGAGCAACCTGATAAAGCGTCCATTTATCAATATTCGCAGCGGTCAAACGGTGCCCCAGGCCGAACCGGTCAGAAACAACCAGGTCGTAAAAAATCCACGCAGGGTTATCCGTCCATGCCCACTTAAACGCACCGGTCCATGTACCGCTATAAGTGCGAGTTTCAGGGTCGTAGGTATCTGGAACGCGGATAACGCGGCCGCGCGGTTCGCATGAAATTTGAGGAATAGAGCCGTTGAACTGGCTTGAGTCAAATTCGATGTAGAGCAGCGCGGTGTTCGGGTAGCGCAGTTTGGCGTCAATCACCTCGGTGAAGCTCTGCAGCGTCATCGTGTCGCCGATCTTCGCGCTGTTGGCGTCAGAGGTAATCTTACGCAGGCGTATTGTCCAGGTGCTGCCAGCCTGCGGTAAATCAATACGGTGGCTGCGCTCATAACCAGACGTCGTTTTGCCGGTCACGCTGGTATTGAGTACCGTCTGCCATGTGCCGCCGTCCGTCTGCAGGTCAATCGCATAATTGACCGAGTAACCCACCAGATCGCCGTCGTCCTCCTGTTTGAAAAGCGAGGGCCATTTTAGACGTAGGCGAACTGCTGAAAGCTGCGTATTGATAAAGGTGCGCGTCCATGCTGTAGCGCTTGATACCTCAGTTCCTACGCTGATTTCGTTTTCGGTACCGGGAATACCCTGAATATATTTTTGCGCCTGCGTTCCCGCGCGAAACTCCCACGTCACGCCGCTAAAGTTTTGGGAACCGTCGGCATTCTCCAACGCCGTTCCGTCCAGGTAGATATCTTTGCCGGTTAGCTGCCCTGCAAACTCCCCTTCCCCAAGCGCAACGAGGATTTTTGCCTTCGCTACAGATTGCAGATCATCAGGCTGTTCGGTAGGGGTTCGTGAACTGGAGCTGCCGCCCTTGCGGCCCTTTAACACTTTATCTGTAGACATATTGCGCCCATAAAAAAAGCCACCCGAAGGTGGCCAGAAAAAAGGTTAGTTATCTACTGCTGATCTTCGACATAAATTCCGGCAGAAATAATCGCTCCGCCTATCCGCCGGCGGCCATATAGGAGCGGTACCGGGTAGCCTTGAGCCGCGGTGTTTGTTACACCACCGAATGCATATGATGCACGGTTATCTGCGCTTTGTTTGCTGGCTAATCCGGTTGGTTGAGGTGATAGCATTTGGACAACCCCTCCAAGGATCAAAGCTCCACCAGCTTGATAGAAAAATGGTGACGCTCCAGCAAAGGGCGTGAAATTCAAAACCACCCCGACAGCCACCAATACCGCGCCTAAAATAGTTTGTAATACACCTGCTTTTTTACTTCCAATCGGCACAGGCATTATTCTGATAACCTCGCCCTTGACAGGAAAGCCTAACTCATCAATGCCAATATTTTTCTTCCCGCGAAAAACCGCATAAGAAAGCCCCCTTTGCTTACTCGTATTCATGAATTTTTCGAAACCATTAATCGTAGCAGCTAAGGCTTTGCAAGCTTCTTGAGTTGTGCTTATTGAGCGGTGATGTGTTTTACCAAAAGTCTTCCCAAGAACGCCGCCGAGCTCAATACGAGTCATTACATCTGACATGAATCACCCCCAATAAAAAAGCCACCCGAAGGTGGCCTTTGTCTATTAAAATTAACTCTAGTTTATCGACATCGGAAGTATGTCAACATTCCCACTCTGATCGATAAATATCCGTAAAACTCGTGGGGTATTTTCTTTAATTGAAAATTCACGCTCCTTTTTAGGCGCACCATTACATAGGCCTTTCCCGGCAAATCCTGCCCCTATCAACACATCGCCAGGGTTAAGGAAAGCAGTGACTTTTTCCCCTGTATCAAGTTCCGCCAAATATTTACCATTGATATAGGCTGTTATAGCGCATCCACCAGCGACAAAACCTTTATCGCGAATGATAGTTACGGCAGTTGTGTTTGTTTTCTGTTGAAATTCTTTTGGTGCTGACACTTCTTTTGCATATTGCGGGAGAACTGGCTCTGTAGAACAACCAGCCATAATTAACAAAGAAAGTGCCAATAATGTTTTTTTCATATCCCTATCCCCTTTGGTTTTGCAAAAGGTTAGCACAGAGATTTGTAACGTAGAATCTTCATCGTCCTTTCTTGCCAGTAGCCACCATACGGCACGCGCTGGCTCAGATGTCCGTACAGGTGGTGCAGCAGCATATTTCCCTCCAGCAAAATTCCCGCGTGATTCCACTTATCGGCCTGGACCTGCATGATCACCATATCGCCGGGTTTCGGTGGCCCGTCGAATTCACGGAATCCGCACTCATACCAGCAATCCTGATAAAAGTTGTCCGGATAGTCGTTTTCCCACCAGGGATAATCCACCCGGTAATCGTGGAGCTCGATACCATGCGTTTGCCGGAAATAGCTCATTACCAGCCCCCAGCAGTCGAAGTGTCCAAGCACAAACGGACGCTCCAGCAGAGGCAGTTCTCCGCGCGGCTGGATGGTGCGTAAATCCCCCTCCGGCCAGCTCACAATATGCCAGGGTAAAAGCGTTGCGTCGCATTGCGCTTTATCCAGTTCGCTCGGTTGCGTTGTGGCGTCAGGGTGACTGTGAACGATGGCGATCACCGTTCCCCAGTCCTCAGCAGCTGCGTAGTCTTCGGGGCAAAGGACAAAATTGTCCTCCGGCGCCGCGGCAAGATTCCGGCACGGGAAATAACGTTCAACGCGGCTTTTCTGCGCCACCACGCCGCAGCATTCGCGAGGATATTTAGCTGCAGCATGCGCCATAATGGCATCAATGGTTTTCTGCCGCATATCAGCTCCTGATCAAAGACGTGCCCGGGAAGCCACCAAACGAGAGCTCGTTATTTTCGCCGAATCGGAGTTTGCAGGCCGTCAGCGTGCCGTTGCATTCATCCAGCGACGGATCGCTTACCGGGTTGTTGTTTTTGTCGAAATAGCGGGTGCCGGCATAGTCGCAGCCGTCGCCGGTACGATATTTATTCCGGATGCACCAGGTACACAGGGAATGAAGCTGTCGCGTCGGGATCATTTGCCCCTGCAGATCCATAGGGCTGGACAGAACAAATTCGACGGTTTCACCGGCAAGCTCGCCCGTTTTCCCGTCGATATACCAGACCTGCAGCTTTTCCTGAGTCGGGTCTGCTGTGGGGTTGCCGTCTGCGAAATTTCTGGCATCGAGATATTTCTCTTTTGTGTCGTGAATAGTGACTTTCGCCTGCAGCAGATCGTCATACGCAAGACACAGGGCTGAAATGGAGCTTTCGATGTTCGCAACCGTCAGAGATGGCGTTGCATTGCTCCCACTGGTTGATTTCTCTAGACCTTCCAGTTGATATGGCCAGGCGGCATATTCATTTCCCTGCCACCAGATTGGTTTCGCCGGAAGCTTGGACTCATCCCCACCAGCGGCGATGATTTCCGCTTCTGTGTGGGGAATGCTGTAATTGTGAAAGCGGAGAACGTCCGTTAGTCCAAAGGAAGAACCGTCCACCTCAATCAGACGAACATCGTTTCCGGATTCCAGCTTCTGATAATCTGCGTTTAAGCTCATGGTTTAAATGCCTGGATAAATGTTGCTTCAAGGTTGAATTTCCCCGCGCCAAGCCCGGTGGGTTTATACGTTTCGCAACGATACAAACCTAAAGGTTCGAGCGGTGGCTTCCATTGAAAGGCTTTCGTTCCTTCATGCCTGTCGAGAAAAGATTTAATGGCAGAAATGTAGGTTTCGTTGCCAGTGAAGTTGAGCGTCCATTGCTGGGTTCTGGTGTTCAATCCATCCCCTGAAACCTGCTCATATCCATCGCCAAACTGAGCTTTTCTGACGCGGAAACTTGTTTCAGCCTCCGCGTTAATCCGTGGGCACCAGGTGAAAGTTTCAATGGCCATAATTATCGGGTTCCTTTCATTGCGTTCCAGATGTCGCCGCCGGGACGAATGTCACGCATCACATTCTGCTTATAACGTCGATCAACAAATTCCCCGACCTCGGCACCAAATTGCTCAAGGCCTGGTGAGGCCTGAGTTTGAGTGTTTCCGTTGCCATCGATGGTGATATAAACCTGTGGTGCCGAAGATACAGACTGACCGCCGCCACCTCCGACCGCACGAACGCCGAGAGAACCATCCGGCGCGCGGGTGAGCGGCATGATCGCCTCCGGCCCAGCCTCGCCCATGATTCCGGCCCCGCCTTTTGCGAAAGCGAACATGGTGGGGTTTCTGACGATCCCATTACTGAAAGCGCTCAGAGAGGGGGAGTCATAAACGCCGCCTTTGGCGTTAAACTGGAAGTTCGATCCGTAACTGGAAACCGCCGTACCGGTGCTGGCTGATGCTCCCGCCCCGCCCCCGAAGAAGCTGCCTACACTGCCGATGAGAGAGCCAAAGATGCCAGAACCGGAAGAGGCCCCACCCATCGCGCTAACCACCGCCATCTGCAGAGCCACTTTTTCGATAATCTGCAGCACAGAAATACCCCACGATTTCCAGCTAACCTTATTGCCTTCTAGCATTGAGGTGACGTTACCAAAAGCGCTGTCGAGTGTGGTTTTCACCCCATCAGAAACCGTGCCGGATACGTTACTGATTTCATCAAACCAGTTTGCATAGCCGCGTGATACTCCGGACATCCAATCCGCTTCAGCTGCTGCAATAGCCTTGTATTTCTTATCCAGAGCATCGAGAGCTGCGGCGCGCTGCGCGATGGCCTCGGTACCGCCGTCCGTTTTAGCAAAAACACGGTCGATCTGTTGCGTCTCGTCGAACCGGCTGCGCTGGCGATCGCTCATGCCTGCGGTTTCGGTTGTCAGCGTCGCCTCATCCCTGAACTTTCTGGCCGCTTCAGTTAAATCCTTCAGGGCATCAGCCTGTTCGCGCTGCTTGCGCACGTTCTCGTCGGCTTTTTGTGTCCATTTTGCCAGCTCTGCTGATGATGCCTGGATCGCCCTGCGCTGCTCGTCGGTCCATTTAGTGCCTGCCTGGTGCGATGCCGCGTAAAGCTCGGATGCTTTTTCGCCTTCCGTCGCCCTGACGCGTTGCACATCGATAGCCACACTCAGATCGGCCATTTTCCGTGAATACTGTTCGGCGGTGCTGGCCGCTTCACGCTCGGCTTTACTCTGTGCTTTCGAGGCGGCGGTAGAGGTTTTTTTTGCCTCCGCAGCCGCTGCATCTTTTTTGGCTGCCTGATCCTTGTTGTAGATGTACTGAGTGTAAAGTGCTCCCGTCAGCTTCAGGTCTTCTGCTTCATACACGTGCTGCTGATGGAGTTTCTCTAAACCGCTTAGGCTGGCCAGCTCGTTATCTCGGCGTGAGCGCTCCAGTGCGGTTTGCTGTTGAGGCGTTGCGTTCGCCAGTGAAACGACGGGCCCGGCATATTGCGGCGGCTTGGCGCCAGCGGTCGCTGACATTGAGCGGTTAAGCAGGTCATACGCACCTTTCAGGATAGAGACGGCGCCAGCTTGTTCGATAGCCTTTTGCGTGGCCAGATCGCTGGCCTGGTTTACCAGCTTCTGCGTTTGCTCGACTTTTGAGGCTGCCTGTTCGCGCTGGTACTCCAGCTGGTTCAGCTTATCGGTCAGCTCGATATTTTTGGCCGTGATGTCGGCCTGGTCCATGAAAGTGTTAATCAGTGTCAGCGTCGGATGGCGGTTATAGTCCTGCTGGATTTGGTCAACCGCCTTAAGGCTGTCTTTCACCTTCGCGATCTGAGAGTCGAGGTCGGCCAGGTCCTGTTTTTGCGCCTGTAAAGATGTACGGGCATCAGCCGCGGTCGAACGCAGGCCAAGCACCGACATCTGCTGGAGCTTGGTGTTGATCTCGTCGAGGTTGTTGGCAAAACCTACCGCCTCACGGTGCACCTGCTGGGTATGCTGATATAGGCCATACATCGCAGCGCCGGCACCGATAATCACTCCAGGCCAGCCACCGAGAATACCAAGAACGCCACTACCCAGGCGGGACATCACCGAGGCTGTATTGGTGAGGTTATTAACGGCCGAAGTCCTGCCAGCAAGCGCCGTATTCAGTGATGCCTGAGCAGCAGCAAGATTACGCTCAGCCACAATCTGAGCCTCAATACTCGTCGCCGCTGCACGCGCCTGTTGAGCGCGGTAAACAGCCTGGCGACCAGCAGCAACGCTAACCTGAGCTCCTCGGACCTGAGCCTGCGCCAGCGCGACCTCGGCGGCCGTATTAGCGAGGACTGCCCGGGTTGACTGAGCAACGCTGCCGACCATGTTGCCAAAATAACGAGCGAGGCCAACACCAACCAGAAGACCGGCTGTATTTGCCACATCATCGATGTTATTCGCCAGACCATCCAGCACGCCAGAAAGCGTGGATGATGCGCCGACAGCATCATTCGCCCCGCCAACCCATGCGAGAAAGGCGTTTTGCACTTTCTGTGCAGATCCGCTGATGGATGCAGGAAGGGTGTCGAATTCTTTACGGAGGATCTCAACGTTGGTCAGCAGCGGGACGATCTTGTTGGTCGTCAGCTCGCCGTTGTTGGCCATATTTCGCAGGCCACCAACAGTGGTACCCAGCCCATCAGCCAGCAGTTTCGCCAGGCGGCCACCGTTCTCCATGATGGAGTTAAATTCTTCACCTCGCAAAACGCCTGAGCCAAGTGCCTGGCTAAGCTGGGTGATAACAGAACTCGCCTCTTCGGTACTGGCGCCAGACAGCTTCAGTGAGGTTGCTACGGTTTCCGTAACTTTTGCGACGTCAGCAGAAGCGTAACCGGCATCTCGCAGGGACTGCGCAATTCTGCTGTACAGGTTGCTGTTTGCCTCTAGGGATGTTCCGGTGCGCTGGCTAATCTCCATCAGCACGCGCTGGGATTGCACGTAATCCTCACTGGAAGAGGACGCAAGGCGAAGACGCCCATTCAACTGGTTCCACGTGTCGGCAAACTGAATCAGCTGATGCGTGGCAAATGCACCAGCCCACGCACCGGCAAGACCGGCAGCAGAGGATCGCACGGTTGCTAGCTGAGAATTCAGGTCAGCCAATGACCGCTGAGTTTCACGCGTGGCCGCTGCAGCTTTTTTCCCGCCCTGTTCCATAGTGCGGTAGTAATCGGTTCCCATGCGGGACGCTCTGGCGATCTCTGACTGGAAAGAAGAAGAGTTCGCCGAAATTTTGATGATTAGCTCGCGCAGCGTTGCCATATTTCACCCATAAAAAAGCCCGCAGCCGCGGGCATCAAAGACTGGACATCCATTCTTCAAGTTCAGAGACTTCAGCGCCTTCTTCCTGCTCACCCCATTTCAGCATCACGTCAGGAATGGTGAATTTCCCGCCCTGAGAGTTCAGCATTGCAACGGAGATCTGCGCCGCCTGAGCATCGGCGCGCCAGTCACCAATCGGACTGATGCGGTCGAACTCGATCCACATTTTGAGCTCGCTGGCGGTCATGGTCTGGCGCAGTTCGTGGAGAGTGCGCCCCAACCGGAGCGCCAGCGACATCAGGAAGAAGGTCAGCGGCTGCTTTACGGCTTTCCCGCTTCTTCCTGGCTCATGCCGAGGTTGAGGGCCTGAGCCAGCAGGCGGGAGTGCACAGGACCATAAATTTTAGATACCTGCTCCTGATCCTCATCGCTGAATACTCGCTCGCCGTTTTCATCCAGCAGAACGTCAATAAACAGAACCACATCAGCCTCTTTGTTACGCAGAAACTTTTCCGCCTCCGTCAGCGTCGGTGCCTCTTCGCCCTCGGCGAGCTGGGGATTAACGATCTCCCGGAATTTCACCCAGGCATCGCCAGAGGGTTCACGCAGCGTTACCTTTGCGCCATCCCATTCAGGGACCGTGATACCTTCTTTGGTGCGATAGGCTTTCGATGCTGTAAGCGCCACGTTGCGTAATGAATTCTGTGATGTTTTTTGCGGCATTTCATTTTTCTCTTGTTACATGATCGGAGGGATAAAAAAGCGGCCGAAGCCGCTCAGGAACCAGACGCGTAGATGCGTTTCGGTTTGCCGCGTACACGCAGAGAATAGGTAGCGCCAACAACGGAAGATGTAGCGGCAGACCATGAGCTCTGGCGTACCTCCACCAGCACGTAGAAACCGTTGCCAGACGGGAATACCACGCGCAGCGCGCGCAGTTCGTCATTTTCGTAAGCGGTCTGCAGTGCCTCCTGTGCTGCTTCATCGCCAACCCAGTTACGGGTAATGCTCATTTCAGCAGGCGCGGCGAGGCCGTTGGTTTGCTCCTGTTCAGTTGAGCACAGCGTGGTTACGTCGATATCCCCTTTCTGCCCGCCGGTGAAGGTAATCTCCTTTGTTGCACAGGCTGCTTCCAGCCAGGTAACACCAGCCCCCGGGAAACCTGAGGCGTTAAAATCCTCGGCGGTTACGGGTGCGTCGGAGACGGCAAAAGTCATCCCCTTTGTGACTTCATACTTACTGGTCATGGTTTCTCCAGTTAAAAAAAAGACCGCCTGAGCGGTCTGTTATGGTGGGTAAAGTTAAACCGTTATCTGAAATTCGAGCGTTGCCCGGTGATAGCGCAGATCAGGCTCATAGCCCGGCGTTTTCACAATGCTTTCCGGCTTCAGCACCTGCAGAGCATCAAGCGCCATATTCCTGATCGTGCGCGCTTCAGCGATGGTGCTGGAATAGACATCAACCTGCACAGAAACGGCAGATTCAGCCTGACCGCAAAGAACGTCTGCGGCCACGTCGGTAATAATCGAGAAAATTACCCAGGGCGGAGAGACTGAAGGCTTCCCGTCACTGCCGAGCGGTGCAACGTAGGGATAAACCTGCCCTCCAGCCAGCAGCGCCAGCAGAGGATAGAGATCGTCTTCCGTCATTTGCTTAATGCCTCGTCAATGGCCTGGTTCATGCGTCTGATCGCGACCTCCGTCGCCTGCTCCTGGCGAACATCGAACGCGGGACGAATGAACGGATGCGGCGGCATGTTAACGGTACCCATTTCGACGAATCGCCAGTAAAAGGCATTTCTCGGGTTATTCCCC
>Ga0157367_1000356_pt1 | contig 22910 bp, 20 predicted proteins | sample AttbisABBM2_FD_113142 | JGI IMG/M metagenome (GOLD analysis project Ga0157367, IMG submission 113142) | Fungus gardens microbial communities from leaf cutter ant in Botucatu, State of São Paulo, Brazil - Atta bisphaerica ABBM2 | ecosystem: Host-associated > Fungi > Mycelium > Unclassified ... | reverse complement strand
TCATACCACATGGATTGAAGTGATTATCTACTACTTTAACGTGGGTTAAATCTTATGATTTCCGATGCTTTCTCGGCAACGAATTGAATGAGGAAATCGCTTATACAATTGGGCGCGCTTACGGACAAATCTATAAACCAAAGACTGTGGTTGTAGGTTGTGATATTCGCCTAAGCAGTGAGGATTTAAAACAAGCGACCATCCGCGGGTTAAACGATGCGGGTGTCAATGTGCTTGATTTAGGCATGACGGGTACTGAAGAAGTTTACTTCGCCGCTTTCCATTTAGATGTCCAAGGTGGTATCGAAGTTACTGCGAGCCATAACCCAATGGACTATAACGGTATGAAATTGGTTCGAGAAAATGCTCGTCCAATTAGTGCAGATACGGGTCTAAAAGAAATTCAGGCTTTAGCGGAAACCAATAACTTTGAAGAAGTTAGCCAAAAAGGTACAACGCAAAATTATAATATTTTGCCTGAATTCGTTGATCACTTAATTACTTATATTGAACCAGCAAAAATCCGTCCACTTAAGTTAGTGGTAAACGCGGGTAATGGTGCAGCTGGTCATGTGATTGATGCTATTGAAGAAAAATTTAAGGCACTTAACGTACCAGTTGAATTTATTAAAATTCACCATGAAGCAGATGGTACTTTCCCAAATGGCATTCCTAACCCAATTTTAATTGAAAACCGTGACAGTACCCGAAATGCTGTACTTGAGCATAAAGCAGATATGGGGATTGCATGGGACGGCGACTTTGACCGCTGCTTCTTGTTCGATGAAAAAGGTCAGTTCATTGAAGGCTACTATATTGTGGGTCTATTGGCTCAAGCTTTCTTGATTAAACAATCAGGCGAGAAAATTGTGCATGACCCGCGTTTAGTGTGGAATACGTTTGATATCGTCGATGAATATAAAGGCATTGCCGTACAGTCAAAATCTGGTCATGCATTCATTAAAGACGTTATGCGTGAGAACAATGCTGTATATGGCGGCGAAATGAGTGCCCATCACTATTTCCGTGACTTTGCTTACTGCGACAGCGGCATGATTCCTTGGTTACTCACCGTTGCTCTACTTTCTGAAACAGGACAATCACTTTCAACACTTGTTGAAAATATGATTACCAAGTTTCCTTGTAGCGGTGAAATTAACTTTAAAGTGGCTGATACACAAATCACTATTCAAAAGATTTTCGATTTCTATGCCGAGCAAAACCCAGAAATTGACCGTACCGATGGTGTAAGCCTAGACTTTGGTGCATGGCGTTTTAATGTACGTGCTTCAAACACTGAGCCTTTACTACGTCTCAACATTGAAAGCCGTGCAGACCGTCAAGCTCAGCCAATGCAGCATTATGTAGATGAATTGACAGGATTAATTCAATCTTAATAGCATTCGTATCAAAGAGATGGAAACATTATTGTTCCATCTCTTTTTTCGTATTCTGCATAATTTTATAAGTATGATTATGCCCATCTAATACATCTTTATTTAGATTCTCATAACCTTTTAACAGCGCTTTTTTATCAAAATTACATGTTTGATTTTCATTGATAAATTTTTGATGAATAGCACTATAACAACTCGATACATCATCAACAAATTGATAGTAATCTGACAATGGCAGTCCTGCCAGCTTTAATAGTTTTGGAGCAACAAAACTTGCAGCAATATAAGGTTGCTTCAAAGGCTTCTTATCTAATTTATAATTGCTCCATACTACAAACGGTGTCTGATAGTTTTTAACATTAGTCCGGTCAGGATCATCTTTAAAGAATCCATAACTATCATAAACTTCTTGTAGATTCGGCAAATGATCTCCAAAAGCCACTAAAATTGTTGGTCGATCTACTGTTTTTAAATATGCAGCAAGCTCTTGCAACTTCTGGTTAGCACGCCCAGTTCCAGCAGTATAAGTACTTAACTTTTGCTTTTCATTTTCAGACAGCTCTTTATTAAATTTATAATTTTGCTTACCAAATCGATCATCGTTATACATCGGATGATTTTCAACTGTAATCGCATAAATAAACTTCGGTTGTTGTTCATTCTCTTCTAAAGTGGACTTAATCGAATCAAAAATAAGATCATCTGTAGCCCACCCTCCCAAATTAAAGACTGTAGAGCGATCTTTTTGAGCAATCATATTTTCAAGCGATATAAATTTATCAAACCCTAGGTCTGGATATACCTTATTACGATTATAATAATAACTGTAGTTATTATGCATTGCGACAGTCTGATAACCAATTGAATTTAAATAATAAGGTAGAGCATAAATTGGCTTTTTCAACTTAGAAACATATAACAATTCATTTGGGAAAAAAGTTGTGTTGAGGCTGGTAAGTACTTCAAATTCGACATTTGCAGTACCTCCACCAAAAGAAGGAGACAATAAATTAGACACTTGATTTTGATGAATAAAAGATAGTAAATCTTTTGGTAAACCACTATCTAAATGATGAGAATCCCAAAAAGATTCTTCCATCACGATAACAATGTTCGGATATTCCTTTTCATCCTCATCTAAAGATTGATCCAAATGATGATGCTGCAAAATTTGTAGCATGTCTTGCTCAGATACTTTACGGTTTGGTAATAATACGCTAGTTACATTATCCAATACCTTAGATACGTAAAACGTCACAAAACCATAATCTTGAATTTTCCGATAGTCCCCAATCCAGTCATTTCTGGTATTTGGAAACTCTTGTAAACTGGCGCAAATCATGGGTTTATTTTCAGAGAAACAAGCCCCTGTAGGATTTTTAATAAAATTTAAATAAATTAAGCCACTACCCAGCAATCCAAAAATAACGATATTGGGAACATAGGTATCAAAAGTCACTTTGCTTTCTTTACGTATAGCAATCAGAAGTACAATAAGGAAGAAAATAATGAGAGTGAAAAAGATAAGTTGTAAGTGCCAAGGGGTAGCTTTCATCGCCTCAGGAAGTAAAAAAATATCTTCAGGGCTTAAATTACTAAATAAATATTGTTGCTTCTTTTTATTAATAAAATTTAAAAATATAACGAATAATTGGCTTAAAAAGAGTGCAGTATATTTACGACCTAAGACGATAAAAAATAGTTGAATTACCGCATAGTTAAAGAGAATTGAAAAAATAGCCTTTTCTGAAATCAAATAGCTATAAAACTTATACCATGTCAGGTTCATATCCCATGCAACATATACACCTATACAGGTAGACAAAAAAGCAATAAAGATAAATAACAGTTGTTGGCGCAGAAAAACCATGACGACAAAAAGAGGCTAACAGGAGATTGTGGCGAATACTAGCATGAAACTAGTCACTACAACTGTAGCCTCTTTTTAGAAAAGAGCTTTATCTCAATTCAACAAAGATAGGTAACTGATATTTAGAAAAATTAAATAATCAATTTTTATATATTACTCTAGTGTTGTCTAAAATTTTATCCCTCAACTTTTTCTAATAAAATTTTAATCAATCCGCGAGTTGAAGCATCAAGTGCTGAAAGATCGTTTTGAACACCATTTAGAATCGGGAGTAACTGGTCAGCAATCTGTTTACCCTTTTCAACTCCCCATTGATCAAATGGGTTAATGTTCCAAATTACGGATTGGACAAATACTTTATGCTCATATAAAGCAATCAACATACCCAAACTATAGGGATTAAGTTCTTTTAAAAGTAATGTTGAACTCGGCTGGTTCCCTTCATACTGCTTATAGATAGGTAAATTTCCTAACTCTTTCGCGTCTAAAGCTTCATTACCAAAAGCCAACAACCGTGATTGTGCTAAACAGTTTGAAAGTGCCAGATGGTGTTGTTCAATCAATGCCTCAGCATTTTCTACATATGTAAAATGATCTGAATTATAACGTTGTACAGGTGCAATAAAATCACAGCTTACAGCTTGAGTTCCTTGATGAAGTAACTGGTAAAATGCATGCTGAGCATTCGGACCAACCTCCCCCCACACGATCGGACAAGTATCTAATTCAACTTTTTGTCCACCACGTTGTACCGATTTACCATTAGACTCCATTTCAAGCTGTTGTAAATAGGCTGCAAAATATTTTAGCCGCCCATCATAAGGCAATACTGCATGGGTCTGAATATTTAAAAAATTATTATTCCAAACGCCTAATAGTGCCATAAGCACAGGAATATTCTGCTCAAAACTTGTATTTTGAAAATGTTCATCAACAGCATGGGCTCCAGCTAAAAGTTGCTGAAAGCCTTCTACACCAATTGACAATGCTATAGGTAAACCAATACATGACCAAAGAGAATAACGTCCGCCAACCCAATCCCAAAGCAGTAATTGGTTTTCAGGAGCAATACCCCACTCTGACATTTTGTCAGCTTTTGTAGAAACACCAATAAAATGGCTTTTTACAACCCGTTCGTGTTTTCCTAATGCTTTTTCAAGCCACTGTCGAACAGTTTGTGCATTGGATAAAGTATCGATAGTACCAAATGACTTCGATGAAATAATAAATAAAGTTGTTTCTGGACGCAGTTGATGCAGCAGATCCGACAACTGACTACCATCCATGGTCGATACGAAATGGACATTGAGTGGCTTGGCTGTTTTTACTTTAAAATCTGATAAAGCATGGGTCACCATTTGTGGTCCCAGATCAGACCCCCCCACACCAATATTAACAACATCCTGAATGACTTCGCCTGTAGCACCACGATATTGTCCAGCATGTACTTTCTCAACCAGCGCATACATACGCTGCAATTGATCATGGACTTGTTTAGTTAATCCTGGAAATTTAGAATACTCTGATGGTAAACGTAAAGCCCAATGCATTGCCGCACGCTGCTCGGTACAGTTGACTTTATCTTGAGAAAATAAGCGTTCAATCCAGTGAGTTAATTGTTTAGTTTTTGCTAAAGCTACCAATTCCTCTAAAACACTTTTAGTCACACGGTGCTTACTATAATCAAAAACCAATTGATCGAACTTTACAGAGTATTGCTGAAATCGATCAAACTCTGATGCAAATAGTTCTTTTATATGTAGATTCGAATTTTTCTCAACCAAAGAATGAAGCTGAGCGATAGGCGAAACTAACTCTTTAGGAAACTTTTCGATAGATTTATTCATAATCGACCTACCCCTTCATAAGCAAAACCCTTAGATTTGACATATGCTGGATCATAAATATTACGCCCATCCAAAATAAGTGGATGTAGCATTAATTGTTGTAAATAGTTAAAGTCAGGACTCCAATATTGCTTCCATGCCGTAACCAGACACAGGGCATGTGCCCCTTGTGCTGCTTCATATCCATCAGCACATAAAATCAGGTCTTCACGACTGCCATATAGGCTCGCAATTTCATCAAGAGCTTGCGGATCATGTAACCGAACTTTCACGCCTTGAGCCCATAAAGCAGCTAATAAAATATGAATAGGAGAATTGTGCGTACTTGGAGTATTCTCTTTAAAAGAAGCTCCCCAAATTGCGACAGTTTTTCCACTCAGGTCACAATGATAATAGTTCCATAATTTACGGAATAAAATTTCTTTTTGTTGTTCGTTAATCGCCCAAACTTGTTCTAATAGTCGGCTTTTCACACCTGTTTCAGAAACTGTACTGGAGAGTGTTAAAATATCATGGGAAAAATTTTCACCACCAAATCCAACGCCAGCTGACAAGTAAGCTGCACCAATACGTGTATCTGCAGCAATGCCATGCTTTACATTGGCAATATCAATACCCAATTTTTCTGCAACTAGTGCAAGGTCATTCATATAACTAATTCTAGTTGCCAACATGCCTGAAATACTGAGCTTAGTAAATTCAGCATCCAAAATAGGCATGAATAAATATTGATAGCTAAAACGAAAGAATGGACGCAATAATTCTTGCATCGTATCTTGAGCAGAATTCGATTCAACTCCAACAATGACATGCTTGACATTAAGTACACTATTAATCGCATTTCCTTCCTGAATCACGTCAGGGAAATAGACCCATTCGTCTTTAGGTAAATGATTTTTTAATTTAGCGGTACCATGTAAACCAAAAGTAGAACCATTAACCATTAATCGCGGATGAACAATTGGACGTTCACTTAACTTCTCAACTGTTTTTAAAGCAAGTTCTATTTGTGTTGGACTGAAACAAAATAAATAAACTTCAATATCTAAAGGAATTTGAGAAAATGGACTTTCTGTTAAAAAACCAGCCTTTCTTTGTTTATTCAGATAATGATTAACTTCTTGATCTTGATAAGAAAGCACAGATATATTTTCTTCACAGGTGACACTAGTACACCAATAAATCTGATTACCATATTCAGCTAATAAAGCTGCCATCACACCAGCATGTAAGGTGGTTCCAAACACCGCGATTTTCATTGCACACCTGTTTTTAATATTCTATAGAATTCTCTTCCCTCTACAGAAAGAGAATATATTGCTTAACTCATATATTCATTAAATTTTACAAATACTTAAGTAGAGCTACAAAATCTTATAATTTAAGTTCTTGAATTAAATTTTTAAAATCATTTCCTAACTTTGGGTGCTCAACGCCATAGTGTAGTACAGCTTTTAAATAGCCAAGCTTACTACCACAATCAAAGGTTTGTCCCTGCATACGGTAAGCTTCTACATTCTCAATTTTTTGAAGCATAGCAATAGCATCTGTTAATTGAATTTCATTACCTGCACCTTTAGGGGTATTTTCAAGTAATTTCATAATTTTTGCAGGTAAAATATATCGGCCAACCACCGATAAATTTGAAGGTGCGCAGCCAACAGCAGGTTTTTCTACAATACCTTGCATTGTAATACTTTCACCTACATTCGGCTTTTGTATTACATCCACAATACCATATTGATTTACTAAATGATCGGGCACAGCCTCTACCATAATCTGTGCTGCGTGGCTTTCATTATAGCGTGAGATCATACGCGATAAATCATTTTGACTAGAATTATCTTTAACTAAAACATCTGGTAACAACACAGCAAAACCGTCTTGCCCTACAATACTTTTTGCACATAAAACTGCATGCCCTAAACCTAATGGTTGAGGTTGTCGTACACTAACAATACTTACATAAGCAGGAACAATTTCTGTAATTTCAGCTAGTAAATCGAACTTCTTTTTTTCTTCTAAAATAGTTTCTAATTCAAAATTTCGATCAAAATAATTTTCAATAGATGACTTTGAGGAGTGAGTAACCAAAATAATCTGCTCAATTCCGGCTTTTATTGCTTCATGTACTACGTATTCAATAGCAGGTCGGTCAACTACCGTAACCATTTCTTTAGGAATTGACTTACTTGCTGGTAAAAAACGAGATCCCAAACCAGCAACAGGTAAAATGGCTTTTTTAATCATGTGACTAACTTTATAAATGACAATTAATATTTTACTTCATCTTTTTGTGATGAACCTGAAAATCGACTCGCGCCAACTAATTGATCTGGCGAATTGATACCTTCTTTTTTCAGTATGACCAACACTGTTTTAAACATAATTTTAAAATCTAGCCAGATATTATGTTTCTCTACATACTCAACATCCAATTCAAATTTTTCTTCCCAACTTAAGTTATTACGTCCGTTCACCTGAGCAAGACCAGTCATTCCCGGTCTTACCTCATGACGCCGCATCTGTCTTGGAGTATAATGCTGCATAAAATCAGCAAGTTGAGGGCGCGGCCCAACAATACTCATATCACCTTTTAGCACATTAATTAGCTGAGGCATTTCGTCTAAGGTAGTAGAACGCAATTTTTGACCAAAAGGGGTAATCCTCTCTTCATCAGGTAAAATATTCCCATCCTTATCTACTCCATCCCTCATAGAGCGAAACTTAATCATTTTAAAAATTTTACCATTTTTACCAGGACGTTCTTGAAGAAAGAAAATTGGAGAACCCAAATTCTTACTTACTTTATAAGCGATTAAAATAAAAATTGGCGATAAAATAATCAAAGCTATCAAAGAGATAATGATATCTATTAGTCGTTTCATTGTTTGCTCTTATTTCTACTGTAAAGTACACGGAAGCTTGAGTTATCCACGAAATGTAGTGAAAGTAGATATGCATGCATTCTAACAGGTTTTCTAAATAGTTCTTTACAACTCAACAAAAAACTTATGGTTTTTTACAATCCTACAATAACTTTTATTGTTACAGAGAACTGAATAAAACCATTTTAAATTCATATTATTAATATAATTTTACAATCATCGCTATTAGAAAATATTTTCTCCTTAACTTATGGAGCATGTTAAGAATAAATTATTTCTAAATTATATAAATTTAACATTTCTCCAGTAATTATTTTCTTCGCCGAAGAATATGTCTTCTATCCATCCATCAATTGAACACTTATTATATAATTCTGATGTCAGGGGATTATATTTCTTTAAGAAGAAATCTTTTTCAAGAACAAGCTCATCACGTGAGATTAGAAAAATATTATCAGAATTATAAAAAGGATATTCTTTTATGTTTGTGTTAGTTGTAATTAATTTTTTTCCTGCTCCAATTGCTTCAAATGTGCGCATTGTTAACCCAGACTGACCGGGATGACTAATATCTAAGATCACATTTGATTTTGCATAAAGTTCAATAATTTCATCCAAGTTTAAGCCTCGAAAGCTTAGTTTACTAAAATCAAAATCATAAAATGTTTTATCACAAAATTTCTTATAAAAATATACCAATCTACCTTGCATATAATAATAATTAAATGTAGTTAAGCTATTTTCTTCACACCAATCTTTTACTTTATTACTTATTATATAACGATCAGAATGAGCAGTACCTAAAAATAATACATCTATTTCTTTTTTATTTTTATTATCGTATATCTCTCTATACTTGTCGGTAAAATATAAAGGTCTGAAACCGATATTAAATTTCTCCGCATCCCTTTTATCAAAAGTGAATCGCTTATGAAAATAATCTAATATTTTAAGACCGTGACTATGATTATGAAAACTATCCCAAGTATAGAATATACGAACACATTGGGGTTGAAGCTCTATAAACTTTTCAAGAAAAAAAGAAGGTACAACTTCACCACGATTGACTAATAAATAATCAAATTTTTCATTTCTAATTTTTTTTAAGATATTATTATAGTATTTATTAATTTTTCGCTGCAACAAGTCCCTTTTCAAACGAATTAAACCTTTAATAAAATTATTATTTTTAGGTCTTTCATCAAAATAGGTTACTTGAGCACCATGTTTTTCCAGTTGCTGAACAATCCCTTTTTCTAAATCAAAAGTCTGTACACACAAGAATAATATTTTTTTTCCTGCAAGGTGCTCAAGTTTTTTCATTTACTTATATAACCCTTTTTCTTTCATTTCATTGATAGATTGTTGATACCGATCTTCTTGAATTTCTTGAGTATTCACCCATTGTGTAAATTCTTTTATGCCTTCTTCAAATGAAACTTTAGGTTCAAAACCTAAATATTTCTTAATTTTTGTCAGATCAGCATAATTATGACGAATATCTCCTAAGCGATAATTTCCTGAAATAGTGATCGGCACATCTATATTGTAATTTTTAACAAGTTGATCAGCAACGGTTAAAACACTTGTTGCAACCCCTGTTCCAACATTAAATACTTGATTATTTGCCTCTTCTTTTTCTAATCCTAGTATTGTTGCTTCAACCACATCATCAATATAAACAAAGTCTCGACTTTCTTCACCATCTTCAAAAATATTAATTTTATTTCCATTTTTAATTTGTGTAGAGAATATAGATAAAATACCTGTATACGGGTTCTTAAGTGATTGACCAGGCCCATATACATTTTGATAGCGAAATGCCACGCCAGCGATACCCATACTTGAACAAACAGTTAATACCATTTGCTCCTGATTTTGCTTGGTGATTCCATATACTGAAGATGGGTGAATCTTGGACTCTTCATCTGTGGCAACAAGTTCTAATTCAGATGAACCATGATATTTGACTTCAAAATCTTTCTGGTCCATATAGTCAGCGGTTCTTTGGGTAGGATAAACAACACCTAGTTCTTTACTAATATATTTTCCTTCACCATATATTGAGCGAGAAGACGCTACGATTACTTTTTTAACTGGATAAGAGTTGTTTACCAATAAATCCAACATTAAAGCAGTGCCGTTAATATTTACATCAACATATTTTTGTACTTCGTACATAGACTGCCCAGTACCAGTTTCAGCAGCCAAATGAATAATAGCATCCTGATCTTTTAATGCTAGTTCCCAATCAGACTTACTAGTTACTGTTCCTAAAATAAAATTAACTTTATCTTTAATGCTTAGGAATAATGGTGATGACTCTTGAGGATTATCACCATGGATTTGGGGAGATAAGCTATCCAATACAGTAACATTATAACCTTTTGAAATAAGCTTTAATGCTAAATTTGAGCCAATAAAACCTGCTCCGCCAGTAATTAATACATTTTTAAACATATTTTTCCCATTTCTGAGTATCAAAATTATAAAATTTAATAGGTTTCGCTGGTGATCCAACAGCTATGACATAAGGAGGTAAACTTTTAGTTACTACAGAATTAGCACCTATAATAGTTCCTTCTCCAATAGTTACACCTGGTAAAACAGATACAAACTCTCCAAGCCACACATTATCTTGAATCTTAACTGGTTTCACAGATAAAGTACGATCTGTAGGAGTTACCCTTGGATCACTATCATCGCTATTACCAATATAACTACCATGTGAACAATCTGATATATAAATTTTACTAGCCATCAGTACATTATTGCCTATTTCCACTGAATAAGCCGCTGTAATATGGACATAATCATTTATTTGTACATTCTTACCAAATTTTAATAACTTATCATTTGTTGGGTTAATTGGAAAACATTCAATTCTGCATCCAATACCAGTCGTAAGATTTACACCAAAATCTATATTTCGTTTATTCCGTATATCAATCGGAAAACGTACTAATCTTGCTTTAGAAAAGAATATTTTTGTTTTTAAGAAAAAATAGAAAACCTTAAAGCTGCCTATTAATCCATAAGTCGAAATCATTTTTTTAATCCTACTATAATAACTCGACGTATATATTTTAATTGCTCAACTGTTCGGGCCAACATATATTTATTGAAAGTAATTAAGTTATTTTTATATGCGAATTTAAGATTTTTTACAAACCCTTTATGCATTTCTTTTAAGTTTGCACTTAAACCACTTGCTCCAAACCCAGACTTCCCATCACCATAATTAATTACTTTCATATTACAGAAAAAGCAATTAAATTTATTTGCTATTCTTATAAAATAATTTCCCTCTTCGGCATATTTTTGATTTTCATCAAAATAACCAACTTCCTTAAAAACTTTCTTTTTCATAATAACAGTAGAAGGTTGAAAATAATTCTTAAAAACTAAATTATTAATTTCAATTTTTAACAATTTACCATCCGGCTCATTCTCTAAATATAAACCATCAAAAGCACATCCTAAAAGATCTATTTCGGGATGCTCATTCAATAGATTCAATTGTTTTTCCAACTTATTCGGGAACCATTTATCATCGGAGTCTAAAAAAGCAATTAAATCGCCTTTGGATTGGCTTAAGCCAGCATTTCTTGCAGTTGACACACCACCATTAGGCTTATCTATTAAAATTACATTAAAGTCTTTATTCTCTGATATATATTGTTCAACTATATCTTTACTATTGTCTTTAGAACCATCATTGACTACTAAGACCTCATAATTACATTTCAGTGTTTGCTCTTTAACGGAATTTAAGACATCCACTATGGTATTTGAAGCGTTATACATAGGTATAACGACAGAAATTAATAAAGAATTTTCTTCCATTTACTTAACACAGCCTCATCATTCCAGTTAAAACTAGCACTATAAGCACCAGCCGCAAGTTTATTCAGTTTTTCTGGATTAGTCAGCAAATCCAATGTAGCTTTTTTTAAAGCTTCAAAATCATCCATAGGAATAAGGTAGCCATTTACATCGTTTTCAATGATATCTCTAGGACCTGACGGACAATCATATGAAATACAAGGCAAACCAAATGATATGGCTTCTAAAAGAACCATACCAAAGCCTTCAGAATGCGAAGTTAACATAAAGGCTGATGCAGATTTATAGTACTTTTCAACCTCTTGTATAGGTGGCAATATTTTTACATATTCTTGCAACCCTAGAGTTAGTATTTTGTTGCTTAACTGCTCATATAAATTACCATTTCCAACTAAGTGTAATTGCCAATCTTTTATATGATGCTCATTTACAATTTTGTCCCATAAATCAATCATAATCCATTGGCGTTTAGCTTCTGTCATACGACCAATTGATAAAACAACTTTATGAGATAGATCACTAGATGTATACTTTAAAAATGATTTAAAATGTGGAATATAAACAACGGGAAAACCTAAATTTGCATATGCTTTAGCATCACTAGTGGTAGGAACAACATAACAACGTGCTTTGGGATATAGCCATTGTTTTATCTTTTTATAAATAAAATTATAAGCATTAATTCCACCATGCTCTGTAATAATAACTTTTTTATCGATCCCTCTAGCTAGTTGAAATTCCAAAACGTTCATAGGATGTGCTAAATAATATAAATCATATTCATTTGCAGCTAAATATTTTTTTAGTTTAGCTGTGCTTTGAAACAAATTTATACCTGCCTGCCCCATTCTTTTTAATTTATTATTCATATCGAGATTAAGACTTGTCTCCAATGAAATAAGCTTAACCTTATCTGAAAGCGGATAATGACTATATGCTTTATCTTTAACTAAAATAGTCACTTCCATAAAATCACTAAAATGATTTGCAAGAGTACTAATTACCCTTTCAATTCCTCCGGCTGGAGTCATACTATTAAAGTAAAATAAAATTTTCATTAATATTACTCAAAGAATGTCTTATAAGGATAAATAAAACCGACATGACGCTGTGATAAAATATCTAGATAATTGTATAAGGAATAAATATATAAACCAGCCAATACTAAATATGCAAAAATTCTTATCAAGCTATAGTTTTTAAATATCTTGTGAATATAGAAAACCACCAGTATAGACTCAGTCCATAAAAAATATGCTTTCAATCTAAATGAAAGTTGTGGAATTTCATTAAGTAATGTACCAATTATAATTCCTAATATATAAATATTTAATAACACCAATATTATCTTGTCATCTTTCTTAGAAAAGAAAAAAACAAAAATAAAACCTAACAACAACTGTCTAAGAGACAAAGCAGCATACACATCCTCTTTCGCATAAATATCTAACTTATCAGATGCAAAGCCTGGCAATGAAAGATAATTTAAAACTATACTTACTAACTGAATATCAGTCTGTAATACTGAAACTAAGGTACATAAGCCTAAAATTAAATATAAGAAAACTTTATTATATGAATAATGTATAAAAAAGAATAAAGGCAACAGCACTAAGGCAGATATATGGACTAATGAAGCTAAAGTAACAAAAAACAAATAAGGAAAAAACTTTCTTTCTATTAAAGAAGGAATTGAAATCATGAATAAAGCCATTGCAAGAGCTTGCCTTATTGCAATAAAATCATATAAAAAAAACATTGAACAATAATATATTAATATAGAGAAAGCAAAATTCTTCGAATTATTAAAGAAAAAATTAATTTTTAATGTAATAGAAAACAAGGCCATTAAAAGAATAACCCACTGGAATTCCCCACCCCAATATGCTACAAACTTATTAAAGTAGAAAAAAGCAGGTTCGACTCCAATATTAATATTAGCTTTAGCATTATCATATATATCTTTATAATTTAAATAATCGGGATCAATATTACCTCTTAATCCAGCAAATAGAACCAGAAAGAAAACTAGACTTATATAAGCTATTAATCTTAAATTTATATTACGGAATTGTTCTAATATTACTGAAAAAAACAGCATAATCAGTGCCATAGTAAAATATAACATTTTCAATTCCTAATACAATTTAAAAACAAAGCCATTAGATTAATAAACATGATTATTTAGAATGAAACCAATTATAGAAAGCCATCCAATAATCATATTTAGTTTTATTACGTAAAATTTTAAATATTAACAATCTTTGTAAAACCGTTAAATAAAAAAACATATTTGAAATTGCTAATGAAAATTTAGATTTATTTTTAAGATAGTATTTTTCTTTACTTTCATATGTCCAATTAATTTTTATTTCTTTAATTGTTTCTGAAGCACCCTCCAAGTGAATTATCTTGCTTTCTGGAACAATAAATGTTTGATACTTTTTTTGTCGCAACCTGAATAATAGATCTGTTTCTTCATAATACATGAAGAAATTCTCATCAAATCCATGTAATTCATCAAAAACTTGTTTAGAAATCATCAAATCTGCTCCAGAAATATTTCCATTTATCTTTATAGGTGATTCACCATAACAATAATATAGATTCTTTCTATAGAGTAATTTGGAAAAAATATTAAGAAAAAAATAATCAACATCAGATAAAAAAGATGGCATAAATCTAGAAAATGATGTTGCAGGCTTTAAATCTGCATCACATAAATTTCCACCACATGCTCCAACACATGGATTTTCAACCATAAACTTATATAAAGTATAAATTGAATTATCTACAACTATAGTATCTGAATTTAATAAAAATAAGAATTTTCCATTAGCATATTTATTTCCAATATTATTTGCAATTCCAAATCCACTATTCTTAGTATTTAAAACTAATTTTACATTAGGATAAATCTCATTTAATTTTTCAATTTCACGATTAGGTGAATTGTTATCAACGACTATAATCTCATAATTTATTTTTTTTGTATTTTTTATAACTGATTCTATACATTGCAAAACCAAATTATATGTATTGTAGTTCACAATTATTATCGAGACATCACAACTTAAAACCATCTTTTAGACTCCAATTACTGAAAAGCAATTTAAAACTCAAGCTCTTTAATCTTAAAAAGCATACTTTTTAGTTTGTTCATCTTAAAAGATAATCCAAACAAAACTTTCACCTTACATCTCTAGAAGTTTGATTATATATGATTCCGATATCCTCCTACATATAAGTCTTGTTTCTTTCTTCTATTTTTAAATACTTTTTAAAATAGTAGATCATCAATCCAGCTACAAACATTTCTGTTGATAGGACCGCAAAACTTGTGCCTTCTGCTTGAAATAAATAAGTAAAAATAGTGACCTGACAAACAGCAAAAAGACCGGCTATAACATATATATTTTGGAAAGTTTTCTTAGCTTTTGCACTATCAATATATGCAATTAGACCCATTTGGCCAGCCACCCCACCTATTGCACTAAAAATAGGAACTAAACATAATATGATCAATAAATTACTTATACCTTTATATTCGTGCCCAATAAATTTTTCAATAAATGATGAGAAAAGCAATATTGTTAGAGATAAAAATGCCATTAAATACAAACTAAATTTAAATACTTTCCCTATTGTATCAAGAGCTAACTGCTTATTATGTGATGCTAAATGAGCAATTTTTGGATAATATACTTGATTAATTGGTGTATAAAACAATAAACTTATAGCTCGTATTATTTTCTCAGCTGCCGTATATACACCAACTACTACTGGATTTGTAAAAAGACCTAAAATTACAACAAACAACTGAGTATAAAGTGAAATTGAAGCAGTAGATAAAAAAAATGGAAAACTTTCCTTAATTTCAAATTTTATATCTTGGACTGAGAATTTTTCTAAAATCACCAACTTATTTTTGTAAATCCAATAAATTGAGATAATAGAAATAACTATATAAACTGATGAATTTATAAGTATTGCGTAAATGTAATCTTGTGCTTCTTTCACAAAATAAAATAAAGACGGTAAAATTAATATTCGACAACACATGCTTAATACAGAAAGAAATCTTATATGCCCAATTCCTTGATAAAACCAAGTAAAAGTAAAAGTATTTCCAATAAGCATTGGTAGAGTGCACAAAAGTGCTATTTGATATTCATGAAATTTTGAAATATTTATTATTATTATAAAAGCAAATATACTAATACTAAGTAATACTATCTTAGCTAATACAGTTGAAAAAAAAATACGGCTTAAAGCTTCTTTATTATCTTTATGAACGGCAACTCTTTTTGTTGCGCTCATATTAAAACCAAAATCAACAAATAAAATTAAGAATTGGATTATTGCAGTAGAAAATCCAATTAACCCATAAGACTTGACACCCAATTTAATCATTAAAAAAGGCATTAATAATATTGGTATTAAATAATTCATACCTTGCAGAACAAACAGATATAAGGTATCTTTTTGTTCATTGTTAATCTTCATAATTTAAAAAGCACCAATTCAATGAATTTAAATGATTTTAATAATCCATATATTAAATAAATTTTAATTTTCAATCAAAACATCAATATAGAGTTTCAATTAAAATCGCATTTTCCAACCTTAAAATAAAGTATTAGATTAACAATTTATTTCCACTTTACTCTCACTAAGTAAGCTATTACTACAAAAGTCAAGCTTTATACTTTGGATATAATTGCCTACTTAATAGAATTATAGATAATTAATTCTTAGAGAATAAGGATATAAAATTACTTAAATAACTTTGCATCTTCTAGCTTCGATGCAATTTTATCTTTATCACTCACTAAAACTTGACCGATATGATTTAAAGGCCAATCAATCGCAATAGATGGATCATTCCAAACAATCGCTCCTTCACTTTCTTTATTATAATAATTCGTAGTTTTATATAAAAACTGTGTATTATCTTCTAAAGCGACGAAACCATGTGCAAATCCAGCAGGAATCCAAAATTGCTTATGATTTTCCCCAGTTAGCTCCACACCAACCCATTGACCAAAAGTTGGAGAACTTTTGCGAATATCAACAGCAACATCCCATGCTTTACCCTGTACGACTCGAACCAGTTTACCTTGAGCATATGGATTAAGCTGATAATGTAATCCTCTTAAAACACCTTTTTGAGATAAAGAATGATTGTCTTGAACGAATTGGGGAATATCCAATCCACGTTCGTCTAACGCTTGTTCAAAAGCTTTTTGGTTAAAACTTTCCATAAACCAGCCACGGTCGTCGCCAAAAACTTTAGGTTCTAAAATTAAAAGACCCTTAATCTTTGTTTCAATTACATTCATTCTTTTATCTCTATACTTTGAAATATTTACAACCAACTCTAAATTATTATGAGAGCATCATTTTTTTTGATGTTCAGCATGTAATTTAAATAGATATTGACCATAACCTGTTTTCTTAAAGAAGTTCGCACGTTTAAGAAGTTGCTCTTCATCAATCCAACTATTGTTAAATGCAATTTCTTCTAAACAAGCGATTTTTAAACCTTGTCGATGCTCTACAGTTTGAACAAACTGACTCGCTTCAAGCAATGAATCATGCGTACCTGTATCTAACCATGCAAATCCACGCCCTAACAACTCAACATTCAACTCTTCTTGTTGGAGATAAACATTATTTACATCGGTAATTTCTAGCTCACCTCGATGTGAGGGTTTAATATTTTTCGCAATATCGACTACTTTATTATCATAGAAATAAAGACCTGTAACAGCATAATGTGATTTTGGATGTTCAGGTTTTTCCTCGATACTTAAAGCTTTTCCATTTTCATCAAAATCAACAACTCCGAAACGCTCTGGATCATTTACATAATAACCAAATACAGTTGCACCAGTCGCTTTTTCAGTTGCTCGCTTTAGCTGAGTTCCAAAACTTTGGCCATAGAAAATGTTATCACCTAGAATTAAGCAAACATTATCCTCACCTATAAATTCTTCACCCAATATAAATGCCTGAGCTAAACCATCAGGAGATGGCTGTATTTTATAAGAAAGCTTTAAACCAATTTCTTCACCAGTACCTAAAAGCTTTTCATAATTAGGTAGGTCTTCAGGAGTAGAAATAATTAAAATCTCGTTGATTCCTGCCAACATCAACACAGACAATGGATAATAAATCATTGGCTTATCATAAATTGGCAATAATTGTTTTGATGTACCCATTGTGATTGGGTATAAACGAGTTCCTGAACCACCAGCAAGAATAATACCTTTACGTTTTACTTGGCTCATTAAATAATTTCCTCTAAAACTTGTGCTACACCTAACTTCCAATTCGGTAGGTGTATTTTAAAATTTGCTTGTAGTTTATTTGTATTTAAACGGGAATTTAAAGGTCGTTTAGCTGGAGTAGGATATGCAGTCGTTTCAATTGCATTTACTTTTTGAATTGCTAAAGATTGTCCTTTTTGTTTAGCTAGTTCAAAAACAAATTGCGCATAGTCGAACCACGAGCATTCACCAGCAGCAGCCAAATGATAATGCCCTAATAAATCTTTTTGTTGCTGAGCATCCATTAATGAATAATACTTTAATGCTTGTGCTGTTACATCCGCAATAAGAGCAGCCCCTGTCGGCGCACCAATCTGGTCATGAATAATACTTAGTTCTTCACGATTTGAAGCTAATTTCAACATCGTTTTTATAAAGTTATTACCATGCGAACCATAAACCCAACATGTTCTAAAATTAATAAAAGCACAACCACTTTGCTCAAGTGCAATTTCACCAAGGCGCTTCGTATTTCCATATAAATTTACTGGATCCGTTAAGTCACTCTCAGACCATGCTTTTGTTCCTTCACCATTGAAAACATAATCCGTTGAATAGTGAATGAGTAAAATATGATGAGTTTGACAAAGTTCGGCTAGATTTTTGACAGCGAGATGATTAATTAAATCAGCGTTTTCTTGATCTGATTCAGCTTTATCAACAGCGGTATAAGCGGCAGCATTTACAATTATATTTGGCTGAACATTTTCAATAGTCTGTTTAATTTGATCAAAATTAGCCAAATTACCACTAAAACCATCTAAACTTGTTGAACGATCAAGTGCAATCACTTCACCCAGCGGTTGCAGAGCACGTTGCAACTCCCAACCGACTTGTCCATTTTTTCCGAGTAATAATATTTTCATGGTTATCACTCAAATTTAGGCTTTTTTGGCCTGATATTGTTGTTGTACCCAGTTTTTATATTCACCGCTTTGTACGTTTTCAACCCACTCTTGGTTATTTAAGTACCATTCAACAGTTTTACGAAGACCTGTTTCAAAACTTTCTTCTGGCACCCAACCTAAATCTTCTTTAATTTTCGTTGCATCAATTGCATAGCGTAGATCATGACCAGGGCGATCTTTAACATAAGTAATTAAATCAACATAATAGGCCACACCTTCAGGTTTATTTGGCGCAAGCTCTTCAAGCAACTGGCAAATTGATTTTACAACATCAATATTTTTTTGTTCATTATGGCCACCAATATTATAAGTTTCACCCACTTTAGCTTCCGTAACAACTTTATAAAGTGCACGCGCGTGGTCTTCAACATATAACCAATCACGAATTTGATCACCTTTACCATAAATTGGTAAAGCTTTCCCTTTTAATGCATTTAATATCACCAAAGGAATTAATTTTTCTGGGAAATGATATGGACCATAGTTATTAGAACAATTTGTAATTACTACTGGTAAGCCATAAGTACGATTCCAAGCACGTACTAAATGATCTGAACTCGCCTTACTTGCAGAATATGGAGAGCTTGGTGCATAAGATGTCGTTTCATGGAATAAATCATCAGTTCCTTCAAGATCACCATACACCTCATCGGTTGAGATATGATGAAAACGAAATGCTGTTTTTTTATCTCCACTTAAATTATTCCAATAATGACGTGCAGCTTCTAATAGTTGATATGTGCCAATAATATTGGTTTCAATGAATGCACCAGATCCCGTAATTGATCGATCTACATGCGATTCTGCTGCTAAATGCATGACTAGATCAGGCTGAAACTCTTTAAATAAAACATCCAAGGCTTTACGATCACAAATATCAGTTTGAGAAAATTGATATCTTGAATTTTGGTCAACTTCTTTAAGTGATTCTAGATTTCCTGCATATGTCAATTTATCAACATTAAGAACATCGTTATTAGTATTTTTGATAATATGACGAACAACAGCAGAACCAATAAAACCTGCTCCACCTGTAACTAAAATTTTCATAAAATTCCTATGTTAGTAATCTTTACAGTCGAATATCACTTTGTTCTTTATCTAAAACATATTTTAAATCGTATAAAACATGTTTTTCTTTGCCCAACAAAACAAGTTCCTGCGTAGACATTTTTTTAAACTGGTCATGTGCAACTGCAATAACAATAGCATCATACTGGCCTTGTTTTAATTCCATAATTGGAGCCAACCCATACTCTGCTTCAACCTCAGCACTATCTACCCAAGGATCATAGATATCAAGATCTAAATCGTATTCTTTTAGTGCACTTACCATATCCACAATTTTAGTATTTCGAATATCGGGACAATTTTCTTTAAAACTTAGACCTAAAATTAATATACGGGCACCAACCACCTGGATACGTTTCTTTACCATTTCTTTGATCAATTGGGTTGCAACATATTCACCCATACGATCATTTAAACGCCGAGCTGCTAAAATTATCTCAGGATGCAAACCAATTGACTCTGCTTTATGCGTTAAGTAGTATGGATCAACACCAATACAATGACCACCGACCAAACCTGGCCTAAAGTTTAAAAAATTCCATTTTGTACCTGCTGCTTTAAGTACATCTTCGGTATCAATACCCATTTTATTAAAAATAAGAGCCAATTCATTGATCAATGCAATGTTGACATCTCTTTGTGTATTTTCGATGACTTTTGCAGCCTCAGCAACTTTAATTGTGGGTGCTTTATGTGTACCTACTTCAATAATCAAGTTATAAACTTGATCAACATAATCAGCTACTAACGGTGTTGAGCCTGATGTAATTTTTAAAATATTGGTGACACGTCTCTGTTTATCACCAGGGTTAATACGCTCTGGGCTATAACCTACAAAAAAATCTTGATTAAATATTAAGCCTGAATATTTTTCTAATTCAGGTATACACACCTCTTCTGTAGCACCGGGATAAACAGTTGATTCATAAACAACGATATCGCCTTTCTTTAAAACCTTCGCAATACTTTGTGATGCTTTTATAAGAGGGGTCAAGTCAGGTTGTTTAAAATCATCAATGGGTGTTGGCACAGTGACAATAAAAAAGTTTGAATTCTGTAAGTCTTGAATATTTGCCGTATACGCTAACTGCTGTACGTGTTTTAGCTCATCTGAAGAGACTTCTAATGTATGGTCATGCCCATTTTTTAACTCTAATATCCGATTTTCATTTATATCAAATCCGATTGTAGGTTTATGTTTACCAAATTCAACTGCCAAAGGTAATCCAACATACCCTAAGCCGATAATTGCTATTCTTAGTTGCTCAAGCTGAAACATATATAAAACCTAACCATTTAATTTTAAATGGGGAAACATCATGGATACGACCTACTACGATAATATAGCAGACTTTAAAAAAAAATTTCTTGAAATATACAATCACTGTTCGGCAAATAAAGTATGATTTGGGTTAATTATAGACTACAATCCAATGTCTTCATGCAAAGTATCATTGGATTACAAACAATAAAGGGTTTGAATGTGAAGCATCAGAGCACATTATTATTTTTAGCCATTTCACTTTCGTTTACAGGATGTGCAGTCACCTCAGGCTTACAAACTTACGACCTACCCGATCAAGGGACTTTCAAAACCGATCAGGGAGCAGAAGTTTCTGTTGTACAACTCACCCAAAACAATATCCCCCAAATTAGCTCTGAATCTTTGCGTCCACAAGGAAACATAAGCGCTTTATTTCATACACCCTTTTATCAATATCGTTTAAGCCCTGGAGATGTGTTATCTATTCAGCTTTGGGCATACCCTGAAATTACTCCTCCTATTCAAGGATCTTCGACTGATATTAAAGCATTTGGTTATCCTATTGACTCTGCAGGTAATGTTCAATTGCCACTTGTGGGTCAAGTTCATATTGCTGGGAAAACACTTGCTGAGACCAATAAATATTTACGTAATCAATTTGCTAAATATTTAAAAACGCCTGACGTTGTAGTTCGAGTTTTGTCTTATCAGGCAAAACGCTACTTTGTTAATGGTCAGGTTATGAAAAGTGGTCAATATACCTTAGATGATCAACCTATCAGTATTTATACAGCCTTAAGTATGGCAGGTGGTGTAAATCAAGAATCTGGTGACAATACTGATATTCAGCTTATTCGTAATGGTGAAGTTTATAACTTAAATGTTGTTTCACTTGAGAAACAAGGCTACTCGTTACACAAATTATTAGTCCAACCTAATGATACAATCTATGTAAATACTAAACAGAATCAAAAACTGTATGTTATGGGTGAGTCTAATAAAAGCTCAGCAATTCCATTACGAGATCAAGGTATGACCTTAAGCGATGTATTGGGTGAAAGTGAAGGAGTTAACCCATATACGGCAAGTGCGGCTCGTATTTATGTCATGCGTACTGATTTACACTCAAGAAAATCAACAATTTATCAGCTTAATTTGAGTAATATTGGTAACCTTGCATTATCTAATCAATTTCAAATGCAAAAAAATGATATTGTTTATATCGATGCAACTGGTTTAACACGCTGGCAGCGTATCATGAACCAGATTGTACCGTTCTCAAGTGCACTTTATACCTTTGATCAATTGGGTAAAAACTAGCATGCAGTTACAAAACATCTTAGTGGTATGTGTTGGCAATATTTGCCGCAGCCCAATGGCAGAGTACTTTTTAAAGGCCCAGCATCCTACCTTAAATATCTCATCGGCTGGTATTTCAGCCCTAGTAGGTCATACTGCAGATGAAAAAGCTATTCATTGTATGGATC
>Ga0157367_1000354_pt1 | contig 23053 bp, 15 predicted proteins | sample AttbisABBM2_FD_113142 | JGI IMG/M metagenome (GOLD analysis project Ga0157367, IMG submission 113142) | Fungus gardens microbial communities from leaf cutter ant in Botucatu, State of São Paulo, Brazil - Atta bisphaerica ABBM2 | ecosystem: Host-associated > Fungi > Mycelium > Unclassified ... | reverse complement strand
TCAGCTCGGTCAGGTAGTCGATGAATTCGCGCTTCGTCTCGCGCCACGTGAAGTACGTATACGACTGCGAGAAGCCGATCTTCGCGAGCCGGTACATCATCCCGGGCCGCGTGAACGCCTCCGACAGGAACACGACGTCCGGATGCTTGCCGCGCACGTCCGCGATCATCCACGCCCAGAACGGCAGCGGCTTCGTGTGCGGGTTGTCGACGCGGAAGATCCGCACACCGGCTTCGACCCAGAACAGCACCGCGTCGCGCAGTGCGAGCCACAGGTCGGGCAACGCGTCGGGCGCGTAGAAGTCGGGGTTCACGATGTCCTGGTAGCGCTTCGGCGGATTTTCCGCATAGCGCAGCGAGCCGTCGGGCCGCCACGCGAACCAGCCCGGATGGGCGGCGAGCCACGGATGGTCGGGCGAGCACTGGATCGCGAAATCCAGTGCGATTTCGAGCCCCTGCGCGCGTGCCGCATCGACCAGCGTGCGGAACGACGCGAGCGTGCCGAGCTGCGGATGCACGGCCGTGTGGCCGCCGTCCGGCGAGCCGATCGCGTACGGGCTGCCGACGTCGTCGGGGCCGGCCTTCAGCGTGTTGTTGCGGCCCTTGCGCGCAGTCGTGCCGATCGGATGGATCGGCGGGAAATACAGCACGTCGAAGCCCATGTCGCGAATGCGCGGCAGTTGCGCGATCACGTCGTCGAACGTGCCGTGCCGGTGCGGGTCGTCGCTCGCCGAGCGCGGGAACATCTCGTACCAGCTGGAAAAGCGTGCGGCGCGGCGCTCGACGTCGACCGGGTAGACGGTATCGTCGTGCGTGACGAACGGCCGGTAGCGCAGCGCGGCGTACGCGTCGGCGAACGCGGGTTCGCCGATCAGTGCGAGACGGCGTTCGTGCGACGCGTCCTTGAAGTCGGCCGCCAGCCGTTCCATCTGCCGGACCGCACGCGGATCGTCACGCGCGGCGAGCTTCAACGCGGTCGCGAGCAGCAGCTCCGCCTCGCGCACCTCCAGCGTCACGTCCTGGCCGGCCGCGCGTTTCTTCGCGATGTCGGTGACGAGCGAGGCCCAGTCGTCGCGCCACGCGATCACGCGGAACGCGTGGCGGCCGAGCCGGTCGAGCCCGATGCGCGCGTGCCAGCGGTCGTTCGGTTCCGCGACGAACGACACTTCGCGCCAGTCGTCTTCGTCGTCCGCGCGCCATTGCAGCGCGGCCGCGAGATGCGCATGGCCGTCGGTGAAGATCGATGCGTGCACGACCAGTGTTTCGCCGATCACGCGCTTGATCGCGAAGCGGCCGCCGTCGACCGCCGGCTCGACGCGTTCGATCGCGATCCGGTCGGCCGCGAGCGCGGCGGACAGCGCGGCGTGCTCGTCCGCGGCGCCGGCGCGCGTGGTCGCGGGCGGCGCGCGGTACGCGTCGAGCAGCGCGTAGCCGCCGGGTTCGAGCGTGAAGGTGGCCAGCGCGACCGGTGCGTGCTTGTGCGTGCCGTCCGGTGTCGCGATGTGCGTGAAGCCGCCCGGCACGCCGGGCAGGATCGTCGCGGGATCGACCGGCGCCTCGGCATCGAGCGCGGGATTCAGCGCGATCAGCAGGGCCGTGTTGTCGTGCTCGAGCGACGGGCCCACGCCGCGCAGCAGCGCGGTCGCGGCCGCGCCGGGCGCGCTCAGTTGCGCGATTTCGCCGCGCTCGGCCGCAAGCGGCGTCGCGCGGCGCCACGCGTTCGCGTCGGCGATCGCGCCGGACAGGTCGAAGCGCGCGCCGTCGAACGCGGCGCGATAGCGCGCGGCGTCCGCATCGCGCACCATCAGCGGCAGCGCGACGCCGCGCTCGAAGCCCATCGGCACGAGCCAGCCGGTGCCGACCGCAGCTGCGGTCCACAGCGCGCGGTGGTACGCGCGGGCGACCGTCTCGTCCGGCGCGTCTTGCCAGTCGTCGGGGAGGCGCGGGCCGTCGAAGGCGTCGGGAAACGCGATCGGCGAGCCGATGCGGCGCAGCAGCCGGTGTTCGTCCGCAAACCACGGCGAGCGCAGATCCCACCAGCGTACCGACGAGAACACCGCGTCGAAGCCGGCCCCCTCGAGGCGCGCGAGCGCGTCGCGTGCATGGCCGGGCACGCCGGCCAGCACCGCGACGTCCGGGCGCGCGCGACGCAGCGCCGCGCGCCAGCCGGGCCACCACGCGGCGGGCAGGTGATGCGGCGCGTCGATCAGGAAGCCGGCCGCGCCGGCGTCCGCGAATGCGGCGAGATGCGCGCACCACCACGCGGCGAGCGCGTCGTGCGTCGCGTCGTCGCCCACCTGTGCATGGGCGACGTCCAGTTCATGCGCGGCGCAGCGCGGATCGATCAGCGCGTCGTCGTGCGAGCGCTCGGCGTACCAGCCCGGATGTTCGGCGCGCAGCGGATTGTCGCGCGCGATGCGGTCGGGCACGACTTCGAGCAGCATGCGCAGCCCGTGGCCGTGCGCGAGCTGCGCGAGCCGCGAGAAGGTTTCGAGCGCGCCGGCGCGCGTCGCGAAGGTCGCGGCAGGCCGGTGGAAGTCGGCGACGTGGCGCGGAAAACCCGCGACGCTGGCGGCCCAGAAGCCGCCGATCAGCACGTGATCGAAGCCCATGCCCGCGATATGCGCGAACGTGTCGGGCCACGCGTCGAGCGGGCCGACGAGGCGGGCGTCGCAGAAGTAGAGGTGGGGGGCGAAGGGCGGGGTGGCGTTCATGGGATGGCGTCGATGGGCGGCGGCGGGATCGGCAACGCCCATGTTCGCCGCAATGCGCGTTCCCGCCGCGATGCATCCGGCGCGGCAAGCCCCCGCGCGGCTCGCGGCGGTCCGGGACGGTCGCTTTTTGCATGGCAGGTGGACGGTCGCGGGATTTTTACGCGGGTTCGCGTCGCCGCGGAGTGGTCCGGCTTCGTGAAATTTTTGCCAATGACGTCGAGTCACCGATGAAAATCTCGACGTTCGGGCGGGATGGGGCATCCATCGCTGCGGGTGCGGCATGCAAGAGCCGAGCCCGGTCAAATGTTCGCGTCAAAATCATACGAGTCCTATGGTCGCATCGCCCCCCGGACGGTTAGGATCGCTCGCGATATTCCAAAAATATTCGACGGGGGCGCCTTGACCAAAAGCACGGCCATTTCCTATACGCCCGCGCGCGCGGGTATCGACATCCACCCGTTTTACAGCCTCGATATCAAGGGCGCGCCCGCGGCCGCACTCGCGGACGTGTACGAGTTCGACGGCACACGCGGAATCGGTGAGCCGACGAAGTACACGATCCGGTTCACGCATCCCCGTCATGACCTGTCGCGCAGCGAATTCCTGAAGCGGATGGGTGCGTTCGTCATTCAGCCGCCAGCGCAGGACCGATGGAGTCAGCCGGAAGCGGCGCGGCGCGTGCAAGGTGTCGTGACGGGCTTTGCGTTGAAGGCTGTGAATCGCGATCGGTCGCTGTACGAGATCGTGCTGGAATCACGGCTGGCGCTGTTGCGCAATGCACCAAAGTGTCGATTCTTCCTCGACATGAGCATTCCCGAGATCATCGAGCGGATTCTGCGTGAGCACGAGTTCAATAAGATCTTCGCCGACTTCGAATTCAGGTTGAATCGGCCGTACCGCAAACGCGGCTTCGTGATGCAATGGAGCGAGGACGATCTGGCGTTCATCACGCGCTTGTGCCGACGCTCGGGCATCTGGTTCGTGTGCGACGAAGGCAAGCGGTGCGAGCGGGTGTGCTTCGGCGACGACTATGCGCACTACCGCCGCGATCCCGAGCGTCTGACGGTCGCGTACCGGCCGCACAGCGGACTGGATGCCAGCGGCGTCGAGTCCGTCAGCGCGCTCGAAATGCGCGCGACGACCTTGCCGACGGCCTATGCGGTACGCACGTTCAACACGGAAACGGCGATCTCGGATCCGATCGAGGCGGTCAGTCCGATTCGCGACGACCGCACTACGTACGGTGAAGCGTATACGTGGGGAGCGCCGAATCAGAGCGAGGACGAGGCGAAGGAAGAGGCGCAACTGCGCCGCGAGGCAGCGCTGGCCGGTCAGGTCGAATATCGCGGCGAGTGCGACATGCTGGACCTCACGCCCGGCTCGGTGCTGAAACTGTCGAACCGGGAATTGCCCGATGCGAAGCACGGGCTCGTCGTCGTGCGCGTGACGTGCGGCGCGAGCCGGAGGCAGGCCTATCACGTGACGTTCGATGCGATTCCCTCGGATCGCCAGTATCGAATGCCATTGAAGGAAGAAACCTGGCCCAGGATCGATGCGGTCATTACCGGGACGATCGCGTCGTCCGGCGGCTCGAAAAACCCCTACCTCGATAGCCAGGGCGAATACATCGTCGATCTTCATCTGGATCGAGACACACGGACGCCGGGTCTGCAAAGCTGCCCGATGAGGCTGGCGAAACCGTTCGCGGGGCCGAACCAGACCGGTTTTCACTTCGGGCTCGTCGAAGGCACGGTGGTCGGCGTGAGCTTCCTGTGGGGCTGCGTGGACTTGCCGTTCATCAGCCACGTGCTGCATACCGCGCAACACACGGATCCGATCGTCGCGGGTGTTCCCTGGGGCACGCGCAACACGATCCGCACACGCTCGAACAACACGCTGGAGATGGATGACAGGGAAGGGCGCGAGCACATCAAGGTTGCGACCGAGCATGGCAAGTCGCAACTCAATCTCGGGCACATGGTAGACCGCGGTCAGAGCGAGCGGGGTAGCGGTACCGAACTGAGATCGGATGGGCCTGCCGCGCTGCGGGGTGGTGCGGGTGTTCTGGTGTCGGCCTATGCGCGAAACGGTGCGTCAGGCAAGCAACTCGACATGCAGGAAACCGTTGCCCAGCTCGAGGATGCGTTGGCGCTGGCGAAAGCACTGGCATCGTCCGCCCAGGCGTCGAAGGCCGAAGCGGCCGATATCGCCAGTCAGCGAGATACGAACGAGGCGCTCGACCAGCTTCAGCAGTCCAGTGTGCTGGTGACCGCGCCGGCATCCGCGGGCATGGTGGCGGGCAAGAGCGTGCAGGTCGTCGCCGGTGAAAACATCATGGGCATCGCCAGGGGCGATGCGAGTTGGAGCGTGTGGAAGCGCTTTACGGTGGCCGCGCACGACATGGTGTCGCTGTTCACGCAGAAAGGCATGAGCCTGATTGCGGCGGCGGGCGCGGTCGTCGTGCAGGCACAGCGCGGCCGCATGCAGCTTGCGTCGCAGGAAGACATGACGGTCGAGACGGTGAACGGCGTGCTCCACGTCAAGTCGTCCAGGGAAATCGTGTTGAACGTAGGTGGCTCGTATTTCCGCATGACGCCAGGTGGCATCGAAATGGGGACGCGCGGCGGCGTGTTGTTCAAGACCAGCAGCCTGAAAAAGACCGGGCCGGCGCAGATGGATCTGGGGGGCGCCGCATTTGCGCCGGCATTCGTGCCGTATACGACGGGCTGCGAGGTCTGGCGCACCAATCCGGTGTTCGTGCCGCCGCACGCGCCCGCGGCCGAGGTGGTTGCGCCGGAGAGTGCTGGAACGGTAGTGCCTGTATCTGATGCGGGCGCAGCCGCGCCGTCGCCGCTTGGCGACTTTTTCTCGCGTCTCGCTGGCAGCGCTGCGCCGCCGGAAGGGTCTGCTTTTTCTCCATTTGATGGCAAGCCATCAAACGTGGATACCGATATTCCCAAAGCCACGGTCACACTGAATAGTCCTGACGATCAGAAGCAAACCCTGGTGACACCCGATCCGATCAAGCTGGCGAATGCGGTGCCCTGCGATTGGAAAATATCGGACCTGAAGGCCGACGTAAAGGAGCGTCTTGAATCCCTTTCGTATTGGGGTGTGCTGAACGACCGGACACCGTGGAAAGACCCTAATACAGGAGTTCAATACAGGGGCGGTGGTTCGAGGGACTCATATTTCGAATTTGCATATAGCGAACGGGACAAGGCGATTACCTGTACGGTTCGCGCCATGCTGATTCCAATGGACCTCTTCCCCGTCGATCTGAAAGGTGAGCGTGATACATCGGTGCCGGCTGATAAAGCGTCGATTCCCTACGAGTATTCCACCCATTCGACAATGACACCCGGTTCCACAATTGATGGCGTAAAAATGGACTATCGTGATGCGGTTGGGCCGAGATTTGATGTCAGTGCGCTAATAAGCCGCATCGAAGCCGTGCTGAATCAGGGGGACTACAAGCTGATCCTGGACGGGTGCTCCAAGGGTGCGGCGTGCGGCTGTCGGGTGAAGGTCAAGTTCAGGATCGATCTTCGTGTGTCTATCAAGGGTGCTTCGATTGACGGATTCAAGCCCCACGTCACGCTTAAGCTGTTTCCTCAAGTTCTGCGGGCGGATACGGGGGCATGGGGGGAGAAGCACAAATATCAAGTTAAAAATAAAATTTTTGACTATCCGGATGCAAATGTCGAAGCGCATGAATGTGGACATTATTTCAACTTCCCAGACGAGTATTTCGATCAGGGGGGCTGGCTTCACGAGTCGTACATCAAGAATGAGCGGATCGATTTTTCAGTTGTTGATGCGAATGCCGGGAGCCTGTTATGGCAGGGGCACTCAATTGGCAATGTGATGGGGGACGGTGCTAATGCCCCCTTGCAATCGCGCCGAATCACGGCAAGCATCAAGCCTTATTACATTGAATATGTGCGACGTCAGTTTTCGATTGTCACGAACAAGTTGTGGAGGGTTGGCTATGACGTATAGTTCGTGGATTCCTTATTTGCGAAATGTGGCGCTCTGCTTGTTCCTGATTGGGAGCTACGCCCATGCTAAAAATGTGAACTTTGAGAATCAAACGATGCAATTTAGCTACACGACAAATGGCGCTGCGGGTGGCAGCATTAATAAATATGGAAATAATGAGGTATCCGTTTCTGGAGGCGTGCTGCGGGTTCAGATTGGCGATTCTGCTAACAACCAGAATATAAATGGAGTTGGAATCTATGAGATGAGGCTTAACGGCGAAAATCTGGAATCAGCTAGGCAGATGGCAGAACTGCTGTGTTCCCCGAAAGACCCTGGGAGTGACGTGACAATTCCAGACCTTTATGTTGCAAGGTGTGACGGAGAAGTGCGGAGTGGTTTCGTTAGGGATTTTAGTCGTCCTGTTGTGACAAAAATATTCAACTTGATGAACGCGCTAAAAAATGCGGGGATTCATGATGGACGGAAGCTTGTCAAGTTGGATCTCTCTCTTGTTTCCGTTGATCGTGCCACGAATGGGTTTTTAGTGTCCATGAAATTTACCAATAGCGGCGATTACCCAATAAATTTCAAGACGCCCGATAAATGGGATGCCAGAATGGGCAAGGATAGCTTGGGTGTAAGTGACACAAAGACAGGTATGGAGGCAAAATTCGGCCTTGATTTGGTTGGTCAAAATCTGGTCGATCCTGCGCAGTTTCCAGATGGAGAGGTCCACCTTGCGCCGCATAGCGAGGTGGTTTTGAAGATGAAAACGAACAACATCGACAAATTCTCCGCTGGTACCTACGATTTATATGCCGGCGCGTTCATGAGCATGAAGGTCACCGGGATCGAGTCCAGTCTGGTCTATGTCGATTTCCACTCGGACTACAAGCGTCCCACCCGTATCACGTTCGATCGCGACTATCCCTCGACCCCGCAGGAGCGTGAGCAGTGGGAGGTAACTCACCGCGATGAGATGTCCTGGCAGCCGGTGAAGCCTGGCGAGACGTTCGCGGAAGACGGCCTTTACCGGGCCGTACGCACGAACTCCGGTGCTCATCGTAGCCTCCGACTCGTTCCGTTCAAGGCAGGCGACATTGCTCCCACAGGGAACGTGAAGATGCTCCTTGATGCCGCCGACGGCATCGAATTCGATGGCCCGGTGCAGTGGTTATGGGAGGGCAGCGCACCGACGCCGGTCAAGCAATATTCGTTCGACATCGTCGAAGAGACTCGACAGTTCTGCAAGCCGGGCGCGGTATGCCCGCGCAGCGGCAGATGGCTTCCGCGCGTGCGTGAGGGCTGGAATTCCACCCACTACGACCTGACGGGTATCGTCGCGCTACGGCGCGGGGACACGATGCCGGCAGTCAAACGTGCCGGCGACGATGCAGACTGGGAATGGATCGGCACGTGAAATGACCGAACTTGCCTGCATCTTCCAGCATGACCGGACCACGGCGAATGGCGTCGTGCTTGACGGTCTCGATGACATCGGTCTCGACGACCGAAAATTGAGTTACCTGGGAGCGAGGGTCCGATGCCCTGCGTGCAACACCGTCGGTCATATCGAACCTGATGGCGCGAGTCCACGAGCCGATGATTTCAGCGGCAAGCAGCACGCGCTCGAGGGCGATCTTTGCCGGTGCGCCTGCAATCCACCACCACGCCTCGTCGCTTCGCAGCGCGACTGGACTGTTGAGTAACGTAACGTGCTCGTCATGGAGGCACGATGAAATTTCCCTGGGCCCCGCCAGCTCACGGCGAGTGGTCGGCGGGCAAACCACCGCCCGTCTGGCTATACGTCGCACTGTTTGCCCTGATCGAATGCGGGTTTCTGGCCGGCACGGTCGCCGTGTGGCCGCACGGAAAGCCCATGGCTTCAGAGGACTTCGTGCGAACTGCACTGGCTGCTCCATTCGCGCTCTGGATAGCGGTCAGCTTTGTGCTTTATGCGTCGCTATACGACGGTCGCGCGTTCGAAGCAGCGGTCAAGAACGCGGCGCGCTGGCATTTGCTCACGAGATGGCAACGCAACGTCCGTTCGGGCGTGGCCGTTCTCGACAGCGTGATTCTTGTGCCGGAGCCGAACCTTGCCGAACGCATGTTGAAGCTTGAGGGAAGTCCGCCGGAAAATCCCGGCAGAGCGATGCGACTCGATGGTATCGAAGGAGCAGACGGAATGTCCCGAGCGCGCGCGGTGATCGAGAAGCTGCTAACGCCACTGGCGGCGCGTCTTGGGCAGGCGACGCGCAGCGGTTCGTTCGACATTGCGATGCAGTGCGAGCATGCCGAATCATATGTCGACGTACAGGCCGTGTGGGCACAACTGCACTTACCCGGGAACCCTCGCATCCGGTGGTTGAGCGACGATCAGGATCCGGGATTGGCGGACAATTGGTTCGAGGATGACACCGGCGCGCCCTATGCGGATGCATTCGCTCCCGCCCGGAACCCCAAATACCGCTTGATGCTGGCCTGGCATCTCAACGACGCGGCCTCGGACTCGGACGTCCAGGCGGACACTTCCGAGGCGGCAGTTGCGTTGCTATTCGGTTCACCTGAGCTCGTGCGGGAAAAGCCTCAACTGAAATGTCAGGCGTGGCTGTTCCGCCAGATCGTCGCGGATGCCGACGAAGTGGACAAGGCACTCACACGCCTGCTTGGTGCGGAACAGGTGCCGCGCAAGCGAATCCATCATTTCTGGTATAGCCGCCTCAAGGGGCTGGCGCTGCACACGACGCTGGGTGCCGTGAAGGATGCCGAGCTGAAACTGGAGAAACATGCGCTTGATCAGGCAATTGGTCCGCAGGCGCCGGCAGCACGGTGGCTCCTTCAGGCGCTGGCGGCGAAGATGGCGTATTTTGGTCAGGGTGCGCAACTCGTCGCACTGCCCAGGCCGAATGGCGTGGCGCTGAATGTCGTCGTCAAGGATAAACCCGTGGTGGACGTACCATGGAAGTCCCAATACGAGTACGCACTATTTCCGTGGGCCGAGTTGAGCGGCTTCATGGGTCTGTGGACGTTTTTGATCCTGATGTCGCCCAATCACGCGTGGAGCACGTTCGAGACGGTATTTACTATTGCGATTGGCGTCTTCGTCTTGCTGAGTTTTGCGTGGCGCCTTTTTTGGGGACCGCGCCTCTATACGAGTGACGTTTTGCGCGAGTACGGATAACCCGCGTCGGACGTTGTCGTTTCCACATGTGCGCCGCACGGTCGTGGCAAGTCGACCGCAACGGACTCCATGCGGCGCAGCCTCACATGCGCGGAATCGAGCGGATATCCGAACTTTCTCCCGTAGCCGGATCGTCGCCCGCCTCCGGAAGCGGTGTGCCGGGGTCGTAGCGCACCACCACGCCGCGTTCGATCCGGTGCGCGAACGACGGCGGCGTCTCGACCTCGTCCCCAAAGCGCGCCCGCACGAACGCGCGCAGCAGCGCGATGCGCACGTCCGGCGCGCGAGCCGCGCAGGTCGACGGCCCGTCGATGAAGCATGCGTCGCATTCGACGCCGTCGCCGCGTCGCGCGATCCGAAGATCGCCGACGCGCTCGAGCACCGCCCCCGCGTCGGCCCACGACGCCGACGGCGCGAAATGCGCGTCCAGGCGCCGCAACGCGTCGCACGCGGCGGTCACGATCACCTGCGGCTCGACGGCCGTGAAGCACAGCGTGTCTTCGTCGTCCGCGCACAACGCGCGCGCACACCAGTAATCGAGGGCCGTTCCGGCGAGGTCGTCGGTTCGCATCGGCAAGCTCCGTGAGGTTCCATCCGGCAGGCGCGTTCAGCGCGCAAGCGGCGTGCCCGGCGTTGCACGCATCCGCGCGACTAGCGGATAGTGATCCGACGCGTGCCGCGCGCGCATGCTGCGATGCACGTTGACATCGACCAGCAGTTCGCCCGGATGGATCCAGATCCGGTCGAGCGAGAACACCGGGCACAGCGTCGGGAACGTGCGCGGCGCCGGCGCGCGGCGGAACCGCGTGACCAGCGCCTGCAGCGCACGGCCGCGCACGAACCATTCGTTGATGTCGCCCATCAGGATCACCGGCATCGCGCCGGTGTCGAAGGCGCCGAGCAGCCGCTGCACCTGCGCGCTGCGTTCGTTCGCCGACAGCCCGAGATGGGTCGCGACCACGCGCAGCATGCCGGCGCCGCAGTCGATGTCCGCATCGAGCGCGCCGCGCGGCTCGCGCTGGTGGAACGACAGGTCGAGCGTGCGCGCGGCGCGGATCGGGCAGCGTGACAGCACCGCGTTGCCGTAGCGGCGCTCCGGCGTGTCGATGGTCGGGCCGGCCGCCGCATGCATGCCGGTCGCGTCGCGCAGGTGCGCGAGCACGTCGGGCGCGCGCGTGCCGCCGAGCGGCACTTCCTGCAGCGCGATCACGTCCGCGTCGAGCTCGTGGATCACCGCCGCGATTCGATCGGCCGCGCGCGCGGGCCACGCACCGTAGCCGCCGCGGATGTTGTACGTCGCGATCCGCAGGTCGCGCCCGCCCGGCGCGGCGGCGGGCGGGCCCGGCGACGTGACGATGTCCGGCGGCGGGGCCGGCTGCCGGCTCAGCGCCATCGCCGCAGCACCCTGACGAGCAGCACCGACACGCCGACCAGCGCGACGCCGATCGCCGCGAGCCACGCAAACGCGCCGGGGCCCGGATGGCGGAGCGCGGCGGTCAGCTGGTGCGCGAACGTGACCGTCAGCAAGCTGCCCGGCAGCATCCCGATCGCGGTGCCGAGCAGGAAGTCGCGCAGGCCGATGTGCGATGCGCCGGCGACCAGGTTCACGATCGTAAACGGCGCGATCGGCAGCAGCCGCAGCACGGCCATCGCGACCACGCCGCGCCGGCCGAGGTGTTCGCTGAGCCGGTTCGCGCGCGCGCCGGCGAATCGGCGCACCGCGTCGCGCCCGAGCCAATGGCCGATCACGTAGGTCGCGGCGGCGGCCGTCATCGTGCCGACGGCCGCGTAAGCGAAGCCCGGCCACGCGCCGAACACGAGCCCCGTCGCGGCGATCAGCAGCGTGATCGGCACCGACAGCGTCGCCGCGACCACGTAGCCGGCCAGCAGCAGTGCGGGCGCGCCCGGCAGTGCCGCGGCGCGGGCCGCCGCTTGCGCGAGCGCTGCGACGTTCACGGCCTTGCCGAGCGGCGAGAAGCGCCACGCGAACGCGAGCGCCGCGATCAGCAGCACGGCCGCGCCGAGCGCGAAGAAGCGCGCGGTCAGCGAGCGATGCTGCTCGCGCGGCAGGAATTCGCGGACGAACCGGTCCGGCTCGATCGGCTGCTCGGGGTCGAGCCGCGCGCTGACCGGCACTAACGCGTCGAACTGCGGCGTCACGACCGGGTCGAGCATGCGCAGCGTGCGGCCCGGTTTCGCGCGCAGCCGGTCGAGCGCGGCGTTCGGCCGGTCGGCTTGCGCGAACGCAGCGGCGACCGTGGCCGGCGTCGTGCCGAGATGTTCGGCCAGCAGGCGGTTGCGCAGGCCGGCGATCGCGGTGCGGATGCGCGGCTCGCCCGCCGCGACGAGCGCGATGCAGCATTCGGTGTCGAGCACCATCGACCGGTTGTTCAGGTTCGCGCTGCCGATCACGATGCATTCGTCGTCGACGGTCAGGATCTTGCTGTGCACGTTCACGCATGCGTCGCCGAGGCCATCGACATGCGGATACAGCAGCCGGTAGCGGTCGAAGCGGTCGGCGGACTTGAGCGTGTCGTGCAGCCGCGCGCGCAGCACGCCCATCGTCGCTTCCTGCAGCCAGCCGCTCTGCACGCGGGGTGCCACGACCGTCACGTCCGGCCCGTGTGCGTCGGCCAGTCGCGCGGACAACGTTTCGCGCACCACGGCCGCGGTGAAATACTGGTTCTCGATGTACAGGTGGCGCCGCGCGGCGCGAATCGTGTCCTCGACGAGCGCACGCACCTGTCGCACCGGCTCGCGGTCGCGGTGGCGCGGCGCCGTATACGCGATGCCGAGCCGCACGTCGCGCAGGTCGACGCGCGCGCCGGGCGGCCACGGATCGACGTCTTCGTCACGCTCGAGATGGCGCTGCGCGCGGATCGCGATCGGACGCCCGCACGCATTGCGCCAGCGCGTGCGCGCCTGCTCGCCGATCGCGGCGGCCGCGTCGCCGTCGAACATCGCCTGCACGTCGTGAAACGGGCCGTACGGCATGCCGTGGGCGTCGCGGCGGCGCGGATCGTCGGCCGCGTGTGCGGGCGTATCCCAGCGCTCGCGCGTCAGGTCGAGCCCGCCGACGAACGCGAGCCGGTCGTCGATCACGACGAGTTTCTGGTGATGCGACGCGCCGCGCGGATGGGTGTCGTCGAGCCGGAAGCGGATGCCGCGATGCGCGCGCCACGCGGCGCGGTAGACGGGCGGCCAGTCGCGCTCCAGTGCGTAGATCATCGCGAAGTCCCACGCGAGCACGTAGATGCGCAGGTTGTGGCGCGCGGCCGCGAGCGCGTGCAGGAACGCGGCGAGCGTGTCGGGCAGGCCGTCGCCGGCGGCATCGGCCGGCGCGAGGTGCATCCGGCTGTCGACGTCCCAGCCGACGATGAACACCGTATGGCGCGCCCGCCGCAGCGCGGCGCGCAGCGTCGCGAAATACGCGTCGCCGTCCACCAGCATCGCGAAGCGGTCCGCGCCGCGGATCGTGTCGCAGTTGCGTCCGCATTCGAGCAGACCGTGTCGCACCGGTTCGTCCGTGTGCGAGGGATCGACAGGCGCGTCGTCGGGGTCCGCCGTCGCGAATGCGGCGCGCGGCATGCGATCCGGCGCGATCATCGGGCGTCGACGTCCCGGTCGCCGTCGATGTGTTGCAGCAGCGCGTCGCAACGTGCGCGCAGCGCCTGCAGTTCCGGTGAATCGGCGTCGAGCCGGACGCGTTCGCCGCGGTCGGGTTCGCTGTACGCGGCCGCGATCTCGTCGATGCCTTGCGCGATCGTCGCGGACGCGTTCGCGATCGGGATCCGGTCGAGCCAGCCGCATTCGGCGTGATGGCATGCGAGCCACGCGCGCAGCGCGCCGACCGCCTGGCCGGTCGTGAGCCAGGTGCCGCCGCGCATGCGCGCGGCCAGCTGGCTCGACACGAGATAGGAAAGCAGGTCGGTCTGGGTCACGCGAAACTCCTTGACGAGGGGGCGGGACTGCAGGTCCGCACGCCGGCGATGCTTTGCAGGGCTGCGCAGATCGCCGCAAATTCCGCGCCGCTCGTGCGCGAGAACGACACCGAGATGTCGTCGGTCTCCGGATCGTCGTCGGACTGCTGGACGATGAACCGCTTCACGCGCACGCGGCCCGCGCCGAGCGTATCGTGCAGGACGCCGAGCGTCAGGCCGCCACGCTCGACGACGAGCCGCAGCGTGCGCTGCTGCCGCTGCGCGATGAAGCGGCGCTCGAGCGGCTTCACACCCGCGAGGATCGCGAGCACGATCGCCGTCGCGCCGATCGAGCCGACGTACATGCCACCGCCTGCCGCAAGACCGACGCCGGCCACTGCCCACAGGCTCGCGGCCGTCGTCAGCCCGCGCACGACTTCGCCGCGCAGCAGGATCGAGCCGGCGCCGAGAAAGCCGATGCCGGATACGACCTGCGCGGCGACCCGCGACGGATCGAGCACGACGCCGTTCTGCCCGCGCACGTCCTCGAAGCCGAAGGTGGAGACGAGCATCACGAGCGCCGAGCCGACGCACACCAGCATGTGCGTGCGCAAGCCGGCGGCCCAGTTGAGCCGTTCGCGTTCGAGCCCGACCACGCTGCCGAGCAGCGCGGCGAGCAGCAGGCGTCCGAGGAGTTCGATATGGCCGATCATCGTGGCCTCCTTATTGTCTGGCGGACCGGGGCGGTTCGATACCGGACAGGAACGCAAGACACGTGCCGGGGCGGCTGATAGCGGGCACGGCGCGTGCGCACGGGGCCGGCGGCGCGCGCGGCGGTCATGCGGCGCGCATTTTTTGCATCGCCATCGCAGATAAGTACAGGAGGCCAGGATGCAACATCAACAGGACGCACAGGTTCGCGACCCGTATCGCGGCCACGAGATTCGTGTATGGGCCCGGCGCAACGCGCGCGGCGCGTGGGACGACGAGGTGCAGGTCTATGTCGACGGCGCGCGCATCGAGCTGGTCGTGCCGGAGCCGGCCGGCCCCGAATGGCCGACGGAGGACGAGGCGCTGCGCGCGGGCGTCGAGCGCGGGCGTTATCTGATCGACAAGCGGGTCGATGACGATTGATCCGCGACCCGATCTGATCGGGCCCCACCTGACCCGACCCGACCCGACTCGACTCGACTCGATTCGACCCGACTCGCAGGGCGCTTGTGCGCGGCTCGGCCCTTTCGTGACTGCATGCCGACGCCGCGCGCGCCGGGCGCCGCGTCCTGAGCGCCGCGCGCGACCGGATCGGTGAACGCGAACGGTCTACGGCCGTGCCGCGATCTCGTCGAGGTGCCACAGCAGATCCGCCGGATCGTCGTACACGCGCAGCGCCCCCGCGCGTTCCAGCTCGTCGCTGCCGTAGCCGCCCGACAGCAGCCCGACGCCCAGCGCGCGGCAGCGGCTTGCGGCGAGCATGTCCCAGATGCTGTCACCGACCACCACCGTGTGCTCGATCGGCACGTTCAGTTTCGCGGCGGCCGTCAGGAACAGATCGGGATCCGGCTTCGCATACTTGACCTGGTCGCGCGTGACGACCACGTTCTTCGCCGGATCGACGCCGAGCGCTTCGAGGTTGATGGCGGCCGTTTCCATCCGCCCGCTGGTCGCGATCGCCCAGCGGATGCCCGCGTTCGACAGCGCGGCCAGCAGCTCGCGCGCGCCCGGCAGCGGCCGGACCTGCGCGCGCAGGCGCTGGTACGCGGCCGCATGCAGCCGCGCGAGCCGTTCGACGCGCTCGGCGTCGATGTCGCCGGCCGTCTCGCGCAGCAGCTGGTTCAGGAACAGGCCGCCGCTCATCCCGATCTTGCGGTGGATGCGCCATACCGACAGTTCGATGCCTTCGGCATCGAGCGCTTCCTTCCACGCGAGCACGTGCTGATAGACGCTGTCGACGAGCGTGCCGTCGAGATCGAACAAAAACGACGTTTCAATGCGCATGTGAGCCTCCTGGCCCGATGAGGTTCGGGCAAATCGTCCGCGAAATGTCCTTCGACGCATTATCGGCGCGCGGCCGTGTCATCGCCATGTCCCGGCGGCGCGGCCCGCCGCGGCGTGTCATGTGCCGCTGGTACAATCGCGCCGATGCGCGGGGCCGGCTGCCCGCGCCGCACGCGCCCCCAACCTTCGTCGAATTCCCGTATGGCAACCCCGGACGCCGTCAGTTCCGAGCAGTCGTGGTGGGGCGTTCTGGCCCTGGCACTCACTGCCTTCATCTTCAATACCACCGAGTTCGTGCCCGTCGCGCTGCTGAGCGCGATCGGCGACAGCCTGCAGATGCAGCCGACCGCCGTCGGCCTGATGCTGACGATCTACGCGTGGGCCGTTGCCGTCGTGTCGCTGCCGCTGACGTTCGTCACGCGCCACGTCGAGCGCCGCAAGCTGCTGAGCTGCGCGCTACTGGTGTTCATCGGCAGCCATGTCGTGACCGGCGTCGCGTGGAATTTCACGGTGCTGATGATCGGCCGGCTCGGCATCGCGTGTGCGCACGCGGTGTTCTGGTCGATTTCCGTCCCGCTGGCCGTGCGGCTCGCGCCGAGCGACCGGAAAAGCCGCGCGCTCGGCCTGCTCGCGATGGGCACGGCGATCGCGATGGTCGCCGGCATTCCGCTCGGACGCGTGATCGGCGAGGCGCTCGGCTGGCGCGTGACGTTCCTCGTGATCGGCGGCGCGGCGGCCGTCGCGCTGCTGATGCTGCGCGCGACGCTGCCGGCGCTCCCGAGCCAGGGCGCCGGCTCGCTGTCCAGCATCGGGTCGTTTCTCAGGAAGCCGACGCTCGTGGCGCTGTATGCGATCACCGTGCTGGTCGTATCCGCGCACTTCACGTCGTATACGTACATCGAGCCGTTCGTGCAGAGCGTCAATCATGCGAGCAGCAGCCGGATTACCTACGTGCTGATCCTGTTCGGCGTCGCCGGCATGCCGGCTGCGCTCTGCTTCAATCGCGTGTTTCCGGAGCGGCCGGCCGAGTTCCTGCTCGCGTCGATCATCGCGCTGTCGGCCTGTCTGCTGATCCTGTTCCCGAGCGCGCTGAACATCGTCACGCTGTCGGTTCACACGCTGGTGTGGGGCGGGGCGATCGTCTGCTTCGGTCTCGCGATGCAGGCATGGGTGCTGAAGCTGGCGCCCGAGGCGACCGATCTCGCGGTATCGATCTTTTCGGGGCTGTACAACGTCGGGATCGGCGCCGGTGCGCTGCTTGGCAATCATATCGCCGGGGATTTCGGCCTGCCGTGGATCGGCACGTTCGGCGGGATGGTCGGGATCTTCTCGGCCGGAATCGCGTGGGCCGCGTTGCGGCTGCACGAGCGGCGCGCGGTGGCGTAGCGTGCCGCTTCATTCGTCGTGCCGGCGATAACGCCGCGATGACGGCGTCAACCCGTCGCGCTCCACGGCCGCGACGCCGGATCCGCGTTGCCGCGCACCTCGTTCGGCGTCATGCCCGTCCAGCGCTTGAATGCATGCCGGAAACTCGCGGCGTCGCTGAATCCCAATACCGATGCGATGTCGTCGATGCTCAACGCGGTCGTGCCGAGATAGTCGATCGCCAGTGCCCGGCGCACACCCGTCAGCAGTTCGTTGTACGACGTTCCCGCGGCGTCGAGCTTGCGGCGCAACGTTCTTGACGTCATATGGAGGGTTCCGGCGATCGCGTCGATGTCCGGGAATCTGCCGGGAATGCGCGTCAGTGCATCGTAGACGCGCAGCGTGATTCCGGAGCGATCGTGGAGTTCGTCGAGCAGCTGCGCGCAGTGCCGTGAGACCTGGGCGGCCGTGATCGGGTGGGCGAGCTGCGGCGCCATCGACAGCCAATCGGCGGGATAGCTCAATGCATGGCATTCCTGATCGAATGCGACGGGACAGTCGAGCGCTTCGGCAAGCAGTGCCGCATGGGCGGGTTGCCCGCAGGCAAACTGCGCGCGAGTCGGCACGCACCACGATCCCATTACGTCCTTGACGAAGGTCGCGTGCAGAACGAACTGCATGTCGAGCAGGAACGCGTACAGCCGCGCGTCGAGTTCGGGCAGCGCCACGTCTTCGCGGGCGGGGAAATGCCAGGACGCCAGATCGTCTTCGATGACCCAGCGAATGCCGAGCAGGCCGTTCGCGAGCCGGTGGAACTGGACCGCCGCATCGAACGCCTGCCCGAGCGTTTCGGCACACAGCGTGGCGTACCCGTACATCCCGTAGCTCGACGCATGCAGCAACCTGCCGACCCGCACACCCAGATCGGCGCCGGGATAGCGCCGGAGCGCATTGCGCACGGCCGTCAGGAATTGCTGCGCGGACGTGAGCGCGAACGGGTTCGCCACGTCGTCCGCGGCGAGATCGGTGCCGGCGAGCACCGCGGACGTGTCGAGCGCCAGATGCGAAGCAACCTCCAGCAGCGCCGCGAGCTTCGACGGCGACGCGCGCTTTTCGGACAGGGTGGCCAGATCGACCGGCGACGACGGCAGGCCGGCGCCGGGGCCCGCTTGCGTCGGGTTCAATCGCATGGTGCTGCTCATTTCTGAATCGGGTCGTCGGTTCGCGTCGCGGCCCGGAATCGGGCAATCCCGTGCGTCGATGTGCCGCGGGCCGCGTCTGCAGTGACGAAGTTACGTCAATCCGCCGGTTCCGTGTGGTAGCGAACGCGGACAATTTTCGCGTCCGTTTCAAACATTTCCAAAGCCCCGGTCGCCCGCCATAGTGGCTGCACGCCACGGCCGGCAAACGCGACCGTGTCGAGAAAATAAATAGGGAGATACCGTTCAATGAAGTCGATGAAACTGGCGGCGGCTGCCGCCATGCTGGTCGCGAGCGCGGCAGCGCATGCGCAGTCCGCGGGAAGCAATGTGATGGGAGTGGGCTGGTTGAGAATCGCCCCGCAAACCTCGAGCGATCCGCTCGAGATCGGCGGGCACGCCGTCCCCGATACGGGCGCGAGCGTCGATAACGCCGACACGCTCGGCATCACCTTTACACATTTCCTGACCGACAACATCGCTGTGGAGACGGTCGCCGGCATTCCGCCGAAATTCAAGTTCTCGGGAACCGGTGTGCTTTCCGCCGCGGCGATCAATCCGCTCGGGGATGTCCGCCAGTGGAGTCCGGCGCTGCTGCTGAAATACTACTTCGGCCGCGCGGATGCTCATTGGAGACCCTATCTCGGCATCGGCGTCAGCTACATCTGGTTCACCAATGCGCATGTCGGTCCCGCGTTCCAGCAGGCGTTGAGCGCGCAATTGACGCACGGGGCGACGACGGGCTTGGCGACGAGCGCGGACGTCGACAGTGCATGGTCGCCGGTCTTCAACGCGGGACTGAATTACCAGTTCGACAAGCATTGGTCGGCCGGGCTGTCCGTCTCGTACCTGCCGTTCGGGACGAAGGCCAATTTGACCACCCGGCTGCCGAACGGGGCGGTGGTCAAGAGCGTCGCGAAGATCACGCTGGATCCGCTCGTCACGCTGGTGTCGGTCAATTACGCATTCTGACCGCAGGATGCGGCGGCGGTCAGGGGGCGATGCCTGCGCGCCGCCGGTCCGGTTTGCAAGGACGGGCGGCAGGGCGGTGGCATGACCGCCATCGCTTCACACCAATCGCCGCACGTCGCACACCGCGTCAATGCGGCCCGTCAGCCCCGAGTCCCGCCGCATCGAGTTGCCTGAGCTTCGCATAAAGCGTCGTGCGTGAAATGCCGAGCTGCCGTGCGGCCGCCGACACATTGCCGTCGTGCTCGTCGAGCGCGCCGCGGATCGCGTCGAGCGACTGTTCGTGCAGGCTCGCCTGGGGGCTGGCGGCCGGCGCCGCGTGGCACACGTCGGCGGCTTCTTCGAGCACATCCGCGTGGCGCGCCATCGTCGCCCGATCGAGCGGCGCACGCACGGTGCGCACCCATACGTGGCTACCATCGTCCCGCGCGATCCGTTGCGGCGTGCGCGCCGGCGTCAGCAAGCGGCGCTGTTGCGCGGGCGTCGCACCGGGAAACAGTTGCCGGAGATCGGCCGGCGCGACCGGCCCTTCGGGCGCGAGGTCGAGCATCTGGCGCGCGAGCCGGCTCACCGCGCGCACGCGGCCCGCTTCGTCGAGCGCGACGACCCCGGCGAGCGGCGTGCCGAGCCAGCGCGGATCGTGTTGCACCTGCAGCAGATGGCAGTCGCGCAGCATCGCATACAGCCGCTGCTCGGCGGACAGCGCCGCATGCCGGAACTGCTCGCGCAGTTGCACGACATTACGCCGGCCGATGCCGGTGATGTCGAGCGCGCCGATCATTTCGCCGTCGAAGCCGATCAGCGGCACCGCGAGACAGAACACCCGTGACAACTCGTCGAGATAGTGCTGCGCGCCGGCGACGACGGCCTCGGCGCCGTCGTGAATCACGCAACTCGGCGCGGTCGTGCCGATGTTCGGTTCGACGATCCGGCGGCCGGCGACGATCGGCGTGAGCAGCGTGTCGTCGCATTGCGGGCTGCGCCGCGCATGGACGATCGTGCCGCGCGGATTGACGCAGAAGATCGTCCACTCGCTGCCGCCGAACGCGGCCCACAGCTGCTCGATCTCCTGCGCGACGCAGCGCAGCAGCCGCCGGTCCGCGCGCGATTCGTCGAACTCGCGCTGCATTTCGTAGCGGGCGGTTTGCCACGGCCGGAGCCCGGCGTCGCGCGAACGCAGCCACGAGCGCGCGACGCTGGCCGGCAATGCCGTTTCCGGCAGCGGCTCGCCCGCCGCGAAGCGGGCGCGGAGCCGGTCGAGGTCGACCGGCCGTGCAAGGGGTTCGGAGGCCGTGTTCACGCTGCGTTCCATTTTGGGTCGAATGTCCGGGGCCGGGCATGGCGGCCCGGCGTGTCGCGCGAATGCGTAATATAGCCCGGTGCCCGAAGCGCGGTATTTTCCCGAACGGGGCGCCGCCGCGTGCCGCCGAGGGCGTCGGCGGCCGGCGGCGCCCTCGCGCTCAATGCGGCAAACGCAGGATCGGCTTGAGCGTGATGCCTTTGCTGCTGTCTTCCGCCGCCTGGTTGATCTGGTCGAGCGGATAGAACTTCACCAGCCGGTCGAACGGAAACCGCCCTTGCAGATACAGCTGCGCGAGCTGCGGAATGAACGTCTGCGGCACGCTGTCGCCTTCGACGATGCCGCGAATCGTGTGGCCGCCGAGCAGCAGGCTGTTCACGTCGAATTCCGCCCGGGTGCCGAGCTTCGGCGCGCCAACCACGCCCATCGTGCCGCGCGAGCCGAGCGCCTCGGTCCCTTGCGACAGCACGGCCGGCAATCCGGTCGACTCGAGCGCGTAGTCGACGCCGCCGCCGGTGATCTCGCGGATCGCGTCGACGACGTCGACTTCCTTGCTGTTGATCGCGTGCGTCGCGCCGAGCTCCAGCGCCAGCGCGAGCCGCGACGGCACGATGTCGACGGCGATGATGGTGGTGGCGCCCGCGACGCGCGCGGCCATCACGGCGCTCATGCCGACCGCGCCCGCGCCGAAGCTCGCGAAGCTGCTGCCCGTGCGTACCGCGAGCGAATTGATCACCGCGCCCGCGCCGGTCTGGATCCCGCAGCCGAGCGGCCCGAGCAGTTCGAGCGGCGCCTCCGTCGGCACCTTGATCGCGTTGTTCTCGCGGGCGAGCGCGTAGCTCGCGAACGACGACTGCGCGAAGAAATGATCGTGCAGCGGTTGCCCGGCTGCGTCGCGGATCGCGGTCTGGCCATCGGCGTCGGCGCCGCCGAAGTTCAGCCCGAAGAACTGCCGGCAATACGCGCCGTGACCGCCGACGCACGACGCGCAGTGGCCGCACGCGCCGTAGGTGAGCACGACGTGATCGCCCGCGGCGAGCGTCTTCACGTTCGGGCCGACCGCCTCGATCACGCCGGCGCCTTCATGACCGAGCACCGCCGGCAGCGGCACCGGGTAGTACTGGTCGCGCACGATCAGGTCGGTGTGGCACAGGCCGGTCGCGACGACGCGCACCAGCACCTCGTCGCCGCGCGGCGCGCGGATCCGGGCCGGTTCGATCGAGAAGGGCGCGCCGGCGGCACGTGCGACGGCCGCGGTGACGGCGCGCGTATCGTTTTCGGTGTACATGGTCGGTCTCCTCGTCAAAGCGGGTAAAGCGGCGCTTCACCCTTGATCGTCAGCCACTGCCACTGCGTGAATTCTTCCCAGTTCGCGCTGCCGCCGATGCTCGAGCCGTTGCCCGATGCGCCGACGCCGCCGAACGGGTTGATCACTTCGTCGTTGACCGTCTGGTCGTTGATGTGCAGCAGCCCGGTGTTCAAGCGCTCGCCGATTCTGAGCGCGCGCCCGACGTCGGCGGACAGGATCGCCATCGACAGCCCGTATTCGGTCCGGTTCGCGAGCGCGATCGCCTCTTCGTCGGTATCGAACGGCACGACGATCGCGACCGGCCCGAAGATCTCTTCGTCGAATGCCGGATTGCCCGGCGCGACGCCGCTCAGCACGGTCGGCTCGAAGAACAGGTCGCGATGGCCGCCGCCCGTCTCGACGCGTGCGCCCGCGCGACGGGCCGCGTCGACCACGCTCGCCGCATGGTCGCGCTGCGCGGCATTGATCAGCGGGCCGAGGCCGACGTCCGCGGTCGCGGGGTCGCCCGCCCGCAGGCTTTGCGCCTTCTCGACGAGCTTCGCGACGAAGCGGTCGTGAATCGCGCGCTGCACGAGCACGCGGCCGGTCGCCATGCAGATCTGGCCTTGATGCAGATACGCGCCCCACACGGTGTTGGCGACGGCTCGGTCGAGATCGGCGTCGTCGAGCACCATCAGCGAGTTCTTGCCACCGAGTTCGAGCGACACCTTCTTCAGGTAGCGTCCAGCCGCTTCGCTGACCTTGCGCCCGGCCGCGGTCGAGCCGGTGAACTGGATCATCGCGACCTGCGGATCGGCGACCAGCGCCGCACCGGCCGCGCCGTCGCCGGGCAGCACGTGCAGCACGCCTTCGGGCAGGCCGGCGAGTTCGAACACGCGGGCGAGCGCGACGCCGCCGCACACGGCCGTGCGCGGATCGGGTTTCAGCACGACTGCGTTGCCGAGCGCGAGCGCCGGTGCGACCGCGCGCATCGCGAGGTACAGCGGGAAGTTGAACGGCGAGATCACGCCGACCACGCCGCGCGGGCGGCGGCGTGCGAGCGACAGCCGGCCGGCCGCCGACGGCAGCACCTCGCCGGCCGCGCGCGACGGCAGCCCGGCCGCTTCGTGCAGTGCCTT
>Ga0157367_1000353_pt1 | contig 23175 bp, 14 predicted proteins | sample AttbisABBM2_FD_113142 | JGI IMG/M metagenome (GOLD analysis project Ga0157367, IMG submission 113142) | Fungus gardens microbial communities from leaf cutter ant in Botucatu, State of São Paulo, Brazil - Atta bisphaerica ABBM2 | ecosystem: Host-associated > Fungi > Mycelium > Unclassified ... | reverse complement strand
TAGTGATGAAATGTAGGTCCATGATCCGTCCTTAACCTTTTGGTGCATGTGCACATTCAGGGCTAGCAGGTGCTTCACCTTGCCATTCATCTGGTACATAAGCATGAATTGCCAAAGCATGGATGCGGCCCGGACTCATTAATTCCGCTGCAACGGCATAAATTTTTTGATGACGCTGTACCAGACGCAAGCCTTTAAATTCATCACTCACCACAATCACTTTGAAATGTGATTCTTTACCTGGGAAATAACCACCATGCCCTGCTGACTCATTGAGCACTTCGAGATGGGTGGGTGCCAGTGTTTGTAAACGTTCAATCAACTGTTGTTCTAAGTTCATGAGTCAGGCTGTCCGGTCAGATTGAGATAGCTCATTAGTATACATGACCTCACTTGAAGCGAAACTTTTATCCATTTTTTTGCTTTCAAGCTGTTTTTTCCATGAAAATGCTTTTATTCTATGCAATTACACAATTTCTTTGCATAAAGTTGTTGACCCTCATTTTGCTTAATGTATTATAGCTGGCACGCGGGAATAGCTCAGTTGGTAGAGCATAACCTTGCCAAGGTTGGGGTCGCGAGTTCGAGTCTCGTTTCCCGCTCCAGATTGGTTTTTTTAAGTGTAAGTTTTAGTAAAAACTGCTCAATATGCGGGAATAGCTCAGTTGGTAGAGCATAACCTTGCCAAGGTTGGGGTCGCGAGTTCGAGTCTCGTTTCCCGCTCCAAATTTAAAAAGCCCTAGTCGAAAGACTGGGGCTTTTTTCTTTCTAATGATTCATAATTTTTACGGATCATCGATACACCGTATACTTTTTTGAGAATAACTCGGCTTAAGGCCAAATATAGATTTGCTACTTCATACCTGATTTAGATTTTAAGTCGTCAATCATAACGATTTAGCCTAGTGATGTGTACACGGTACTGGAGTCATCCGATGCTGAGAGATACAAGGTAATAATTGAAAACAATCCAAGTTAAAGCTTTCTAAGCGTCGACTCTGCTGCAAGCATATAGAAAAGATAAAATTGCAATCATAAATATAACTTTGAAAATGATACTGCTCTGCGTTTTGAGAATTCTTGGTTGAATCTGAAAACTGTATATGTTCAGGCGACATATGAAAGTTGAGCTTCTTTAAATGACTGCTCATCCCATGACCCGTACATTTAATATAGGCTTCCTTTAAAGTCCATATTTGAAAAAATCGCTGATATACACCAAATGGATCAATCTGTTCATTTTCTTGAATCCATTCAATTTCACTTAGGGCTAACACACTATCGACACGCATCCAGTCGAACTCACGATCTACACGTTCAACATCGACTCCTATTTCTCCATCTTCAGACACAGCAAGGACAATAACATCTGCTGAGTGACTCAGATTAAAATACACAGGCTTACACCCTTGTATAAAAGGCTTGCCATTAGGTTGTAATTGAATGTTGATCTTATACGGTGAAATACCCAGCTGATCTGCTAAGACTGATTTTGTTAAGACACGAGAAATTAAGAAAAGACGTGCAGCATGAGGATGATATTGGTCATATCTCAACTTTTCTGCCGGGTTGAGAAAGCTGAGATAATGACTCAATATCAAGTGATCTTGTGGTACCCGTGAAACTGGGCAAATATAAACCTGCACTTGGGCTATATCAGACATCACTAAGCTGTGCTGTAGTGCTGATGTACTTTGTCAGAACTGGTGTGAGGTAGTCATAAACCGCTTCTACATGGGTAATGTGTGGATTATGACCTGCACCAGCGATGATATGTACAGGAATATCAGAGCTGATTGTGCTAACAATTGGGTCTTTTTCTCCCACAATAATTTCAACTTTAGATCGAAGCTCGTTTAGCAAAGCGATCTGAATTGCACGCTGCTGTGGCAAATTAACGTGGTGCATATATTCACTCATATGCTTAGATACCGACACACGATGTAATGAGTCCATCGCATATCCCACTGATAGATTTTTTTGTCCATCTAGATGTAAATCTTTAGCAATCACATCTTTTGGTACAAAACGGAAAATCAGATTGGATACCGCTTGTATTCGAAACATTTTAGCGGCTTGTGCCTGAACAAAATAAGGCGATATAAGGATAATACGTGCAACTTTATCTGGATATTTCTTTGCAAGATTCAAGGCAAAGAAACAGCCTAATGAGTGTGCGATAACGACACTATTTGGAGCTAAAAGTTTTGAAGCAGTCTCAATGAACTGATGGTTATTATCTTCCAACATTTCATAACTACCTGAACGTCCGAGTCCCGGCAGATCCATCATAGCAACCTGATCATATGTGATTCTATTGATGATTGGAGACCAGCATGTGCTATCGAATGGAATTCCATGTAAAAATAATGCAGACGATTTTTCCGAGTCAACCGGCTGTTTCGTATAGATTTCTATCCAGTATCGATTTTGATAGCTAAAAAGATTCGGTGTCGATACCTGCATACGACCAAAGCGTGTCAGCACCAGACGATCAATCCAATGAGAGAAATATGGACTAATATTGATCAGATCTGCGATGCCCATCTTCGCGGCCATACTCTCTGTATCAGCGACATGGTAGTGCTCATTAGAAATGAAAGCCAGTTGCTCTTTAGAACTATCAAGCAATGCCTCAGGCAATTTCTCGAGCAAAACTTTAGGTAGTTGTAATTTCGGTGTGCTAACGCCTAAGTACTCAGCAGCAAGATGAATTAAGTGATGAAATTTCGGTGTCGCAGGATCAAGCAATATATACTCTTGAGCAATGGTTTCAGAATAAAACATCGTTCGAATTAGAAAGCTCACGATATACTGCATATTGCATAGTGGTAAGAAAGTATCACTTCCACCAGGAAGTACCCGTAGACGCCCCTGATATAACTTATCAATCATTTCGGCAATACCAATATATTGCATATCGCCATACGTATAAAAACCATCAATAACGGTTGCAGGATGTAGTGCAGTCCATGGCACATTTAAACGCTTACAGGCCTCAATGAAAGCTTGATGACCCAAAAATTTCGAAGCTTCATAACCACCGTATTTGCGATATAACTCATCAGCCGATTCTTGCGGTGGAATAGTCATGCGATAACCACCAATCCAAATGAATCGCTCAAGCTGCTTCAATGTCGCAGCCCATTCAATCAAAGCAAGACCGGATTTGACATTCGTAAGATGAGCTTCAGCTTTATCAATACCCCAATTAAATGATGCAGCAAGATGATATACAACATGGATCTCGGCCTGAGCATCTGAAAGTAGAGCATCTAGCTCAAAGTCTCGACTCAAATCATATTCGACAAAAGAAATAGATGGATTAGCCAACCCTTGTGTTGCAATGAAGCCCAACAGTTTGTTTTTCTTGGTTGCAGCATTACGCATTGCAGCAATTACTTGATGGCCTTCACGTAAAAGTTCAACGATCAGTCTGCTGCCAATATATCCTGCTGCACCTGTTACTAATATGGTCTTTTGTGAAAAATTATCTTTTTTTGCGTTATTTAAATTATCCATATATCACCTTATTAGGGACTGCAAACTCCAACATTGCTTTGGAGCGAATGATCTTAAAAATTGTATCGAACCTGTGCGTACACCAAATTGTTATCTTTAAATTGTCCAAACACCGTATCATTTGGACCCCAGAAACGGTCACCACCTGCATTCAACTGCCAGTGATCATTGAGGTTATAATCAATACGTACTCTTAATAATTCATTAGGTTTCGGTACAAAATAGAATCCCGTTACCTCGAGCTTTAGGTTGTCATTCAGTAGGTTCAGCGCATAGCGCAGCATAGCTCCATACTGATTCTGCTGATATTGATCACTGATCGTTTGCTGATAACGATAAACTTCTCTCAATAATGGATCTGTTAAGCTATCGGCAGACCTTACATCTTCCGTATGCTTGTAGACACCTACTAAACTCAGCGTGGAATTCTTTAATGACCATTCTGGACCCATGACCACAGTTAAATTATTTTGCTTACGCGTAATATCTTCACTGCCATCCGAGTCAGTCTTTGTATACGCAGCTTCCCCTCGCCACACGATATCGTTATGGTTATAACTGAAATCCACACCATAAACAGACATAGGATTATTTTTCAGCTGTAATGTTGCACCTGTCGGAGATAATGATTGTAGTGACAGATCAGGCATGTGATCCAAACCTGAAAAATACGATGCTCCAACATCTAGACCATCTACGGAATAATCCCAACGCATGGCAAAGGCAGGACGGCTCTTACGATCTATTTCATATTGAACACCCGCAACCTGACGTAGTGGAATCACATCTGAACGGCTACGCGGATACCACAATGCGGTCCATTTGTTGGTTCCAGATTCAGGAATATACGTTAATTTGAGTGCATCATTTCCAAGACGTTGATCTGTCTCATCAGGCACTAGACGCGTATAATCACGGGGCGATAGATTATCTGTTGGGTTAATCCCATCAGCTCTCCCCCAGACGACAATCTGTCGACCAAAGTCGAGATAGAAGGTCTGATCCCAGTTATAAGACGCATACAACTCACGTAAGTTGCGATTCACCTTACTCACATGATCTGGGTTTACAGTATGGTCCGTTTCATCACCAATACTGATGTCATAATGGATCTTAAACGCGGGGTTAAACTTGAGGGTACCATTGGACCAGAAACTTGCTTGTCCAATGTTTTTTAACGAACTTAAGTCACGATCAGATGACCACACATCAAGTCTAGCTGAGTTCTGGCTCACAAAACTCATTTCGCTGTCTTCTGCATAAGCATGCTGCAGTAGCATAAAGCCACTGCAGCATGCAAATACCCAATAGGCACCTTGCGTCATTTTTCAAGACTCTGCGGTGAGAAAAGCTTATCAGATAAGGTTTTCTCCGCGACAAAATCGTTGACGATCACTTGTGTCATATGCTGAGTTTGCAAATTTTTTGCCATAGACTTCATGGCCTGCCATCTTGGTTTCACCTTGCCATAAGCGCGAATATCCGTGAACTCAATATGCTTTAATGGCTTGCCTGCGGTATCCCAAATGTCGATGGTTGCTGTAACAAAGTTGTCTTTCATTATGCACATACGACGTTTGCTATAACCAAAGTCACTCTTCACCGTATTATTGATCGGTGTTGCTTCAATCATGTAGCAATCTTTGCCATTAAATTTGCCATCTGCCAGTTTCGTGTATTTCCAGTCACTTAGCTTATAGCCAAGTACATCACCATAACTGAAGTCCGTACCAATAAAAGCATCGCCTTTATTCGCCGATGCAAGACGACGTACTTTTTTCAATGCAGGCAAATAGACAAACATGCTATCACTGCCTTTTGAATTTTCGATTAATAGCGTTGTGGTTCCTTGTACATCGGCAGGTGAGATGAATTCGGTCAAACGCATATTGTTCTGGGTATTTCCAGCCAGCTTCGTCATGTTTTTAGTCAGACGTACACGTTGCTCGCCATTTTTAGAAGTCAAAATAAATTTGGCACTCGCAGTTGAAGACAAAAATTTAGAGGCATCATCGCTACGGCTCACAATATCTTGAACTTCATCTGCATAAGATGTTTTAGGCATTGACATGGTGAGTGCCGTACCCAACAAAAGGCTGGTCACGACAGTTTGTGCAACGGAAATGTTCTTCTTGTTTGAGGGAAAAATAAAACGAGGTTTCAATATTAGAATCATTGTAGGCACCATAATTAAAGTTGCAAATACACTGAAAAGCATCGCAATTACAATAAACATCGCTAACCATTGATGTACATGGAAGCCTTGCGATAAGGCCAGCACACCATAACCACCAGCAACAGCAGTCGCGACAAAAAGAGAAGCCTTACCAGCAGTACTTAAAGTTTTACGAATAGCATCTTTGATATCACCCTCTTCATCGCGCAAGATTTCACGCAAGCGATAGAGGAAGTAAATGGCATAGTCTGCGCCAATACCTACAGCCATGGCTGAGATCAGGGAATTTGGAATATTGAGCGGAATGTTGAGCCAGCCCATCACGCCAAAGATCGCAAGAATTGAGAATAAAAGTGGTGTCAGGACAATCAGTCCCGCTGAAACTGAACGGAAGACCAGCGCTGAAATAAAGAATACGGCAAATGAAATCTGTAATATGTTCATGAGCTTGCCGTGAACCATCGTTTCAGTTAAAGCAATGGTTTGGGTCACATCACCACCAAAACTCACAACAGCCTTATCACCCAATTGTCCCGCCATATATGTTTTTAGCGACTCAAGAATTTCTTTAATGCGATGATTACTACCCGTTTTCATCAGGATTGTGATCTTGGCATATCGTTGAGTGGTATCAATGTATGAATCAAAATCGGTCGGTTCACCAGACATTGAATACAACAGCAGATACTGAGCAACAACATCTTTGGTTGCAGGAACCTGAAATGCCTGTGGCTGATCGGCATTCATTGCCTGATTCATGCGTTTGATATAGTCCACGATAGAGATGGTTTTACCGACCTCTGGAATTGAGTTGGCGAACTTCTCTGTATTATCAATCGCTTTTAGAATTTCAGGGTTTTCAATACCATCACGAACCTTCGTATCGACCATAATGTAAAGGCTATTTGTGCCACCAAGAGACTGATTCAAGAATCTGTCATCCTGCTGCATTGGTAGGTCACGTGAAAAGAAGTTCCGACTATCGTTATCCACCACAATACGGCTAGTGCCGATAGCAAGAAACACACCCACTGCCGCAATTGCAGTCATTAATATCATTCGCGGACGAACTGATAAAATGGCGTCACCAATACGGCTTGGGATCCAATCCCAAATCGGTAACCCCTTGCGCTTAACCTTGGTCGCCGAAGGTGGGGGCAACATTGAGCGCAGTGCCGGGATGAACGTCATTTCAATCACCAGCGTGCTGATGATCCCGATTCCTGTAAAAATACCAAATGAACGAATAGTCGGAATGTTAAAGGTCAACAGAGAGAAGAAGCCTGCTGCCGCAATTCCACCAGCCAATATCATAACAGGACCAACACGAACCAAAGACTGAACCACAGCTTCACTATTGGCAGCTTTAGGCTCCATACCTTGGGCAATCAGACGATCAAAGTCTTCATAGTAGCGTTTGAGCAACTGTACGGCATGCCCTGCCGCAATGGCTAAAATCAGAATAGGTGTAGGAGAGTTAAAAATATCCATCGGCTGTTTGAATAGGCCCATCATGCCCATACCCCATGCCACAGACAGTAGAGCTGTCACTAATGGCAGGATCAAACCTTGCTTGCTACGAAATGCTTCAAAGTGCAATAAACCAATGACCAATACGGCAATCGGGAACAAAATATTGATACGCTTAGAGTAATCTTCAGCTTTATCTAAATAGACAGGATTACCACCAACACTGAGGGTCATATCCTTAGATTGTTCGCTCTCTACAATTTTATTGATTGGAGCCATCATTTTCTGAAAGCCTTCTGGACTTTCCTCAAGCTCAAGCAAAATCGCAGCAGTTTTTTGATCTTTAGATACCACCGAATTCATATAGGTTGGGTTCATTGCCAACAGTTTTTTCAAGTGATCAATATCATCTTGAGTGACAGAACTGGTCGGCAACAGCTTCTTGGCTTCAAACCCTTCCGAGTTAGCCATAATCCCTTTCGCTTGACGCGCAGCCAGACTCATCATAGTAGAACGAACCACACCTGGCGCATTGTCAACTTCTTCGGTAATACGTTTAACTTTTTCCAAAACTTGCGGCTGGTAAATATCACCTTGCTTCGGTGTAATACCGATCACGACCATATACTTGGAGCCGAATTTTTTTTCGATCAACTTGGTCGAGGTGATATAAGGATGCCCATTCGGTGCAAGTGCACCCGGATCAATAATAATTTTTACGCCAGATGCAAGATATGCCAGCGCAATCGTCAAGAGCATGACTACAGTCAGTACAATACGGCGATGTCTAAGAATCCATCGCGCATATTGCTCCATCATTGGATGGCTCTTTTGAACTGGTTTTTCGATCTCTTGCAATAGTGGTTCAATCTCCTGTGATGGTTGTTTGATCTCCTGCGATAGCTTTTCAACTTCTTGCAATGGTTGTTCGATCTCTTGCGTTTGCAGACTCACTGCCTCATAGGTTCCACCCTTCTGAGCCAGTGCTTGGAGATTAATAAGATCTTTCTTGAACTGGGCAAGAACCATCTTTTTTAGCAGTGCATCGGGAAATACACCAAAAAAACCGCCTGGTTCTGCCTCAAAGAGCCACTCAATCCATGTGCCTTCAGGATGTGGTTTGAAGTGGTAAGTACCCTTATAAATGAAGGGCCCTTCTAGCACTTGAAAGGCATACAATTCGTTCGGTACCAGATGGGTAATTTCACCTTTAAATGCCAACTCACGACCAGCAAAGCTCAAACCGATTTCATACTTACTACCCACATGCGGAGTATTGTCTAGTAGCTCAGAATGTTTACATGACAATTGCCAGCTTGCATCATGACCCGGGTTTGCAAGATATTTAAAAACCTTATTAATATCGCCCGGTATGAGGAAAGCATGTTCTATGGTCACCATAGTGGTTCTACCTTCTTATAATTTTTATGCAGGAACTGGATACATTTGATCAATTGTCTGTGCCACAGCCACGACGTTCTCGGCGAACATAATCGATGAATGGTCACCAGGCAGATCTACTTGTGTAAGCGTGTCTTTAATCAGGTGATCCCAACCGAGGCTTTCCCCAAAATCTTCAGACTCATCTTTCGCCTTAACCAAGAGGATTGGGAAATCTTCTGGATCGGGGAAATAGGTCTGGAGGGCAACGCCATTCGCCAAATAAGTATCAAAATAAAGTCTGAAATCTGATGGGTTAGCATCTAGAGGTATGACATTGATCGCCTTAGCTTCTTTAAGCACATGCTCGAACATGTGGTCTGAACTCAATTCACGTAAGTATTGCGCCGGAATCGTCAACTTTTTGCCATAAGGCACAGCCAAATCGCGAGCGAACCAAGACAAAAGCATGGCATCATCGGCATCTTCAGGCACATTTTCTGGAATTGGAGCACGCGTATCGATCATGACAATGCCCGTTACCTGCTGCCCCATTTGACGCAACTGACGACTAATCTCGTATGCAATTGCACCACCAAAGCACCAACCACCGAGGAGATAAGGCCCCTCCGGCTGCATCTTTTGCATTTCACCAATATAGAGCATCGCCATTTCTTCAATCGCCACTTCAGCAGCATCTGCTTCAATCAACCCTGGGGACTGAATAGCACGCAAGGTACGGTTCGGATTGAGATGACGCGAGAGTTCCATATAACAGAAGGTACTGCCACCGATCGGATGGAACAGCCACAGTGGTTGCTCATAGGTTCCACGGCGCAGTTCGATTACGATAGAAGGTTTGACTTCTTTATTTTCACGGATGATCTCACCCAAACTCTCTACGGTAGAGTACTGGGCCAGCAAGGCAACTGATAATTCAGTACCAAATACTTTCTTGAGATGATTGACAAGCTTTACTGCCAATAACGAATGTCCACCTAACTCAAAGAAATCATCATGTATACCCACTCGCTTGACTGACAAGATCTGCTCAAAAGTCGTACATAGCTCGATTTCGATCGAATCGCGTGGTGCAACATAATCATTGTTATGCTCAAACACTGGCTCAGGGAACGCCTTACGATCTATTTTGTTACTACCCGTCATTGGAAATTCATCCAATCGGATAAACGTACTTGGCACCATATAAGCCGGGAGATGGATTTGCAGGGTCTTTTTCAAACCAGCCATATCAATCTCAGACCCTGTCACATAGGCCACCAGTTTCTGATCGTTGTCGGCTGTGGTCTTAACCAACACTACTGCATCTGTAATACCGTCGATCTGTTTGAGAACATTCTCAATTTCACCCAGTTCAATACGGAATCCACGGATCTTGACTTGGAAGTCCAAACGTCCGTGATGGGTCAAACGTCCATCCATACGCAAACAGACTTTATCTCCGGTACGATAGAGTCGACCAGCATTTGGTAGAGATGGTAAGGTTCTAAATTGCGCATCTGTCAAATCAGGTCTTTGCCAGTAATCAATTGCTAGGCCATCGCCTCCAATCCAGAGCTCCCCCATAACACCGCGTGGGACCAACCGCTGTTGTTCGTCAAGAACATAGAGCTGGGTATTCGCCATTGGCTGACCTAAATCAATCAATTTTGCATCGGTGATGTGGGCTGCACTTGACCATACCGTAGTTTCGGTTGGGCCATAGATATTCCAGAGACAACTCACTTTGCCCAAAAGTTTTTCTGCAAGTATAGGATCGAGTGCCTCGCCTCCGCTAATTGCAGTCATACCCGGAATACCGTTCCAGTCGCTATCTAAAAGCATTTTCCAAGAGGCTGGTGTTGCCTGCATAATATTGATCGACTTCGCCTGCATATAGTCCACCAGCAAGTTACCATCTAGCGATACCTCACGTGGGCAAACATGCACCACACCGCCGTACATTAATGGAATCAGTAGCTCAACAACCGAAATATCAAAGGCATAAGTCGTGATCGCCAGTAACTGCATATCGGGAGTTGCTTGCAGCCTATCATTCACAGACAGCAAGAAATTAGCCATTGAAGGATGCCCAATACGCACACCTTTAGGCTTGCCTGTCGAACCTGAGGTATACATCACATAAGCAGTATCACCAAAGGCAAGTCGCTCACGTACTTGCTCAAGTGGCACAACACCAGCTTGATTGATATCTAAAAGTGGTACAGAGACATTCAGAGCATTCATTAACTCAGTTTGAGTCAAGATCACTTTAGGGGCAGCATCTTCTACGATAGTATGCAGACGTTCTTTTGGGAAACTAGGATCTAAAGGTACATAGGCTGCTCCTGCCGCCCAAATACCGATAACTGCTGCAGGCAATAGTACAGTGCGGTCTAACATCAGACCGACGCGATCGCCATTGGCAATACCCTGTGCACGTAAATATTCAGCGATCCCAGCGATATGCTGACCTAACTCACGATAAGTGACAGCATGATCTCTAGAAGTCATAGCGTGGTTATCACCACGTGCATCAATCTGCTTCAGAATCATTTCCAGCAGATCATGTCTAGAATAGTCAGTAACCTGACCACGTAGGTAACCTAGCTGGATGCTATTCGCATAATCAGGTGTGATATTTAACTCAACGAGCTTACGTTCAGGATGAGCCACCATTTCTGATAGTACAACTTGCAGCAGTTGCACCATGTTCTCGGCAGACTCCGCAGAAAATATTTCGGAGTTGTATTTGAGTACACCAACCAGTTCGCCCTGATATTCACCACCCATTTCCAGCATAATATCTAGTTGACCTTCTTGCTGGCGAACGGGAAAGCTTCCTAACGTTAGGTCTTGTCCAGCTAAAGTAGCTGAATTCTGGATTGGTAAAAGTAATTCTTTAAACTCATCCAGACCACCTAGACGTTCCCAGAACATTCCCACCTGAGCCAATGGGTTAATACTGCCATCACGCTTTGGTGAGACAGCTTCAACCACTTTAGAAAAAGCAATTTTTTGATGCTTGAGGCTCTGTTTTAATTGTTCCTGCACTTGCTGTGTAAATTGACGTAAGGTCTGATCAGCATCTATGTCTATGTGCAGAGCAATTGTATTGACAAATTGTCCTAACGCATTGCGTAAAGAACGTTCAAGCCTACCGGCTACTGCTGTGGCAATGACTAGATTATTTTCATTCGATAGTTTGTTCAGCAGAATATAGAAACCAGATAATACAAGACCGAACAACGTAATCTCATAGTCTTTCGCCAAGTTCACAAGACCAGATGATACTGACTCAGGCACGCGAAAAATTACCGAACTGCCTTTATGTTGCTGCACAGCCGGACGTGGATAATCAAGCGGAATACTATGCACATGTGGAGCATGCTTTAACGCATTTTTCCAAAAGAGTAAGCTTTCATCGGCATCATCAATCACATTGCTCTTTTGCTTATCTGCATACTGAGCGAACTCGATTCCGTTCACTACATTTGACTCTGTAATCAGTCCAAAACGTTTGCAGACATCACGAAGTAACAAACCAATCGACCAGAAATCCATTAAGGCATGGTGAATCACAACTGCAATCACATAGTGATTTTGACCACGCTCATAACAATGAATACGCCACAATGGTGGATGAGTCAGGTCAAATGGTTGCTTGGTATCTTGTTCAACCAATTGCGTCAAATCAGAAGCTTCAACATGACGAGCATCAGAGAAAATAATATTAGGATATACGCGATCCCAAATGAGTTGCTCAATCCCCTGATCATTGGCAGGCATGCTTACACGTAGTAACGGATAGTCATGCATCACTGCTTCTAAAATCTCCATCGGCTTGTTGCCTAATGATTGGTTCACCTTTACATCAAAGGCCACCACCATGTTGTAGGCACTGCAAGTTGGCTCAAGGCGTTGGATATACCAAATACCAAGCTGTTCTGCAGAAATCGAGTGACGCGACAGAACTTTTGGTTCTAAGTGTGCAATGTTGTTCATGAAGCAACTCCCTGTTGCAACTCAGAAACCAGATATTCAGCCAACTCATTAATTGTTGGGTAATCCCATAGTAATGTCGGCTCAAGTTCCAGTTTTGTTAGATCTTCTAAGTCCCCAGATACAGACAAAGCAACGATCGAATCAAGACCATAACTCGTAAATTTTTGCTCTGGATCAATCGTCTCAGGCTCTACACGCATTTCTTTAGCTACGAGCTTACGAATGATCGCGCTCCAGTAAGCTTTATCCTTATTCATGGGGTAATCTCCTCTTTAACTGGTTTGGCATCACGCGGTGCCAATGCAAAATCGATAACAGATAACATATGGTTGGTTGAAATTCGGTCCAGCAGATCTGCCAATGTGCTTTCACGCAGTGATGTCATAGGAGGGGATGACTGACCTTCAGCCGTATTTAGGAAAATGATCAGCCATGCACCATTCTGTAAAGCAGGTCTTAAGCCATGACGGTTAAATACCCAAAAACCCAGTACTGAAATGCGGGCAAATAGTTCGGCATAGTCACGGGCGAGACTAAAACGTAATGTCTCAAACTCTTTGCTTGTCTCTGAGTTGGAGAAATAATCTTGAATTTTTTGATCCAACTTACGCTGCTCGATAAGAAGCTGACCTGCACGTTCACGTAGGGTAGATAGTGTCTCAGCAGACAATCCTGCTGTGACATGAGCATCGTCAAGCATCTCGATGACTGTCCCCAGTGACTCCATCACCAAGTCACCGTCTCGGTTGAAAATTTCAAGCTCACGAAAATCAATAGCATCCGTCTCTACCTGTAAGTCATATAACTGGCGATAGCGTGCTTTAGCTTCGGCTTGATTGAGATGGTCGGCTTTTTTGCTACGACCTTTATTGGCAGATTTGAGCTGAAAACTTAGGCTGTCTAGACAGACGGTGCTGCTACCGTCAAAGACACTAACAATCAAATGATCACGGAAGGCTTTCTGATACATTCCATCGGCATAAGCATTTCTTAAGAAGAAACGTGATCCCAACACCGAAGAGGTAATCTTGGCGAGTGACTCTACATACTCAGGTACCAGAACCTTGATGATTGGTGACCATGTGCTGAACTGATTGATACAGACGTGTAAACCACGTGCACCAACGAGTGATAGCACCTCAGCCGCTAATAGGTAGGCATAGGCTGTAGCGAGTTGCTCACGCACCAACGGAATGTTAATTACTTTTTTGTTATACAACTCGCGCTCAATCGCGAACTCAGTCGCGATGCGTAGCATTGTGTCGCCTGCACCCAAAGAGAAGCTGCTGCAATATGCACGCGTCACTTGTAGTGTTTTGAGTCCAAGCTCTAACCCCTGACCTTCTTCACCAATCAAGGCATCTTTATGAATTTCAGCGTTGTTAAAGCCGATACCACTGATATCCAACCCACGCATACCTACCGTTGGCAAGCGGCTCAGGCTATATGTACCTTTAGAAGCCATGTGACGCTTATCGAGCCAAAATGCGCTTAGACTGCGCGGTCCACGATCATTCGATGTTTTAGCAATTAAGCTTAAGGAGTCACCCAATGTAGCGCGATTGATCGACCATTTTTCACCATTTAAGACATATTTACTCTCGGTAGATTGTGCAGTTACTTCACTAGATAAAAGATCGGCACCATGGGCTTTTTCGCTATAAGCCAGCGCTGGTGCAGCACCACTTAATATCCGACTAGCGATGTTTTGGCATTGATTAGGATTTCCACCAATCCACACAATTACAGACCACGCATTGGTGCTATAAGTCGAATTGATGGTTAGGTCACGTCGTGCCAGCACGCGATGCAGATATAAAAGCTCTTCCCCAATTTCCATGCGACCTCCAAGCTCTGAAGGTACATAAAAACGGTTCATGCCTACGGCATTTAGAAAATCAACAGCGCGCTGCGGGTATTGCTCCTTTTCATCACGCTCGATGGCAGCAGACCAAGAAAAATCATTATTGGTATCATGTACGGAGCCTAAAATTTGCTCCAGACGAGCAGCAGTTTGAAACTGCCGCAAATTGGACGTAAGTGACATGGATTTTCACTCAAATGACTAAAGGGTAAGGGTTAAAACAAAGCACTTTTCAGACGATTAAAAATCAGTGTGCGTACTTCACGTTCCTTGATCATTGAGTTGAGTAGATTGGAGCTATAACGAATCAACTGCCCCCGCTGCTCACGATCACGGATGACTTCTAAGCCGTTTTTGACATAATTTCGTGCAATCACCGTTCTACGGTTTGGATGGGTTAAACAGACCAACTGACCGCGCTCAATCTGTTCTTTAATTTTTCTTCTTCTAATTTTGCCGCTCGTAGTTTTATTTATTCGGCCTTGGTGTAATAAATAAACACCTTCTACTGGCAAACCAATATCAGCCGCCACTTGTTCTTTGACCTGAGTTCTGATGTTTTCAAAATTAAGAGTTTTATCTAGTGACTTCTTCTTGATCTCGAGTACAACCGTGACTCCATCAGAATCAGCGAAATTCACTGCTGCAACACAACCTTTACGAACAGCAGGATGTGCCATTTCAACCGAGCACTCGATATCTTGCGGATAGTAGTTCTTGCCGCGGATGATGATCACATCCTTAAGGCGACCAGTCACATACAGGTCTCCGTCTTTGACAAAGCCCATGTCCCCTGTTCTTAAGTAATTCACTTGACTCGGCTGACCGGCCTCATCAATGATAGTTGCTTCAAAGGTTTCCTGATTGACCTCTGGCTTTTGCCAGTAGCCTGCTGTAACACTCTCACCTGCTAACCAGATTTCACCGACTTCATGAGCTGCTACTTCTTTATGAGTCTGCGGATTGACGATGCGACAATCAATATGCGCAGAAATCTTGCCACAGCTCACTACTTGCACAGCGGTCTGATCTTTACTGCTTTTCACTAAATTGGCATTTAACTTGTCACGATCAATTGAAATCGCATTGAGAGGACCAGTTACACCACTCACTAAGAGCGTTACTTCAGCCAAGCCATAACACGGCAAGAAAGTATCAAGTTTCAATTTCGATTGAGTATTGAACTTCTCCATGAAGCGCTGCATGACATTGGCCTTGATTGGCTCAGCGCCATTAAACAACACACGTACACGGCTCAAATCAAGCGATGCCGCATCCTCATCAGAGATACGATGTAAGCACAATTCATAGGCAAAGTTTGGTCCACCACTAATCGTGACCCCTTTTTCACTAATGAATTGTAGCCATTTAAGAGGTTTACGAATGAAGTCCAGTGGTGACATAACATAGCAGGTCAAGCCCACATATACAGACTGCAAAACTGAGCCAATTAATCCCATATCGTGATAAACAGGCAGCCATGTCAGACCAATATCATCAGGTTGTGTACAAAAGGCTTCAGCAATCATGGCTTCATTTGCCATAATATTTTTATGGGTAACAATTACCCCTTTAGGCCAACCTGTTGATCCTGAAGTGTATTGCAAGAAGCAGATATCTTTTTCAGTTATGAGTGGGAAATCTTTTTCCACCAAGTCACGCTGTAACTCAGCATCGACGGCATGCAGGATTAAACTTTCATTTTGAGCTTTTAATGTGATTAAACCTGATAGCTCAAGAATCTTTTTTGTTGTGAGGACTATTTTGGGTTCACAGTCATTCATAATATTCAAAATATTAGAAAAACCATTACGATTAAAAGGTAAGCTAACAGGTACTGCGATAATTTTAGCTTTAAGGCAAGCAAAGAACGATACGATAAAGTCTAGCCCTGGCTCGAACAGCAACACTGCACGATCGCCACTGTCTACAAGATTCATCAATACCTGAGCTTGATGTTGAACTCGCTCGTCCAGCTCTGCATACGTTAGAGATTGAATACCACCAGATTGGCGTCCTAAATACTCGAAAGCAGTTTTACCTCCCTGTAAATTTGCGTGGGATTCCAAAGTTGCAATGATATTATCCGTACACATTACAGCCATAACTTACTCCGATTAATTATAATTAACCCTTAAAACCTGCTCATTCTGAAACTTACATTTCTAGCGGGGTCTTTTAATAAAAATGAATATACTTTTTTTGTTTAAAATATAAATTCACATTATATTTTATGTGCGAGCATTGGTTATTACACCTGTAAGGGTTGACAGGTTAGGCGGCATTTATTGCAAATTAAGACATAAGTTCTTTTTTATAATCATTTTTTATTTAGTTTTATTTTAAATTCTGGCAATTAATTTGAAGTCATATTCAGTTTTTGATGTTAATTTGAACTATATTTAGCAAATATTTTAGCTTATTCAATAAAGCTCAAGTCTTACTGTGTAGCCTTATAAATTGTAGATTTTATAGTGGAAATACAATTTAAGGGAGGTTCTCTTTTTAAAAGAAGACACTTATTTAAATAAAAAATATTTATCTTTATCTTTACATATAAAGCTTTTAAAGCAACAGTGATAATTAAATTTCAATCAATTAAAATCATACACAGCCTCAAAACATGTATTTAAAATTAGAAAATTTAATATTTCTAATAAACTAAAATAAAAATATTTTTAAAAAAGTAATTTTCCATTTAAATAAAATTTAAAATCAATTATTTCTATTTTTAATAATTAAATAAATTTTATCACTAGATTTAAAATAAAAAATTTAAATATTAATTTTAATTTTAAATCTCGTATTAATTCATCTTCAAATAAAATCTGACAGTGATTTATTTAAATTTAGTACTACGTTTTATTTACACATTCACTCTTACAGAAGACCTAACATTATTGCCCGAATAGCTGCTGAAATTTTATTATTTACATTGAGCTTTTGCATTGAGTTGCATAGATGAAAATTTACTGTTCTTTCAGTTACCCCAAGAATCTGTGCAATTTCTGCTGACGTTTTACCCTCAGCTGTCCAACGCAGTGCTTCTTTTTCTCGGCTCGTTAAATAAAGATTAAACTGCGAAAACTCTACATCATTTACAATTTTAGCAATGCTGGAATGTACTGTTTGAGTCAACCAGTACATATTTGTATATTGTGCTTTTTGCTCTTTTTCTGATAACTGATCGCTGGATCTTGCTAGAGTCAACATGCCCCGTGTACCAATAAAATCACGGCTTGACTGAGCCCAACCCACATTTAAACCATAGGAGCGCGCCTCCTCCCAAAAATCTTTTTCTGCTTGTGTGTTTGCCGATTGGCTCGACCAAACCAGAGGTTGAAGTGATGTCATACAATGCTTTACAGTTGGATCTACCTTCACATAGCGCTGTTCAACATAACGCTTCTGCCATGCTTGAGGGTAATTGTTCAGCATAATCGTTTTGGGTTCAGCAATAGATAATGGCGACTGCATACCATAAGCACAGTAATCAAATCCAAGCTTTGAAACTGTAGCTTTAACAGCCTCAAACAGCTCATCTTCATCTTGTACAATTAAAAATGCTGATAATAAATCCTCTTGCCAACTTTCCATTTACTTTCATTAGGCTCCATTCACAAATCATTTTTTCCAGTTGCATTTTTGAATCCAAGTCATCAAATTGAAGTAGAGGTCTAATCTTTTACCTTTATTTCAATAAAGCTCTGCAAAATCTAAAAATATTTTCAACACCTATTCTTCTTTAACTGATTTCTCAATTTCAGATTTTGGATTCATTATCTAATTAACAACTCTTTTAAGCGTGATATGATTGCAAATTATTCAGATAAACTAAATTTCTGAAAGCTTTTAAGGTTGTTATATTTCATGTGCAGATTATGCTTGAAAAATTAATTTTTACACGATGCATTTTATTCCAAAAAATAAGTATTTTTAGATGATTAAATAAGCTTATTATTTACTCTTGAAATTATGTTCTTGTTATTTTAATTAAATAATATCTACCACTAATAATCAAAGTGATATAATTTTACCATTCATTATATATTAAAACTAAAACGCCTATAATAATACAACAAATCAAACAATTACCTTAAAGCGCCGCTTACTCCCAACTATTATTTTAATAATGAGAATAGATGCTATCTACAAATTTACAAGAAACCAAGTTTACTCAGCTTTTTTAAAAAGCATTTTTTATATTAAAACTACAAAATTTTCAGTTTTTATATAAGAAAATCTTAATATTTGAATAAGCATCTAATAAGAACAACTTAACGCTAGATGGTATCTGCTTACACTTAACCTGTTAAACATGACAGTATTTGATTGGCAATAATTTATGTTATTTATCAATAGATTTCTAATTTAGGTTGCTTGAACAGTTAGCATGGCCAGCATCCCACCACATGTTTCAATCTCAACAGATGGTTTTATTCGCATGAATGAAGACCAACTCATGACCTATCCTTTGCAACACGTCGTATCTATTATTGAATCTACCCAAATTGAAGCATCTCAAATTGTTTATCGTGGCTTTACTGAATGGGCCACATTAAAGACTCCTGCGTTAAGTACAGGATGGGACTGGGAATTCATTGAACAAAATGGTTTTGCGACCTTAAAACGAATTGGCCTACCTAGAAGCAATATTATGATTGTTGATGTATCTGGTACAGATATTGGATTTGACGTTACTGAAACACTGATCAAACGGAAAATCGATACTTTGTTCTGGGAACAGTTCATTTATACCCAAATCAATACAACATTAACAAAGCCTAAACTAAGTCTAAATTTCTCTTAGCAACCTGTAAATTCTTACAGTTACCGCTTTTCCAGCTGTTCAGTAAAGTCACATCAAAAATAAGTGGAAGCACTTCTAATGAATATTATTGCTGGATTTCAAAACAATTTTTCAGAAGGCTTATATACCAAATTTAAAAGTTATCGCTACAGGGTATTTGTTGAACATTTGGGATGGGATTTGAACTGTCCACATAACGAAGAACTAGATCAATTTGATAAAGTTGATACAGCTTATGTAGTTGCTCAAGATAGAGAATCCAATATTATTGGCTGTGCCCGATTATTACCCACGATTCAACCTTATTTACTGGGTGAAATATTTCCTCAACTACTCAATGGAATGCCTATTCCTAGCTCACCAGACATTTGGGAACTATCGAGATTCTCAGCCGTAGATTTCTCGAACCCACCGACAACAGCGAGCCAAGCCGTGTCATCGCCGGTGTCTATTGCAATTCTACGAGAAGCAATTAACTTTGCTAGAGAACAAGGTGCAAAACAACTTATTACGACCTCTCCTCTGGGTGTAGAACGTTTATTACGTGCTGCTGGTTTTCGTGCTCACCGTGCAGGGCCACCAATGACCATTGATGGATATTCGATGTTTGCATGTTTGATTGATGTCTAATTGTTTAGAGGGTGGCTCATGTCGCTTTGGCATGAGTCCCCATACTTTTTTATAACCAAGAAATATATGCTGCCAAGAAAAAATAATGTGTATTAATCAATCTTGGTTTTTAAATTTAAGTTTACTTTTTTATGATAATTTTCATCTGTTTTAGTGTTCCAATCACGCGGCATAAATGACGTCGATATAATCGCAACGACAGCCATACTTCCAATATAAAGCATAATTAAATATGGATTCCCCTGCCCAATACTGAGCAGTTTAGTGGCAATCATCGGTGCTAAACCACCACCTAACACACCCGCCAACTGTACTGAAATCGAGATTCCGCTATAGCGAATTTCCGCAGGGAACTGACGTGCAAAAAGCTGAGCTTGCGGCGCATACATAATCGGGAACACAACACCAATTGCCAGAACAATTGCAGTCCATACTAATACCGGATCTTTTGTGTTGAGCATGCTAAAGAATGGATAACAATAAAGTGCCAATACGCATAGGCCAAACATAAACATATTGCGTTGACCGACTTTATCTGACAAATGCCCACATAACGGCGTCATAAATAAAATAACAACTGCACCGCAAATGGTAGCAAATAAAATATCTTGGCGTGGGATTCCAAGTTGTGCAGTGGTATAAGCCAATGTAAATGTTGAAGCAATATAGAACCATGCATTTTCGGCAGCACGCGCCAAAATAATGGTGATGAGTTGCTTTGGATGGTTTTTAAAGACTTGTAAGGCAGGAACTTTGACTTCTTCAGACTGCTGTTTTACTTTTTCAAAGTCTGGCGACTCAGGTACTTTTACCCGAATATACCAACCCACTGCCAGTAAAATAATGCTGGCAAGAAATGGTAAACGCCATCCCCAGCTAAATAGTGCTTGTTCAGGCAATAACGACACCAGCCCTAATGCGATTGAGGCGAGCATTAAGCCACCACCCGTGCTGGCTTGAGGCAGACTTCCCCAAAATCCTTTGCCTCCTTCGGGTGCATGTTCAACGGCCATAAGTACAGCGCCGCCCCACTCACCGCCCATTGCCAACCCTTGAATAAATCGCAAGACGACCAGACCAATTGCAGCCCAATAACCTATTGATTCGTAAGTTGGTAAGAGTCCAATCAGTACCGTTGGAATCCCCATAAGCATCAGTGTTAGCAGCAACATCGACTTACGGCCAATCTTGTCACCAAAATGCCCAAAGACTAAGCCACCTAAGGGCCGCCCAATAAACCCCACGGCATAGGTTGCAAATGCCGCAAGTACACCTGTAAGTGGGTCCAGATTGGGGAAAAATAACTTGTTAAAAATGAGGGCTGCTGCCGCACCGTAAACAAAAAAGTCATACCACTCAATGGTGGTGCCGACCATGCTCGAGATGCCTGCTAATCGATGTGACGACTTCTTAGAATGTGAACCGTTTCCATGTATTGTTTGCATCGTAATATCCTTTTAGATTTTCTTGTTTTGTCTTTTTTATGCTTATGATCAATCTTAACCATAAGCATTTTCAGGCCTTGCTTTATCTCCTTAAGTTTTTATGTGGTGGTAATGCGGTTTAGCTCAATTTTTCTAAAATTGGCTCAAATTTCGCATTAGGTTCTTGCCACTGGGGTTGTTTGTCTTTATCAACAATGAGTGCACGAACGCCTTCAATAAAGTCACCATGCTCAAACCAGATATCCTGTAGATCACGCTCAAGCTGCATACACTGCTGTAGTGAAAGTCCTCGACCTAAATGTTGCAGTTTTAAACTGGTTTGTTTGGCAATAAATGAGCGCTGCTGCAAAATACTGAACATCTTACTCGCCCACGTTTTTAGGCTTTCATCCTGTTCATTTTCAAGGCTTTGTTCGATTTCATCTAAATGCTGATATCCAAAGTGTTTACGAATACCTTCGGCCAATTGTTTGAGTTCACTTTCGGCAGGACGAGTGATAAATCGGGTAATGATGTGTTCAATTCCCTCTTTACTTAAACTTGGCGCTTCAACGAGAGCATCTTGCAAAGCTTGTAACTGCTCGCTTGGAACGTGATAGTCAATTAAGTCGAGATAGAGCGCATCACTACTGCTGATTTGCTCACCCGTAATTGCCATATAAACGCCGATATCATCAAGACGAGACAAGAAATGAGTTGCACCAACGTCTGGGAAAAAACCAATCGCTGTTTCAGGCATGGCAAACCTGGACTTTTCACTACTCACCACAATGTGACACGCCTGAGCCAAACCAAAACCACCACCTAATACATAGCCATCAAGCACAACAATGATAGGCTTTTCATATTCACGCAGTGTGTTGAGCATTTTATATTCGGCACTAAAATAACCTTTATAATCCGCTGTACCATTTTTATAACTGTCGTAGAGATAGCGAATATCGCCTCCCGCACAGAAGGCTTTCGGGCTATTTGATTTGATCAAAACTGCTTGAATAGCAGCATCATTTCGCCACAGTTCCAATTGGGCATCAATACCTTCAATCATGTCTAGTGACAAAGCATTCAGATGAGTCACACGATCTAAGGTAATCACACCGAGCTTGCCTTGTTGCTCAATCATTAAGTGATTTTCTATATTCATTTTATTGATCTCTTATTGATTTTTAAAATCTGGTTTTCGTTTTTCAACGAAAGCCTGCATTCCTTCTTTTTGGTCAAATGTCGCAAATATTGAATGGAACATACGTCTTTCAAAACGTAAGCCTTCCGTGAGATTCACTTCAAAAGCTCGGTTAATAGTTTCTTTAAGCATCATGTTCGCAGTTAAAGAACGCGCTGCGATTTTTTCAGCTGCTTGTAGGGTTTGTTCAAGTAATTCTTCTTTGCTAAATACACGTGCAACCAAACCACTTTGCTCTGCCTCTACAGCGCCCATTTGACGAGCGGTAAGACACATTTCCATGGCTTTGGCTTTACCAATCGCATGGGTTAAGCGCTGTGTACCACCAATACCCGGAATTACGCCTAAGGTCACTTCGGGTAAACCAAACTTGGCATTGTCAGCGCAATAAATAAAGTCACACATGAGTGCTAGTTCACAGCCACCACCCAATGCATAGCCACTCACAGCAGCAATTAGAGGTTTACGGCGCTGTGCAATACGGTCTGCAAGATGAAAAAAGTCATCAAAATAAATATCTGGAAATGCCAAATCTGCCATTTCTTTAATGTCTGCACCTGCGGCAAAAGCCTTTTCAGAACCTGCCAATACGATGCAACCAATTTCGCGGTCTTTTTCGAGCTGATCTAAGGCCTGATTAATTTCACTAATTAATTCACTGTTTAAAGCATTGAGCGCTTGAGGGCGATT
>Ga0157367_1000350_pt1 | contig 23383 bp, 22 predicted proteins | sample AttbisABBM2_FD_113142 | JGI IMG/M metagenome (GOLD analysis project Ga0157367, IMG submission 113142) | Fungus gardens microbial communities from leaf cutter ant in Botucatu, State of São Paulo, Brazil - Atta bisphaerica ABBM2 | ecosystem: Host-associated > Fungi > Mycelium > Unclassified ... | reverse complement strand
CCTTTCCATCATAAATAAAAAAATCTCCTCAATTTCTTGTATTTGTTCAGATCATTGTAGTTAATGTGGTGTTGTAATTAGTTCATGAGTTTTTTCAATATTCTCTGTTCTTTAACCTGATCCTTTCTTTATCTATTGTTGTTCTCACATCTTCTTCGATCAATTTCTCTGCTTTCTCAATCACCTTCCAAAATTCTTTCTCCTCTTTCATTGTCACCTCTCTGAACATCTCAAATCATAGCACTATCTTTTCTTTGCTATCACCTCTGCCTACATTGTGATCTGGTCTTTACAACACTGATTCAATGTTCTTTATTGCATTCTCCAGTTTATGACTTAATTCAAAATCATAGTCTTGAAGCTCCAATAGCCATCTTGCTTGCCAGTAGTTCAATTTCTAAGGCTTTTTAAAGTATCAGTCCATATTTCAAATTTATCAGTTCTCATGAAATATGGTCTCTTGTGACTGAGTGCTATCACAATCATCAATAATTCTTGGTCATAAATCTCATAGTTTCTTTTCACTCACCAATTGAAAGATAAATGAAATTGGTCTCTAATGTTAGATGAGGTGTAAAGTCACAAGGTGACAAATGAATCTCTATTTTTATCCATTCATTTTTATTTCTCATATTTCAACTGTTAGCTGATGCTTGGGCCACAACTATCACAAAATGAACTACTCACTTATTTGTGATATCTGAACCTTGGGTGCACTCTCAGAGGTTTAGAAGTGATTCAGAAGTTCAATAATGATAACAATGATGATTAAGATGTTAATGATAATGAGGGATAATGATTGATGATTATTGATGAAAACCAATGATAAATAATGTTGTTAAGTCCGAAGTCTAATGATACAGAAGTATTTATACAAAATAGTGATGGTCTGTATACAAGCTGTTTTCATCACATGATCAAAACTTGTATCTGGTAGGACTGTTATCTGTTATAGCAGATATTAGGCTAATTTTAGAAGATAACTAATTATGCTATTACATTGATATGCTTGTATTTCTATAAATACTAATCTCCATATGATATATGATATATCATTAGAAACCATTTGATGAGTGCTTTCCAATACAACTTTGATTGTGGAAATCTGTCTAGCTATTTATAAGATATTAGCCAACAAAGCTTTTACAGTTACTGATGACCTAATATCTTAGTTGTTTGTTGTCACTTTTGTACATCCCATGGATGTATGAATAGCCCTTATTTGGGGCTTTCCAGTACAACTTAGTTTGTAAAAATTAGTTTACTTGTTGTAGAGATACAAGCTGAATGAAGTTTGTGACAACAATTATACATGTTATTGTGAATTTTTACTGTCTTACATTTTAACCTATTTAGTATAATCTAAGCTAATAGCAATACCTAGTATATGTTCCAATAGGTATGAAATATAGCCATTTATATATTTTAGTATCAGACTGAGTATATGTTCCAATATCCAAGATTTGTTGAGTTGTTGTTATTAGAAAAAACTCTTTCTAAGGCATTGACTTCCATTCTTATTTTGTGATTGATATTTGATATAGTAAGTATAAATGTAAAAGATATTATCTTTCTAAGCTTTGCAAATACTTTTTTTTAATGAATAATTAATAAAAGTTATGGAATTCCAGTAAATATTAAATTTTATATTAAATCTTAAGTTCTGACCAATATAAGACTTCTTTAACTTTAGCGAGATTGACTTTGATCTTGTTGTTATGATTCAAATCCCTTAAAGTTAGAATAAGAACAGAACCTTGGATTGGGTTATTACAAGAGAACTCAATAAGGTTCCAAGTACAAACTAATCCATCTTATATACTACAGACCATAGTCTGTATGCATATTACTCTATTCTACTCTAAAGTACATATGTTTGCTATAAGATCAATATATTATTGCCAGATTGTATGATATTATTTGTTTTAGATCCCTTTATATCTTTCTTTATATCATGTGATCCTATAACTATGACTATAACTGTGTCATCATGCTAGCTCCTTAATTCTAAGTTCCAAAATAAAAATAAAAGAAAAAGAAAATAGAAATGAGAAAGGAATTAAAAATAATTAAAGTCCATTGTCTTCAACTTTAACACTACTCTCTTCAAGGTTTTTCTTCTGAAGAAACTGACTTTCATCTTTGCCAGTTCTTCTCCAGCTTTCTCAAATATTTATCCTCAAACTTTTCATTATCTCACCCATACAATATTTTTGCTATAAACTTCTCTGGTAACTCTCTTCTTCTAATGTTTCTTTTCTCCACTTTCTCCAACTTCTCTTGTTGCTTTACTTTTGCATTCATTCTCCCCTTAAACTTAGCTACTACTTTCTTCATATTTTCTAAATCCTCCTCTCATTTCCAGGAATCATGCTCCACTATAAATCTCTTTTATTGCACCAGATATTTTACTACTTCTCTTATTTTTATTTTATTTAGAATTTTTTCTATCTTTTATTTTTCAATTTCCTCTACTTCTACTGGTTTTGCTTCTTTTATTTTTTGTTCTTCTTACTTATTCTCTATACTGTACTATCTAACTAACATTCATTACTGGATGGATTTTCATTGGGGTAAACAGTTGTAATTTGACTGCATTAGTAAATACTACTTTCTCAATAAAGTATGAACTAACATATTGATCCACTAGTTTCTTTGCTAGTCTTTCTTTGAATACTAGATCCTTTATACTCAACATTATCCTGTCTTTTTTCTTCCATTCTTCAGTTTCTTTCCTCTTCTTATCTGTTTATCACTTCATTTCTTCCTATATCTCCTCAGAGCTGCTTTTGTTTCCTTCTGAATCTTTTTCATTCTTTCTGCAAACTTTGTTGCCTTCTCCATCTTTCCTTTTCTTCTAATATCTGTTTCTATCTGTTATGACCTTAAGCTTGGCTCAGGTTGCAACTCAGGCAAAGACTTGAGTAAGAGTGAAGGATATGATCAATTGGTAAAGTGAAAGGATACAGAAATGTATCTACTATATATACCTATAGACCATAAGGAGACCATATGTCTACAATGATACAATACATGAGAATAATAGGAGGAGTCAATGAGGAAACAATGTCTACTACATGAGGTGCTAACTAATATAACCTATAGTGTAGCCAATCATTGCATTATACTCTAGACCCTACAAAACATGATAAAGCCATGCAATAACTATGAGAAGGTGATCATAATAATACTCCTGTTCTAGTGTTCATATCCCCATGAACTAGTCCAACAATGCTAGATCTCCTACCACATATAAAGTGACTATTTTCTTTGTAAGTCTGATGATAATTTTGTCTTGTAACATCAAGGCAATGAAGTATGGTTTGTGAGGAGATCCTTTCATATACATTTTAATAGGAAAACCTTTTCTTGTAGTATCTGCATTATATTTCTTTTCCAGAAATATAACAGCTACTTCATTCCAATATTGTTTGTTAAGTTCTCCTTGTAGATGTAATAATTTGTAATATGTTCTTTCATGATTATGTCTTTCTGTTTGTAAGCATCTTGTATCTCCTTTATATATCTTTCTGCATAATTGTTTCCTTTTTCTTTACAGTTATTCAGTTCATTTGCTGACAGCTTCTATATATGATACACTTGGTTTTCCATATCACTTTATATGATGTTTCGTAAGTCTTTAGAAATACTAAATATATCTCTTACTATTTGTATTTGGTAATTGTTACTAGTCTGTAGTATTGTAAATTTGATTTCTGTGATCTGGATATTGGCTTCTTCTATTAACTTCATGATATTCTGTAACTGCATCTGCACATTAACTATTCTCTCAATTCCTTGTATTACTTTATGGTATTTCTTTGTCTAGTTCTTTTTCTCATCATTGATTTTCTTAATCAGGTTTATATTATTGAGGGTGTAAATAACATATAGGTTAGGAAAGGTAGGGGCAGTAGTAAATTGTTGGGCCATTTGAAAGATTTTGAAGTTATAGTGCTTTGAAATTGTTGATTTGTGTTTTTATTCCCTTCTTTTATAGGTTTCAACTTGAAACTCTTGTCCAATAATCTTCAATTGCCTCTTTTGCATGAGGCAACTCTGTTTCTGCAATATACTAGTCATATTCATCTCTATAGCCCTTCCAATGCACTAAGAATTGAGTTCTCTATCCTTGTTTCTGGTACTTCCTGATTTCTTCAGCTTTGTATTCTTCTTTCTCACTGATAATGTTTGGTGGTGCTAGTTCTATGTGTTGTCCTGGAAAATGAGGTTCTCTGCATCTTATCAGTAGGTCTTCATTAAACACATTGTAAATCATTTATTCTTCTGGAAGTTTCAGCTGAAATACTTCTTGACCAATATCTTTTGAAATCCTAAAAGGTCTGTATCTCTCCTGGTCTAACTTCTTTGAGGGTTGATTCAAATAGATATTTTTGGCTTCTAACCACATGTTGTCTCCTGCCTTTAATCCTTGTGGATTTTGTTTCTTTTTGTTATATTGCCTTTTCATAGCTTCTTTTGCTATTTCTATTGATTTTGTGGCCTTTTCCTAACTTTGTTGTAGTTCAATAAGGAATTCTGTTTGCACCATCAGGTTAAGGATGATACATCATAGATAGTGTTCTCTTTGTCTCTAAAGCTTTTGATAATTCTTCTATAAATTTTAAAGTGAATTGTAGTTCTCTATCACTTAAAACTTTTCTTGGTATTCCATGTAACTTCCAGATCTTGTCTCAATAAATTTTTGCAATTTCCTATGATGATACTGTTGGTATTGTTGCTTTGAGTCATATTATTTTTGTAAATCAATTTATAATAACCACAATAGCATTTTTTACTTTTGATTGCAGTAATGGTCTAATAATATTGATATTGATTTCCTGCTATGGTCTTCCTAGTATTTCCAATGGATAAAGCTCTCTAGTCTTTTTCTAGTGTTGTACTTTATTATGTTGGTACTTTGTACATCCTTGAACATATTTCTTGATGTCTTTCTTTATCCCTAACCATCAATAATTTTTTTAAATCAATTCAATCATCTTTTGTTGTTCTAGATATCCAATATTCACAGAATTGTGATTTTTCTATAGAATTTGCTTTTGAATCTTCTTATTGTTAGAGATGTAGATTTTTCTATTGATATAGACTATGTTATTGTCTTTCTAAGCTTGTTCATCTTGTTTATCCAATTCTTTTACCACTTTATGTTTTTTAGTTCTGTTTCATTGTATTTCTTCTAGTAAAGTGGTTTCTTCTACTACTTGTTTCTTTTGTATTACTTTGATATCTGCTATTACCTGTTATTTTACCCAAAGTTCTTCTTTCAACATTTGAACATCCTTGCTGTTTTATTTAGTATCCATCTGATCTTTTCTTAATAGAATGTTAGCCTTCATATTTATTTTTCCAAGCATATGTTATAGTAAGAAATTATAATCTTGTAATTTCAAGTACTATCTTGCTTGTTTTCTATTTATTTCATGAGGTTTCCTGAAATGCTTGAGATTTTCATAATCTATCCAGACTTTGAACTTTTCTGTAGTATCTAACAAATATTATTTCTATTTTGTTAGAGCTCCTACTATTACTAATAGTTTCTTGGTGTAAATCTTGTAGTTCCTTTCTACTAGTTGTATTATCCTGGATAAAAGTGCTATAGACCTCCATTTCCCATCTTGTTCTTGGAATAAAACTCTCTCTATTGCATGTTCTGAAGTGTCTGTTTCTATTCTGAATTTACTATCTCTTTTCAGAAGAAAGAATACTAGTTGACTTATAATCTTATCTTTAAACACTCTTTGATGTTCTTCTGTCCAACTCCATTCCTTCTTTTCTTTGAGTTTGTTAAGGGGTCTTGCTGTATGACTGAAATTCTTGATAAATCACTAATAAAAATTTGCAAATCTTAGGAAGCTTTTTACCTCTTTGATTTTGGTAGGTGTACTCTATTCCTTTACAGCCTTAACTTTGTTGTTTTCCATTTGAACTTGTTCTTGTCCAACAACTACTTCTAGAATTGAAATTTCTTTCATATTGAAATCACATTTTGACTGTTTGAAACACAGATTGTGTTTTTCTGCTATCTTCAAAAATCAAACTGTTCATTCTTCTAGTTTCTTCATTGTCTTTGCTGAAATTACAAAGTTGTCCATATAGTTAGCCAGTACTCCTTTATGCAATAATTCTCAAAAGATGTTGTTCATCATTTTTTGAAAAGTTCCTGGTGAATTGCACAATCCAAAATATATGACTTGAGGTTTGAATAAGCCTTTGTTTGTCAAAAAAGCTATCTTTCATTCATCTCCTTTCTTGATCTATATATTGTTATATTCCCAAATGAGATCCAACTTATTACTTGGTCCAATTTCCAGTAGTCCTATACCAATTGTAGTGATCTATTCTTCTTTGGAATATAAAAGCATGATGCTATGTATTTTAACTTTGATTTCACTATTAGTCTAGCCTTCAGTTGTTTGTTTAACTACTGATTCAATGTTTCTTCTTCTTTTATTGTCATTACATAAGCTTTTGTATTTAGTTCCTTTTGTGCTTCTTCTATTAAGTTGATTTTGTAATCCCATTCTTGTTGTTTCAGTAATTTCTCAAATTTATTTTTATTGAACAAATGAGTAAAAGGTCAAATATAGTCTGGAAGATCTTTTGGATTTGTTGGATCTGATTCTTTCTCTATTTTCTATTGGTCCTTGTCATTTGTTTCTATTATCTGTATTCTTCTAGTTTTGAACTTGATATCTTGATGTTTTATTCTGCATAATTCTGGGCATTTTGGGAATTGTATTTTGCCTTCTTTTCAGTTCACTTCTGGATTGTGTTTAACTAACCAGTTGTGTCTTAAGAACATGTCCATTCCATTTAAGTCTATTATTGCTGCTTCAATGTGTTTTTTATGTCTATTGTCAAGATTGTTGATGATAGACTTAACTTTTGTTTTCACTTTTCATTTTACTTTATTTTAGTTTTCTTTTTCTTTTCTTTTTCTATTTTTAGAACAACTTGGGTTAGGGTCTATCAGTCATGCTGTCACATCAGTCACAAATTGATGGCATAGTCACAAGACTGATCACAAGACTTAGAGGAATAAAGTAGAAGGTTCAGGAATAAAGTGATATCATACAGCATGGACAACACATGCTGGCCTCATGTCATACTCATGGTCATTTAGGGTAGGGTGCACAGTAGTTAGCACAGACCATGGGTAGTAGTATATAAGGTAGACTACTTTGTACTAGGAACTCTATCGAGTTCTCTTGTGTTTCTCTGATACAAGAGTTGTTCTTATTTCTGACCTTAAGGAATAAGTTCATAACATTAGAACTCGATTCACACTTGTGACCACTTAACACTAGTCCTCACTACCTTTTTCTCTTACTCCTTTTTCATCCTCGACCAAAGGACAACACAGTCTTTTAGTCAAGAAGATCACTGCCGGACCCTAGGCATAAGGGGTACACTAGTTGAGTAGGGGAAGCTTAGCCGTTTGTTAACACCAAAGCCCACTGGTATCTCTCAGACGTATCACCTTTTGTGGACGTGATCTTTACTTTTTCCACTATCAGCCTTGTGCTACACATCCCCTTGTGGTATATCTACGCAGAGGAACAGCAGGTCATTCTTAAAACACCTGTTTAGAGTAGAACGGTCTTCTTAGACCAACATTGTTTACATTTCTTTAGGGCAGTAGTAAGTAAGGCAAAGTAGTCAGTATCAGTATAGGCAGGATAGAAAGAATACCTGCTATCACTTACCAAGATTTTGTCATCATCAGAGTACGAATCAGAGAGTGAGACCAGCACAGGTTCCACACTTCCCCTATACACATTGTCCCCACCACTGTTGTAGACTCAAAACCTTAGAGTTGGTTCAGAGACTAAACCTTATACCAGGTTGATACAAGAGAACTCAATAAGGAGCTCCTACTAATATCTACCACTATATATACTATCCTGTCCTGGTCCGTGCTACAACATTATATTACTGACCCTAAAGTCCATACCTCTACCTCATGTCCCATTACTCATCCACATGTGTTTTCCATAAGGCTACCATGCTTTCTACATGTGCTCTGACGTCATACCTTTAATCTCTGCTGTACATGTGCACACTATGAGAAACTCATGTCCCTTGATGTCACTTCTAATCCTAACTCCTTCTAGACTCTTCCTGATCCTTCTAGACCCTAAGTCTTTCCAGACCACTCTAGACTTTATCACATGACTTCCAGGTCACGTGCCTATCTCCTATCTCTCTTCTGTTATAGACTAATAATTAACTACTGTTCTAACCCTAACCCTAGTCCAAAGTCTGTCCATACTCTCATACTATAACAACCACCATCATCACCACCATTCTTACCAACAACCATCGACTCACCCCCCACCTACAATATGAGTCAAATAAATTTACACAAAATTATCTGTCAACAACAAGAGCAGTTGGCTACTATGCAGGCGCAAATACAGGCCCTGCTTGTGGCACAGGGAGCAGCAACAGCAGAAGGAGAAACAGGGGGATCCAATATGGGATCTCATATAGAGGTGGCAAAACCAGCCATCTTCAATGGAGAAGCAGAGAAAGTGGGAGGTTTTATTACGGCATGCAGATTGTTTGTGAGAATAAAGTTAAGGAGGTCAATGGTAGAAGAACAAGTGCAGTAAGTATTGTTGTATGTGCAGGGAGGGTCAGCAGATGTGTAGAAAGAAAACGTAATAGAGGAGTTAGAGTCAGTGGAGATAGAATACGAGTCAGTGGAGGAATTTTTGACAAGTTTAAAAAAGAAATTTGGAGGGGGAGAAAAAGAGTCAATGAAAGCAGTGGAGTTGAGGAAACTGGAGCAAGGGGGGAGGACGATGGAAGAGTTTATTCAGGAGTTCAAAAGAGCAGCAAGGGGAAGTGGATACAAGGGGTAGCCATTGATAGAGGAGTTTAAAAGGGGAATGAATAGAGGAATTCAGAGGAAGTTGATGGAGTTGGAAAACCCACTGACTTCTATAGAACAATGGTACAGAAGGGCAACAGTCCTTGACAAAAATTGGAGGGAAAGTAGAAGGAAGGAAGAGAGATTGTGAGGAAAGAAGAAACAAAGAGGAGGGGCTCTGAAGCAAGAGCAAAGACAGAGCCTGCCATGACCTTTAGTGTGGCAGAGGAGGCAACCATTGCCTCAGCAGGCAACAATAGGGCCTATTCCGATGAAGAGGATTGAAAGGACAAATGTAGTGGTAGTCAGAGGTCAGAGGCAGGGGGTAGGACAGGATGTGGGGGCTCTTCTCAGATGAGACCCCTATGCTATGGAAGTAGATAGAGGAAGAAACTGTTATGCTTGTGGGGATTTTGGGCATATGGCCTGCCACTGTAGGAATAGAGGAAGAGGGAGGCCAATGGATGGAAGGAGGGTGGAATATGATGGAGGAAGAATTGAGGAGATTTTCAACAATTTGAACAATTTAAAAGGGGGGGAGAACCTAAAACTCCTCAACTAGGTTCTTGGAATAGATACAGTGTATTAGCTAAGGAAATAAATGCTGATGCACCAGAATTAGAGGTGACTGAAGTAAGAAAAACAGAAGGGAAGACATTAAGGGAAGTAACGGTAAAGATTGGGCTGGAGAGAATCAACATACAGGAGGGGATTATAGTGGAAGTATTGTTAGATAGCAGGGTGACAGGATTAGTTATGAGCTCTGAGTTCGCCAGAAAATAGGGTTTTAAGCTAAAAAGGTTGGAAAGGCCGATGCAAGTGAGAAATGTAGATGGGTCGTTCAACAAGGAAGGACCAATAGAGAATACTGTGGAAGTGAACATATATTATAAGGGGCATGTAGAAAGAACAGAGATTGACGTGATAGGAGGGTAGAAGTGGTCTGTGATTTTGAAGATGCCGTGGTTAGCACGCCACAATCCTGAGATTGATTGGAGAACAGGAGAGGTTAAGATGACAAGGTGTCCGGAGGAATGTGGGAGGCAGTGGAGGCCAGTACAAGGGAAGTTGGGATAGGAGAAACAGAGAGAGGAAGAAGCAAAAGAGGAAGTAGAAAAAAGGAAAGAAGAAAAGAAAAAAAGGAAGAAACAGAAGAAGGAGAAAACAGTAGAAGTAGAAAGGTAGTGGAGGAGTGGGAAATATGGGATGAGGAGGAGGAAGCAGCAAAGTCAGAAGTAGAAGCAAAGAAGTTGGTGCTGGAGAAGTTCCATGAGTGGATAAAAGTGTTTGGGAAGAAGCAGTCAGAGAGGATGCCAACGAGGAAGTTATGGGACCATGCAATAGATGTGAAGGAAGGGTTTGTACCAAGGAAAGGGAAGGTGTACCCATTGTCAAGAGAGGAGAGAGAGGAGGTGAGAGAATTTGTGAAGGAGCAGTTAAGGAAGGGCTACATTTGGCCATCAAAGTCACCGCAAATAGCACTGGTGTTCTTTGTAGGGAAGAAAGATGGCAAAAAGAGGATGGTACAAGACTACAGGTATTTAAATAAGTGGATGGTAAAGAATAATTATCCACTCTCTTTGATATCTGATGTCCTAGAGAATATTGGGACAAAGAAGTTATTTACGAAGATGAATCTAAGATGGGGATATAACAACATAAGGATAAAGGAGGGAGACAAGTGGAAAGCAGTGTTCACAATGCTGGAAGGGTCGTTTGAACTGACTGTTATGTTTTTTGAGTTGATGAATTCCCCAGCAACTTTTTAAGTGATGATGAATGAATTGTTAAGGGATTTGATTAACACAGGAAAAGTAGCGGTCTTTATTGATGATATAATAGTGGGAACGGAGACAGAAGAGGGACATGATGAGTTGGTAGCAGAGGTGATTAAGAGGCTGGAAGAGAATGATCTGTACGTGAAACTGGAGATGTGTAAGTGGAAGGTAAGGGAGGTGGACTTTTTAGGTGTGGTAATAGGACCAGAGGGGATTAAGATGGAGAAGGAGAAAGTAAAAGGAGTCTTGGAGTGGCCGACACCGAAATATGTCAAAGACGTTCAGAAGTTCTTGGGACTGGCAAATTACTATCGCCAGTTCATAGAAGGATTTGCAATGGTGGCAAGGCCATTACACGACTTAGTGAAAAAAGATAAAAAGTGGGAGTGGACAGAAAAGGAGGAAAAGGCATTTCAAGAGTTGAAGGAACGATTTACAAAGGAGCCAGTATTAGCAGCTCCTGAGATAGACAAAAAAATGAGGATGGAAGTAGATGCATCAGATTATGCAACGGGAGGAGTATTGTCAATGGAATGTGAGGATGGATTGTGGAGGCCAGTGGCATTTCTTTCCAAGTCGCTAAATGAGATGGAAAGAAATTATGAAATACATGATAAAGAGATGTTGGCTATCATGAGGGAATTAGAGGCATGGAGGCACTTGCTAAAGGGAGCGCAATTTAAATTTGAAATATAGACAGACCATAAAAACCTGGAATATTTCATGAAAGCGTAAAAATTGAATAGGAGACAGGCTAGATAAGCTTTGTATTTGTCTCGGTTCGATTTTAATCTGAAACATGTAGCAGGAACAAAGATGGAAAAAGCAGATAGACTTAGCAGAAGAGCGGACTGGAAAATAGGAGTAGATAAAGATAACAATAATCAGATATTTATTAAAGACAGTTGGATCTGTAGTATGTATGAAGTAGTGATAAAAGAACCAAAAGTAGACTTAGTAGAAAAAATAAAAAAAGTGAAAAGTAAGGACGAAGATATAGTTAGAGTAGTAGAGGAGATGAAGAAGGCTGGGATTAAAGAGCTGAGAGGAAATGAGTGGAAGATAGAAGAAGATCTAGTACTGAAAGAGGGAAAGATATACATGCCAAAGGATGAAGAACTGAGGGTGGAAGTAATCCGGTTACACCATGATGTACTGGCAGCAGGACATGGAAGAAGGTGGAAAACAGTGGAGCTGGTAACGAGAAACTATTGGTGGCCTGGAGTGACTAGGGATGTTGGAAAGTATGTGAAGGGATGTGATCTATGTCAGAGAATGAAGAATAGGACGGAGGAACCAGCGGGGAAGTTGAAGCTGAGTGAAGTACCACAAAAGACATGGACGCACTTAACAGTGGACTTCATTACAAAGTTGCCGGTAGTTGTGGGAAAGGATGCGATATTGGTAGTATGTAATAGGTTGTCAAAAATGACATATTTTGTGACAACGACAGAAGGAACATCAGCAGAGAGATTGATGAGACTATTCTGGGACAATGTATGGAAACTGCATGGATTACCAGAAAGTGTGGTGTCAGATAGAGGACCACAGTTTGCGGTGGAATTGACTAAGGAATTGAACAGAATGCAGGAAATAAAAACCAAATTGTCAACTGCTTTCCATTCTCAAACAGATGGACAAACTGAAAGAATGAACCAAGAAGTAGAACAATATCTTAGGTTCTTTATTAAACACAGACAGAAGGACTGGCCGGAGTGGTTAGCGATGGCAGAGTTTGCGATAAACAATAAAATACATACGGCAACAAAGATGTCACCATTTATGGCAAATTATAGAAAGGAAGTGAGAATGGGAGGGGACATTCGAAGGAAAGGGAAAGTAGAAAGTGCAACAGAGCTTGCAGGAAGAATGAAGAAAGTTCAGGAAGAAACAGAAGCAGCATTAAGGAAAACTCAGGAGGAGATGAAGAGATATGCAGACAGTGGAAGAAAAGAAACAGAGGAGTGGAAGAAAGGAGATTGGGTACTACTGAGCACTAAAGACTTAGTGTTTAGAGAAAGACCAAGCAAGAAGTTGATAGAGAGGTATGTAGGACCATATGCGGTAGAAGAAGTGGTATCCTCGAATGCGGTAAAGTTACAATTGCCAAGTTCAATGAGGATTCATCCAGTGGTAAATATAAGCCAGATAGTTTGTTATAAAGAGCAGGTTAAGGGACAGAAGAAAGAGGAAGGGAAACCAGTAGAGGTAGAAGGAGTAGAAGAGTGGAAGGTAGAAAAAATATTAAACAAGAAAAAGATGAGAGGAGGAGAGAAGTATTTAATATGGTGGAAGGGATTTACAGTGGAAGGGGATACTTGGGAGAGAAGAGAAAACTTAAAAAATACAGAAGAATTGATTGAGGAGTTCAAACGGGGGGAAGTAGTAGTAAGACGACAAGTGGGGGAAGATGAAGAATACAGAAGGATGGAACTACTGGGGAAGTATACAGCGAAATTGTTGTATGGGTGGGATGACCAAAAATTTGAGGAGAAATATTTAAATAAATTGGAAAGGAATTGGAGAAAGTGGAAAGACGATAGGCAAATTGATGAAAGTAAACATTTGAAGACAGTGGAAAAAAAATGGAAGAAGAAAATGAAAAGATAAGGAGAAGAGACTAGAGAGTTTTTCCAGAGAAGAAACCTTAAGAGGGGGGTAATGTCAAGATTGTTGACGATAGACTTAACTTTTGTTTTCACTTTTCATTTTACTTTATTTTAGTTTTCTTTTTCTATTTTTAGAACAACTTGGGTTAGGGTCTATCAGTCACGCTGTCACATCAGTCACAAATTGATGGCATAGTCACAAGACTGATCACGAGACTTAGAGGAATAAAGTGATGTCATACAGCATAGACAACACATGCTGGCCTCATGTCATACTCATGGTCATTTAGGGTAGGGTGCACAGTAGTTAGCACAGACCATGGATAGTAGTATATAAGGTAGACTACTTTGTACTAGAAACTCTATCGAGTTCTCTTGTGTTTCTCTGATACAAGAGTTGTTCTTATTTCCGACCCTAAGGAATAAGTTCATAACATTTATTGATTTTGACTTCTAGTGGTACCACTTTCATTACATCTCTATTCTTGGTTCTATCTATATTATATATCCTAAATGAGAAGTTTATTGGCCTTGTCTGTATTCTCTTGTCTTTGACCAATTGTTTATTAATTTCCATATGAGTACATCTAAAATCCACCAGTGCTTTTATCTGTAATTTCTTGTTGTTCTTTATCTTGATATTTGTTTGTATATTTAAATTTTTTCTCCTTGCTGTTCCATCAGTGTGGAATAACATATCAATTGTGAGTTTTAGTTACACTGATCCCTTGTATCATGTTTACTTAGGATCTTCTTCAAAACCCTTCTGTTTGTCTTCTTCTTTGATATATATGTCCTTATCTTCCTGAACACTTCACTTCTTTATCTTCTGCTTTGTTCTACAATCCCTAGTAATGTGTTTTTCTCTTTCTTTGACTTCTTGCAGTCTCTTACTATATGTTCATATATCTTGCAATTGAAGTACTTTAGCTTTCCATCTTTGAAGTTCTCATTTGATTTCCCAATCTCCATGAGTAAACCTTGTTCTCTATATATTGTTTCCATTCCAGTTTTGTAATTATGTCATCCTTCCATAGACTCATATCCTTATCCTACTGATGTTATTGTTATTTTCCACTTCTTGAGGGTCTCTAGTGCAACAATCAGTGGGTACCCTAATATTATCTTGATTATGTCTTGTTGTATATTCTTCTTTAATAAGAAGACTGCATATAATTCATTTGTGTCTACTTTCATTGCTAAAGCTTGAAACTCTATTATAAAGTTTACTATATTCTTTCTTTCTTGCTTGAAGGTTTCAATCTTCCATTCTGCATCTATAGCCTTAGTCTTGTCACTAAATATCCTCTTTATCTCTTGAACAAAGTCATTCCAATTCTGGATTTCTGTTTTTTTGTTCAGCTCATTGAGCTTCTTCTGGGCATAAATACCTACTATGCCTCTTCTAAGGTAGGCAAGGATCACCATGATCCTGTTGTCAGTTTTTATTATTCTATCACTCTTGAGGAATAATCTTATTTCTCTCCACCAGTCTTTGAATTTTGTTTTGTTCTTGTCAAACTATCCTGGATCTGAGATCATGTTCTTAAGTACTCTAGCCTGTCAATTGTTCTTCTGTGTTGGTACTGGTGCTGTCAACATTTTGTCTGTGTATTCTATCATTCTTTCTGAGGCTTTGTTTGTAATCTACAAAAATCCTAGTCATTCTGATAATATTTCTATACCATTGTCTTGATATTAACTCATCTTGTTTCTTGTGGACTAACTACATATGTATCATTTCTTCTGTTGGTTAAACCATTGATCATTCTTTGTGGACTAACCACTTCTTTACTCTTCTTTTGCAAGATGAGTCTTCCAATGCTTTATCAAATGTTACAATCTTAAGCTTGGCTCAGGTTGTAACTTAGGCCAAGACTTAAGTAAGAGTGAGAGATGAAGTCAATTGGTAAACTATAAGAATTACAAAAGTGTATTTACAGCTATATATACCTAAAGACTATATGTTATTGGTGAGACAAACAAGTTATAATACATAAGAAAAGCATAAGGAAGTCTTACCTACTATATAAGGTGTTGACTGAGATAACATGCAGCATAGCTAATTATTGAGTCATAACAAAGTAATCCCAACACTTGTAATCTATAAGCTAGCCACATTGAAGATATGAGGGATCAATCATAACATCTTTGTCTTATTCTTCATCTGTTGACATATATTACATCTGTTGTGGCAACCACTAGTCACAATGACCAATAGTAACACAAACAATAAATCTCTCAACAGGATATCAAGTGAGGATCACAAGAGAACTCAACAAGGAGTCTCTGCTGAATTGCTATCTTATTTATATAATTTACAGATGGTCTGTGCTAACACTAATTTAATCTTGCTCTAAAGTCTATGTATTGTTCATGCCTTATCTTCCATAAGGACACTATGCCATATACATGTGCCCTGACATCATCCTTCTAGTCCCTTCTCACCCAGCCTAGGCCTATGGCCTCACATCATTTGATATATTATGTGACTGCAGTTATGTGCCTTTTTATTGTCAATAAAGAAAAGAAGAAAAAAAAGAAAATCAAAAGAAAAGAAATATTAAATTAGGAAAAATGAATAAAAGAAAAAGAAAAATGTTAGTGTCCAAGTGCACTATAACAACATCTTTCTACATATTATTCTACATCTCTCATTATCCCCAACCACTAATAATTCCTTGTTATCTTCCATCTTTCTTCATGTTCTGCTACTAGTACATTATGGTACAACTAGATTATCTCTGCTTTTAACTTCTCACTGTTTGACACATATTTTTTTTCTTCTTTTAATACTAAATATTCTTCTATCTGTTATTCATCTTCCCTTAACACTTTTACTTCTGCTTTCTTCATCTCTACTACTACTCTAACTACTTTTTTATCCTTACTCTTAGCTATTTTTATTTTTTCTAATATATATACTTTAGGTCCTCCTATTACTACTTTACCTAAATTATGAATCTATTATTCCTTTATTAAAGTCTGATTCTTATTGTTTTTTTCTATGCCTATTTTCCAGTCTAGTCTTTTACTTAGTCTGTCTACCTTTTCCATTTTTGTCTCCAGTATATGTTTTAAGGTGAAGTCAAATCTTGACAAGTAAAGTTCTCAACAGGCTTGTCTTCTGTTCAACTTTTGTGTCTTCATAAAATATTCAAGTTTTTGTGATCTGTTTAGACTTCAAACTTAAACTTGGCATCTTCTAACAAGTATCCCCAATTTTCCAATCCCTTTATTACTGTCAATATCTCTTTATCATAAATCTCATAGTTTCTCTCTATCTCATCTAGAGATTTTAAAAGAAATACTACTGGTTTCCATCTTCGATCCTCATTTTTTATCTAAATCTAATGCTGTTAGTATTAGTTCCTTTGTAAACTTCTTCTTCAACTCCTGAAATGCTTTCTCCTGTCTCTCTGTTCACTTTCACTTCTGATCCTTCTTTATCAAATCATATAAAGGTCTTGCTATTATTGCAAAATTCTTAATAAACTGCCAATAGTAATTAGCAAGTTCTAAGAACTTTTGTACATCCTTAACTCCTTTCAGAATTAGCCAGTCTAATATATCTTTTACTTTCTCTTTCTCTATTTCTACTATTATATTATCAATGAAGTTTACTATGTTGATCAAGTCCCTAAGGATCTTGTTTATCATTGTTTAAAATATTGTTAGGAAGTTTCTGAGTTCAAAGAATATTACTGTTGGTTTAAATGATTTCTTCAGTATTGTAAATACTATTTTTCATTTGTCTTCCTTTTTTATCCATATATTATTATATCCCCATCATAAGTTCATTTTCATAAATAATTTTTAGTGCTTTTATTCTCCACAATGTCCAAAATTAAGGGTAAAATATAATTATTTCTGATTATCTCTTTATTTAAATAACAATAGTTCTATACTATATGCTTTTTTCTATCTTTCTTTCCTACAAAAAACACCAGTGCTATTTAAGATGATTTTGAGAGTCTAATATACCTCTTTCTTAATTATTTTGATATAAACTTATGCATCTCTTCCTTCTCCTTCCTAGATAACAAATATACCTTTCTCTTTCTCAGTACAAATCTCTCTTTTATTTCTATAGCATAATCCCATAGCTTTTTTGTAGATACCCTTTCACTTTGTTTCTTTCCAAAAATGTGGATCTACTTGTGAAAATGTTCTAATACCAGTTCCTTTGCTTCTTTCACCAATTTTACTATTTCTTCCTTCTTATCCTAAATTTTCCACTCTTCTGCCATCTTTTTTACTTCCATTATTCTTTTCCTTTTCAATTTTTTCTGCTTTTTCTTTTGTTTCTTCATTTTCTATTTCTATTTCTTTTAATTTTTTTCCTTCTTTTTCCTTTTTCTCTTTCTTCTTTTGTTTCTGCTACCTGGGTTTTCTTTACTTTGGTTTCTACTGCTTTCTATATTCTTCTGAATACCTCATCATCTTTACTTCTTCTATTCTTCCATCAATTTCAGAGTTGTGGTAAGTAAGCTACAACATTCCAAAATTACACTCTACTTTTATTTTCTGATTACATCAATCTCTGTCTTCTTCCTATACCTTTGATAATATATATTTACCTCTACTGTATGTTTAATAGATCTCTCCTTGTTAAAGAAACCATCTATATTATGAGTTTTTCTATTTTCTTCAGTTTGAATTACTGCTTTCTGGCAAACTTAGAACTCATTACTAGCCTTGTTGTCTTACTGTCCAATAATACTTCTACTATCATCTCTTTCTATATGTTGATCTTCTCCAGTCCTATTTTCATAGTAACTTCTCTCAAAATGTCCCTATTATCTAGATTACAGTAAAATGTTATTACAAATGAGCTGTTATGACCTTAGGCTGAGCTCAGGTTGCAACTTAGGCAAAGACCTGAGAATAGAATAGGAGAAGATGCAATTGGTAAAGTGCAAAGATACAGTAGTATGTCTATACTATATATACTATAAGTTCTTGAGAATATTGTCTACAGTACACAATGGAAAAAAGTTATAGAATATGAGAGAAAAGCGATGAATCAATGTCTACTACATGAGGTGCTAACTGAGATAACTTTGGCACAGCTAATTATACCATTATTGCCCTTGACCCTAGTTCATACTGGATTTATAAGGCATCAATCATAATATGAGCTACTCACTGGTTGTGATGCTTGAACTTAATAGTATTTCAGAGGTTTAGTATAAGGAGATAATGATAATAGATGATGAATAGTATCAACAGAAATAATTAATGTTATTAAGTCTGAGGTCTAACCCTTAGATACAAAGGTATATATACAAAAGAGTAATAGTCCATATACAAGCTGTTTCTATCACATGATCAAAAATTGTACCTAATAGGAGTTGTCATCTGTCATAGCAACTGTCAGGCTAATTTTAAAAGATAACTAATTATGTTACTATATTAATATGCTTGTATCTCTATGAATACTTATTACTATGAGATATACCATATATTATTGGAAATGGTTTGATGAGCACTTTTTAATGCAAGTTTGATCGTGCAAATATATTCAGCCATTCATGAGATATTAGCAAACAAAGCTTTTACATTTGCTGATGGCCTGATATCTCAGTTGTTCATTGTCACTTTTGTACATCTCACATATGTGCAGATATCCCTCATTCAGAGCTTTCTAGCACAACTTAGTTTGTGAAAATTGGTCTACTAGTTGTAAAGATACAAGCTAAATAAAGTTTATGACAGATGTATTGTCTACTACTTTACTGAGCATTGCAAATATATTACTGTTAGAACCTAATCAAGAACTATTAGGTTCTCCTCCCTATTTGAATTATTCTTTGTACTCAAATTATTCTTGTATTCAATTTTTCTCTCTTAGCCTATAATTTTTCACAAGGTAGCCAAATCTCCTATAGTTAGAATAGTTTCTATTCTTCTTGTCCACCTTCATAGTATATGAGTTGCATGGTACAAACCTTGCCTGCTGAGTCAGGCATACTATAACTATATTTGTTTTTTCCACTTCTTCTATAAGAGCTAGCACTGTTGATATCTATTGTTGAGGGATCTCTTGTTTTCTTAGTCAAACTTGAGGCTGTGGCAGTATTTGCTGTTATGTCTCTGAGCTGTTTTGCTTTGGAGCCAAAGCCCTATTATCTTGTCTGCTTTCTCTCAAGTTTCTATCTAAATTTATTGTTTATTCATACCACTGTTTGAAAGAGTTGGGCTAGTATTCTGATTCCATGAGTTTTTACTGTATTATTCCATTCATGTCCCTCTTAAATTTTTCTATCAGTGGTTGTCCTTCATACCCACTCTTTCTTGCTACTCTTTTAAATTCTTGTACAAACTCTTCCATTGTCTTCCTTTCCTACTCTAACCTCTTTAGTTTTGCTACTTTGACTATTTCTTTATCTTCTCTTCTGAACTCTTTTCTTAGATCTGTTAGAAATTCTCCTGCTGTTTTATATTCTAAAACTCTTGCTTCCAAATCTTCTAAGATATTCTCCTTCCATATATCTGCTAAGCCCCATTGTGTGTACAATAGTATTTATTGAATCTGCTCTTCTACTACTTTTTCCCTCATCTTCATCCTTATGAATAACTTATAGGCCATTACAAATCCCAAAATATTTTCTACTGTTCTATCAAACAATTGTGGTTTAACTACTTCTGTGCTTGTTTCTGTTTTAGATGCTACTTCTCCTTCTTGAATTACCAACAACACTTGGAATTATGCCTATATTGCCACAAGTTACTAGATAATTTGCTTGTAATTGATTGGTTCATATTGACTTATGCTATATAGTGGTGAAATTGGTAAGAGTAATGATGATAGTAGTTGGTATCACTAACATTAATTACATCATTGTCATAACAGATTCACTTCACACTGCCATGAAAATATTTAATTCCTCATCATACCCTTATCAGATTCACTCTATTGCAATTTCTTGGGAACTTAGAGGCTTTTCCTTAAAAGACATCAATAATTGCATTGAGTTCTGGAATTGTCCTAGTAAACAAAACTGGTCATTACATTTGTAGTGAACAAAGATTCTAAGAGTTTTGATTTAGTTCCTATTTTTCCATGCAAATTATCTTGGGATTATTGTAAAAAGTAGGAATGTAACTCTATTCTCTCTCAATGGAAAATGTTCTTTCAATCATTAGACTTTAAAGGAAAGAATTTTCTGGAGTTACTTGACAGTGATCTTAAACCTATTGAACTGTCAGCTATTAAAGACAGTCCTTGATTACAACAATTTGGCCATTCAAACTCATTGTATGCTAGAGCTACTAGAACCATCATCAATCATGCCCCCATCAGTGAATATCATCTGAGATTCTTCCCTAGGGAAGAGTTTTTGTATCTATATGGTCTATACTCTATTAAAACTAGGTAACATATCTTGTATGACTGCAAGAGATTCAACAAATATTAGAACCCTAGAAGAGATATTTTATCTTATTTTTTGTTATTCCTCCAATTTAACTCTAACACCTTTTCCTTTGATTAGGACATTATTGTGTTATATTGTATTTAGTATAATATGTATCCTTTCCTTTTCTTGTTTCTTTTCCTTTCATTTTTCCTTATTTTTTCTTTTTTTTTTTCTTTTCACCCTGTTGCTTTAGTCTTTATGTATATAGTTATGAAGTAGCTACTATAGTCTGCCCTCACACTCTATATAATAAATTGTTAATTTAAAAAAAAAGTTTAGAAAAACTTAGCTATTATGAGTACTATGTTATAGTATGTTTGAATTCTTATATTTTATTTTGGTTTTATTTTCCTTTTTTTTATTTCTCATTTTCTTTTCTTTTATTTTTATTTTATTTCTCAGATGATGAAGAGATACATAACTCATTACTTCTTTTTTTCTGACCACTATCTTATATAGTAGTGTTTGAAAGAGTTTTAGAAAATATATATTTTATTTTGATATAAACACTCAATCCAACTAGCAAGAGACTTGCAAGAATATAACAACAGATATGGAGATTGATTTTCCTAGAGATTAGTATATTATTTTAAGTTCTAATAATTATAGAGCTATATTAGTACACTCTGATGTATTCTCTATTATATATACAGAGTATATTCAAGCTTTTACTACTAATTTGGCTTGGGCTAATCAAGTCAAAACAAGTGAGTTTAAAGAACCTGCTTGTTGTGGCAACTACTAGATACAAAGTCCAACGATCACACAATAAGCAAATCTCTTAAGGTGGATATCTAGTGGGAATTTCACAAGAGAACTTGATAAGGAGCCTCTTCTTAATTAGAGTTCTATTTATACAAATGGTTCATGGTCCGTGCTACTAATAAATAACCCTACCCTTATATCCATGCTTCATCCTCATTCCTGCCTCATGTTGTGGCAACCACTTATCACAAAGATAAATGATCACACAAACGGTAAATCTCTTAGTTGGATATCAAGTGGGGAATTCATAAGAGAACTTGACAAGGAGTCTCTTCTTGATTAGAGTCCTATATATACAAAGTCCTCATGGTCCGTGCTACTAATAATTAACCCTGCCCTTATGTCCATGCTTCGTTCTCATGTTCGCCTCAAGGCCACCATGTTGTATACATGTGCCCTGACATCATCTTCCAGAACCTTCTACCACATTCTAGGCCTTATGACGTCACATCATGTGACTGCGATGTCATGTGCCTCTTCATTGTCCAAAAGAAAGAAAAAGAAAAAGAAAACGAAATCCCTATAAAGTCAGAAAATAAAAGAAAAAGAAAATAAAAATTGTTCATGTTCTAAGCGTCCCATAACATCTCATATCCTACTCAAGGCCACCATGTGCACTCCAGGTGCCCTGACATCATCTTTCAGACCCTTCCATCAAGTTCTAGGCTTATGACGTCACATCATGTGACCTGTCATGTGACTTACTTGTCACATGCCTTCTTCATTGTCCTTCAAAAGAAAATAAAAGAAAAGAAAAGTAATATTTGAAAAATAAAAGAAAATAAAATAAAAATTGTTAGTGTCCAAATATCCCATAACACTGCTTTATTTTATACTATTCCAAAGGTAAAGATGACTAACAATGCTAAGGAGGCTATAGTACTAGAAATCACACTGGAACCTTATAGTTCAGTTATCATCAACATGTGCAAACTTCAAGAGATTAAATTATCCATTACTCCATACTCTGTCAATCAACCTACAAATCTGCAACTGTAGAATAGTAGCTTCTATCTTATTTCTATTTTTGAAATAAACAAATACTTAGAAAGTAATACTAAGAATATTGGATATTTGTCTTATAGAATAGCAACTTTTATCAGACAATAGAAACTCAAAGATAAAACTGCTGAAGACATTCTGCAAATTGCAAAGTTTGGTTTTACTACTTAGAACTTTATTTTGCCTATTTATAAATCAGGATAAGATAAACTAACTACTTATAAAGACAGTAAATCTTTTAGACAATGTATTGTATTACAATTCAAACTGAAAGCTTCTAAAAATAAGATGAATATTAACAAAAAATCTTCAAACTTTGGTAAACAAGCCAATATTTCTAGAGTTTCTTCCTCTATTTCTTTGAGGCTAAGCAAGAAAATTTTGGAAAAGTCTGGATTTTATAAAGGCAATGTAAACTCTTCTTTCATAGTTATTCAAAATAGTCAATTATATGTTTAAGTCTCTAAGAGTTGTATAAAGGATATTATGCAAACCAAAGAAAATTTCCCAAATATTTCAACAAAGAAGATTAGAAGGTACACAAAATTCTTAATGAGCTAAAGAAAGATAAGCTCAAGCTCAACATAACAACAAAGGAACTATTGAGAAAGCAAGTTATTGTTCTGATGAGTTCAGTTAATTCAGAAAGGTTTATAATCTTGTCCAACAAATATATCCAACATCAATAAAGCTCTCAAAATATCAAGTCAGATATCATAGCTGACTTTATCCAAGCTAACAACAGGAAATTAATTATCACCACTAACAAAGTTGTAATTATCTCAGATCTCAATATTATTGAGAATTATATTAAGAATATTAATGTAGTTGATTCAAATAAAGTCATGTCTCCAAGATTTGTGTAGTCCAAGTTGTTGTAGCAACCACTCGCCGTAACGGCACTCGTAGTTT
>Ga0157367_1000349_pt1 | contig 23466 bp, 21 predicted proteins | sample AttbisABBM2_FD_113142 | JGI IMG/M metagenome (GOLD analysis project Ga0157367, IMG submission 113142) | Fungus gardens microbial communities from leaf cutter ant in Botucatu, State of São Paulo, Brazil - Atta bisphaerica ABBM2 | ecosystem: Host-associated > Fungi > Mycelium > Unclassified ... | reverse complement strand
CCGATTTAAAATCGAACCGTTTTTTGGGAACCGAGTGTGTCGAAGGCAACCGAGCAAAACGAGAAGTTAAAGCGCGCGATAATCATTTCGGTGATTCTGCATATCGTGCTGATCGCGCTGCTGATTTGGAGCTCGTTTAATGAGCACGTTGACCCCAGCAGTGCGGGTGGCGGAGGCAGCGATATCGATGCAGTGATGGTCGATCCCGGTGCCGTCGTGAGTCAATACAATCGTCAGCAGAACCAGCAGAGCGACAGCCAGCGGGCTGAGCAGCAGCGTAAAAAGCAGGCGCAGCAGCAGGCTGAAGAGCTGCAACAGAAACAGGCTGCTGAACAGCAGCGTTTGAAAGCGCTGGAGAAAGAGCGTTTAGCCGCGCAGGAAACCGCGAAAGAAGAGGCTAAACAGCAGGCTGAGCAGCAGAAAGCGGCTATCGATGCTGCTAAACAGGCTCAGGAGCAACAAAAAACCGCTGAAGCGGCGGCAGCCAAAGCGAAAGCGGATGCGAAAGCCCAGGCGGATGCACAGGCAAAAGCCGCCGCCGAGCAGGCGAAGCAGGCCGCAGCCGACGCAAAGAAGCAGGCTGATCAGCAGGCGAAAGCCGCCGCGGCGGCGGCCGCAAAAGAGAAAGCTGTTGCGGAAGCCAAAGCAAAGTCTGAAGCGGATGCAAAAGCGGCAGCCGAAGCCAAAGTGAAAGCGGCAGCGGAGGCAAAAGCTAAAGCGGCCGAAGAGGCGAAAGAAAAAGCCGCTGAAGCCAAAGAAAAAGCAGCCGAGGCAGCGAAAGAGAAAGCTGCAGAAGCGGCGAAAGAGAAAGCTGAGGCCGCTAAAGAAGCGGCTAAAGAGAAGGCAGAAGCGGCTGCAAAGGCGAAAGCCGATGCTGCGGCAAAAGCCAAAGCCGATGCGGCAGCCAAAGCAAAAGCGGATGCTGCTGCTAAGGCCAAAGCAGATGCGAAAGCGAAAGCCGCAGCGGATGCCGCCAATGGCAGCGATGTCGATGATTTACTGGGCGGACTCGCTTCCGGCAAAAATGCACCGAAAAGTGGCACCTCCGGTGGCGCAGCAGGGCAGGGAAACCAGAAGAAAGCGGGCGCATCAGGCGCGGAAATCAACTCCTATATGGGGCAGGTTGTCAGTGCGATTCAGAGCCGATTCTACGATGCCGATCTGTATCGCGGAAAAACCTGTGATTTGCGGATTAAACTTGCGCCTGATGGCTTGTTAATCGATGTTAAGTCAGAGGGTGGCGATCCTGCGCTCTGTCAGGCCGCGATTGCTGCCGCTAAACAGGCACGCATTCCGAAGCCGCCTTCGCAGGCGGTCTACGAAGTGTTTAAAAACGCCCCAATGCGTTTTAAACCGCAATAATGCAGTAACGGGCGGCAAGTTGTTCTATGTTTAGCTTGCCGTACTTAAGTTGTACTCGTGGTTTCCAGGAACAGTGCCAATTATCGTGGACTGAGGTTCAGATAAGGGAGATAAAATGAAGCAAGCTCTTCGCGTTACGTTAGGCTTTTTTATCCTGCTGTGGGCAGCCATGCTGCACGCAGAAGTTCGAATTGAGATCACCCAGGGTGTCAACACTGCGCGCCCGATTGGCGTGGTGCCGTTTAAATGGGCGGGTGCGGGTGCTGCGCCGGAAGATGTGGGCGGCATCGTAGCGGCTGACCTGCGTAACAGTGGCAAATTTAATCCACTGGACCGCTCGCGTCTGCCACAGCAGCCTGCCAGCGCGCAGGAAGTTCAGCCTGCCGCCTGGAGCGCGCTCGGCATTGATGCCGTTGTCGTCGGTCAGGTCGCTTCTAACCCGGATGGCAGCTATCAGGTTTCTTACCAGCTGGTGGATACCGGCGGTGCGCCAGGTACCGTACTGGCACAGAACTCGTATAAAGTGACTAAACAGTGGCTGCGTTATGCTGCCCACACGGCCAGTGATGAAACGTTCCAGAAGCTGACCGGCATTAAAGGTGCTTTCCGTACCCGCATCGCCTATGTCGTGCAGACCAATGGCGGTCAGTTCCCGTATGAGCTGCGCGTGGCTGACTACGATGGTTACAACCAGTTCGTGGTACATCGTTCACCACAGCCACTGATGTCGCCAGCCTGGTCTCCGGATGGCAGCAAAGTTGCCTACGTGACCTTTGAAAGCGGCAAATCTGCGCTGGTGGTTCAGACGCTGTCTAACGGTGCTATCCGTCAGGTCGCCTCTTATCCACGTCATAACGGTGCACCGGCGTTTTCGCCAGATGGCTCTAAGCTCGCTTTCGCGCTCTCTAAAACCGGCAGCCTGAACCTCTATGTGATGGATCTGGCGTCAGGTCAGACGCGTCAGGTGACAGATGGTCGCTATAACAGCACTGAACCGACCTGGTTCCCGGACAGCCAGACGCTGGCTTATACCTCGGATCAGGCGGGTGCCCCTCAGATCTATAAAGTTGGTCTGAATGGCGGCACGCCACAGCGTATTACCTGGGAAGGTGGTCAGAACCAGGATGCGGATGTCGCAACAGATGGTAAATCTATGGTGATGATTAGCACCAGCGGTGGTGCTCAACACGTCGCCAAACAGGATCTGGAAACGGGAGCCGTTCAAACGTTAACGGACACGTTCCTGGATGAAACGCCGAGCCTGGCACCAAACGGCACAATGGTAATCTATAGCTCTACTCAGGGGATGGGTTCCGTGCTGCAGTTGGTTTCAACCGACGGTCGTTTCAAAGCGCGTCTTCCGGCAACTGATGGACAGGTCAAATTTCCTGCCTGGTCGCCGTATCTGTAATGTCTGACAGTTCAGACATCGCAAACAATAAACAATAATGGGATTTTTGAAATGCAACTGAACAAAGTGCTGAAGGGTTTGATGCTGGCTCTGCCGGTTCTGGCAGTAGCGGCTTGTAGCTCACACAAAAACAACAATAATGACCAGACTGGCATGGGCGCTGATGGCGCTTACGGTGCTAACTCTGGCATGAACGGTAACGGCGGCAACATGTCTTCTGACGAGCAAGCTCGTCTGCAGATGCAGCAGCTGCAGCAGAACAACATCGTGTACTTCGGCTTGGACAAGTATGACGTTCAGTCTGATTACGCACAGATGCTGGATCAGCACGCGACCTTCCTGCGCAGCAACCCATCATACAAAGTGACCATCGAAGGTCACGCGGATGAGCGCGGTACGCCGGAATACAACATCGCCCTGGGCGAACGTCGTGCTAACGCTGTTAAAATGTACCTGCAGGGTAAAGGCGTGTCGGCTGATCAGATGTCTATCGTTTCTTACGGTAAAGAGAAGCCAGCCGTTCTGGGTCATGACGAAGCAGCGTATTCTAAAAACCGTCGTGCCGTACTGGTCTACTAAGAGAATCACATGGTTAGTAACTTCAGACGTCATCTGTTGAGTCTGTCGTTACTGATTGGCGTAGCGGCCCCCTGGGCCGCTAATGCCCAAGCGTCAATCAGTAGCGTTGGCTCCGGCTCGGTCGAAGACCGTGTCACCACTCTTGAACGAATCTCTAATGCCCAGGCACAGCTGATGCAGCAACTGCAGCAGCAGATGAGCGATAACCAGCGTGATATCGATGCGCTGCGTGGGCAAATCCAGCAAAACTCGTATCAGTTGAATCAGGTGGTTGAGCGGCAGAAGCAGCTTTACCAGCAGATTGACAGCCTGAGCAGCGCCAGCAGCAGCGGCGGGCAACAGGCAGCCGGCAGCGATGCCGCAGCAGATACCGGCGCAGCAGCCACCGCAGGCGCGGCAGCATCCACGGAGAGCGCACCTGCTCAGACCGGTGACGCTAACAGCGATTACAATGCGGCTGTGGCGCTGATTCTGGAGAAGAAACAGTATGACCAGGCGATCAGTGCGCTTCAGGCGTGGGTAAAACGTTACCCGGATTCGACCTATCAGCCGAATGCGAATTACTGGCTGGGTCAGCTGAACTACAACAAAGGCAAAAAGGACGACGCGGCGTATTATTACGCTACGGTGGTGAAGAACTATCCGAAGTCGCCGAAAGCTGCAGAAGCGTTGCTGAAAGTGGGTGTCATCATGCAGGAGAAGAAAGACACGGCGAAAGCCAAAGCGGTCTTCCAGCAGGTGGTCAAACTTTATCCAGACACCGAATCTGCTAAACAGGCGCAGAAACGTCTGGCAAGCCTGTAATTTGTCCGGCTCAGACCAGATATCGTGTGATTTCTGGTCTTGCCGTATGAAAGGTAAGCAACTGAAGCATTTAGCAGAAATAAGAGTTGCGCTACCCCGCTAAATCAGTAATATATGCCGCCGTTGCCGGGCACATTGCAAAGTGTCTGGTAAGCCTGAAGATGGGTCGTTAGCTCAGTTGGTAGAGCAGTTGACTTTTAATCAATTGGTCGCAGGTTCGAATCCTGCACGACCCACCATCTCCTTCAGACGCGCTTTACCGCGCAGTTTTAAGAAGAACACTTCAGCATTGCTTCACAACCTAAGATGGGTCGTTAGCTCAGTTGGTAGAGCAGTTGACTTTTAATCAATTGGTCGCAGGTTCGAATCCTGCACGACCCACCATCTTATCTCAGCCGCCTGGCGCGCTGAACGGTTGTAAGCCTCCAGCGGGTCGTTAGCTCAGTTGGTAGAGCAGTTGACTTTTAATCAATTGGTCGCAGGTTCGAATCCTGCACGACCCACCAATTAAGAAAGAAGCGCCTTTAAGGCGCTTTTTTCGTTTTCAGAGCACGGTATTCACCGTGCAGGGTGAGAACCTGCAGCAGGTTCGACTGAATCGCCCGGCGATTCAGGCTGATGCTTCAGCATCACCGGGAGGGCGAGGCCCTTGAAGGGCCGAGGCAATCCTGCACGACCCACCAATTAGAAAGAAGCGCTCTTTGGGCGCTTTTTTCGTTTCTGCGGTATCTGGCTCACGTTAAATGTATAAAGCCACTGGCGTTTGAGGTAGTGGGCAAAGTCTGGCGCAGTTCGCTGAGAGATCCAGCCTGCGCAGAGAACACGGTCAGATCGGAAAGACGCAAAAGCCGTCATCCATGACACGCTCGGCCCGCGCCGTCCTGGCGCGGGACGCTTTCCTCCTCTGACCGTGTTCCCTGCGCATCGGGCTTAATTGTTGCTGGAGGATTAAAGCTGATTTAGCTTTCTCAGCCATCTAAAAGCGCTGCTGGCGATAATTGCGCAGGACGCTTTCTTCTTCTGAGCGTATTAACTGCTCGTTTTGCTTTTGCTTTGCGGGGAGAGTTGCCCTGTACTCATCCTCACGCCTTTTTCTTCACCTTCGCCACCGCCAGGCTTTCCCAGATATGCATCACCGCATAGCTGCGCCAGGGACGCCAGGATTGCGAACGCGCTTCCGCTTCTCTGGATGACATGCCGCCCAGGTTGTTACGGATGGCGATATCTTCCTTGGGAAAGGCATCCGGCCAGCGCAGGGCGCGCATCGCGATATAGTGCGCAGTCCAGGGACCAATGCCCGGCAGGCTGACCAGCTTTTTTATCACCTCGTCAGGCTGCTGAGCGGCGCTGAGACGCAGGTCACCGCTGGCGCAGGCGCTGGCAAAGGCGATGATGGCGCGGGAGCGCGCGGCGCTGACAATGCCCATCGGTGCGACATCGTCCACCGTCAGTCCGGCGATGCGTTCAGGAAGCGCGGTATAACGGGTGAGATCGGCAAAAGGCGTCTCGCAGGGCTCACCAAAGGCGGCGGCAAAACGGCTGCTGACCGTGGTGGCCGCTTTGACGGTTACCTGCTGGCCGATAATGGCGCGCACGCCCAGCTCAAAGGCGTCGAATGCGCCGGGCACGCGCAGACCGGGATGTGCGATCAGGCTGGGTGCCAGCAGCGGATCCTGGGCCAGGCAGGCGGCGATACGCTGTGGCTGCGCATCGAGATCGAACAGGTCACGCAGACGGCGCAGCAGCAGAGGCAGCACTGGCGTCAGGGACGTTGAGAGCGTCACCTGCAATGCGTTCTTCTGCGGCAGATGGGAAACGCTGACCCAGCCCCGGCAGCGACCCAGCGCCACGGTGCGTCGCCAGCAGCCATCTTCCACCGCTTCGACCTCCTTCATCAGGTGCGTCTGCAAAAACCAGAGCATCGCCGCCCAGTCATAGGGGGGGCGATAGGTCAGCCGCAGCGTCACGCGGTCGCCGGGCTGCGCACGCTTAGTGCCAGTGTCATCCCGGCGCAGCGCGCTCGGCGTCATGCGGTAGCGCGCCTGGAAAACATCATTAAACCGGCGCAGGCTGCTGAAACCGCTGGCGTAGGCGACCTCTGTGACAGGCAGTTGTGTTTCTGTCAGCAGCTGTTTTGCCAGCAGCATTCGCCGCGTCTGCTTCAGCTCCAGCGGCGAAACGCCGAGTTCATGCTGCACGATACGGCGCAGCTGACGCAGGCTGAGGCCGAATTCCGCAGCAATTGCTTCCAGGCCTTCGCGCTCCTCCAGCATACCTTCCTCGATACGCTGAATCAGCCGCTCTGCGACGCGATGCGGCTGATCAACCGGCGCATTGCCGGGTGCCAGTTCTGGCCGACAGCGCAGGCAGGGGCGAAAGCGCGCTTTTTCCGCCGCCTCAGCGCTGCTGAAGAAAAGGCAGTTCTTCTGCATGGGTGCTTTAACCGGGCAGACCGGACGGCAATAGATACCGGTTGACGTCACACCCACAAAGAAAACGCCGTCAAAGCGGGTATCACGAGAGGTCAGCGCCTGGTAGGCAATTTCGGGATCGAGCATGGCATTTCTCCGGCAAATAGGGACAGCCTATACCGGCTGGATCCGTCAGACTGGCTGTTTTCGGACAGCAAAACAGTTTAACGCCATGACCGGAAACAGCCAGTCAGGGGGAAAAAAAGTGCGATACTGGATGACGGAACCGTGACGGGAGAATCACCATGTACTACTTCAAACCGATAGCTACCCCGGTAGGTGAACTGAAACTAGTCGCCAGCGACAGTGGCCTGGCGGGCATCTTGTGGGAAAACGACGATCCGAAGCGCACCCGATTTTTGCCGCAGACGCGCAATGGCGATCATCCCATTCTGATCGAAACTGAGCGTCAGCTCAGCGAATACTTTACCGGTGAGCGTCGCTGCTTTGAGCTGCCACTCGACATGGTCGGCACCGACTTTCAGAAAAAAGTCTGGCAGGCGCTGGTGGCGATTCCATTTGGTGAAACGCGCAGCTACAGTCAGATTGCCAGAGAGATCGGTCATCCGCAGGCAGTACGGGCGGTCGGCGCGGCCAATGGTCGTAATCCACTCTCCATTGTTGCGCCATGCCACCGCGTGATTGGCGCTAACGGCAAGCTGACCGGCTTTGCAGGCGGGCTGGACATCAAAGCTTTCCTGCTGGCGCTGGAAGCGCCGCAGTCGCTTATCGATAAAGCAGCTTCAGAGCCGGTCCAGTTAGTGATACAGGCGGACTAAAAATCCCACGACACAGTCTGGCTTTTCCGCTATCGTGTTTAGCATATAAAACACGATGGTGGATTGAACGCCATTATTCGCCTTTACTGGCGATTTTCGTTAATTAGATAAAACGAGAGCTGTGTCATGAGTGTGATGTTCGATCCTGAAAGCGCCGTTTACCCTTTTCCGCCTAAACCTGCTCGTCTGAGTGATGACGAGAAGGCGTTTTACCGTGAGAAAATCAAAGCGCTGCTGAAAGCGCGTAACGCGGTGATGGTGGCGCACTACTACACCGATCCGGAAATCCAGGCGCTGGCGGAAGAGACCGGCGGCTGCGTCTCCGACTCGCTGGAGATGGCGCGTTTCGGCAGTAATCATTCCGCCACCACACTGCTGGTGGCAGGCGTGCGCTTTATGGGCGAAACCGCCAAAATCCTCAGCCCTGAAAAAACCGTGCTGATGCCGACGCTGCAGGCGGAGTGCTCACTGGATCTCGGCTGCCCGATTGAAGAGTTTAACGCCTTCTGTGATGCCCATCCCGATCGCACCGTCGTGGTCTATGCCAATACCTCAGCGGCAGTCAAAGCGCGGGCCGACTGGGTAGTGACCTCCAGCATTGCGGTTGAGCTGATTGAGCATCTCGACAGCCTGGGCGAAAAGATTATCTGGGCGCCGGATCGTCATCTGGGCCGCTACGTCACTCAGAAGTCGGGCGCGGATGTGCTGTGCTGGCAGGGCGCCTGCATTGTGCATGACGAGTTTAAAACCCAGGCGCTGCAGCGTATGAAAGCGCTCTATCCCGACGCGGCGGTGCTGGTGCATCCTGAGTCACCACAGGCGATTGTCGATTTGGCGGACGCCGTTGGCTCGACCAGCCAGCTGATTCAGGCGGCGAAATCTCTGCCACATCCGCAGATGATTGTGGCGACAGATCGTGGCATCTTCTACAAAATGCAGCAAATGGTGCCGGATAAAGAGCTACTGGAAGCGCCGACCGCGGGCGAGGGCGCAACCTGCCGCAGCTGCGCTCACTGTCCGTGGATGGCGATGAACGGCCTTAAAGCTATCGCAGAAGCGCTGGAGACGGGCGGCACGGAACATGAGATTCAGGTGGATGAGACGCTGCGAGAGGCGGCGTTACTGCCGCTAAATCGCATGCTATCCTTTGCAGCAGAACTTAAACTCAACGTGAAGGGCAACGCCTAAGCGTTCCCGGACAGGTGCTCAGCATGGACTTCTTCAGCACACATAATATTCTGGTTCACATTCCTCTGGGTGCCGGAGGCTACGATCTCTCATGGATTGAGGCCATCGGCACGCTGGCGGGCTTACTCTGTATCTGGTTTGCCAGCCTGGAAAAAATCATCAACTATCCGTTCGGTCTGATCAACGTGACGCTGTTTGCGGTGATCTTCTTTCAAATCCAGCTCTATGCCAGCCTTCTGCTGCAGCTCTTCTTCTTTGCCGCCAATATCTATGGCTGGTACGCCTGGAGCCGTCAGACCGCCGATCATCAGGCCGAGCTGAAAATCCGCTGGCTGCCACTGCCCAAAGCGCTCGCCTGGGCGGCGGGTTGCGTGATCGCCATTGCGCTGATGACGCTTTATATCGACCCGGTGTTTGCGCTGTTAACCCGTGCAGCGGTGACGCTGATGAACGGTATTGGCCTGTCGGTGGCGATGCCCGCGTTGCAGCCGGATGCCTTCCCGTTCTGGGATTCCTGCATGATGGTGTTGTCGATTGCGGCGATGGTGCTGATGACGCGCAAATATGTTGAGAACTGGCTGCTGTGGGTCATCATCAACGTGATTAGCGTGATGATTTTCGCCCGTCAGGGCGTCTATGCGATGTCGCTGGAGTATGTGATCCTGACACTGATTGCGCTGAACGGATCGCGTATGTGGATCCGCAGCGCGCGGCAACAGGGTTCCCGCGCGCTGTCGGCTCAGTGAGTGTGTGCTTCGCCTTTAGCGTGAGCAGGGTCATGATCATGGTCGTGAGAATGACTGTGATCATGGCCGGAGGCAGCCGCGCTGCTTAAGCCGAGTTCACACTCGGCTCCGGCACAGGGCTGATACTCCATCTGCACCGTCGCATGCTCAATCTGGTAGTTCTGGCGCAGGTAGTCGTGAATACGATGCAGCAGCGCATCGTGATCGTAAGGCGGGATCACCTGCGCATGCAGTGTCAGCAGCGGCTTTTCGCCGACCTGCCACAAATGCACATGGTGAACATTGCGCACTTCGGCGATGTTCAGCGTCAGATCCCGTATCAGCCGGTTCACATCCAGTGAATGCGGTGCCCCTTCCAGTAACTCCTGCAGACTTTCACGCAGCAGCGCCCAGGCGCTGCGCAACACCAGCAGCGACACCAGCAATGACAGAATCGGGTCGATAGGCGTCCAGCCGGTCAGCAGGATGATTACCGCTGCCACAATCGCGCCCACCGAACCCAGCAGGTCACCCATGACATGCAGCGCGGCGGCACGCACGTTGAGATTCTTCTCTCCGCTGCCGTGGTGCAGCAGCCAGAACGACAGAATATTGGCCAGCAGGCCGCCAACTGCGATCCCCAGCATCAGGCCGCCCGTGACCGGCTGAGGGTCGGCAAAGCGGCGCACCGCTTCCCAGACGATGAGCGCGGTAATGCCCAGCAGTGCGATGGCGTTAACAAATGCGGCCAGCGTAGTCAGGCGCAGCAGGCCAAAGGTGTGACGTGCATTAGGTTTACGGCGCGAGAACTGCACCGCCAGCAAGGCCATCAGCAGCGCGGCGGCGTCGGTCAGCATATGCCCTGCGTCCGCCAGCAGCGCCAGTGAACCCGAGAGCCAGCCGCCAATCACTTCAGCAACCATGAAGACGACGGTCACCCCGAAGGCGGCCGCCAGACGCGTGCGATTACTATCCTGCCCGCTATGAGTGTGGGTATGTGCCATAAGTTTCCAGTTTTTTCAGTAACCTGTTTACGAATAATATCAGTAATTGCCACGTCTCAGACGTATCCTGATGCTGTTTAACCTGCTCCGTCAGCTGCTGGCTGAGCTGCGCGCCATGCTCCAGCCCTGCCAGCAGGCAGCTTCCTTTCATCCGGTGTGCTGCTTCGGCGAACTGCGTCCAGTCTGCGCGTTCGTGTGCCTCACGCATCACAGCCAGGTCCTGTGTCACCGTACTGTGCAGCGTCTGGCTCAGACGGCTGAGGAATTTGTCATTCTGCTGCGCCAGCTGCCACAGATTGTCATCCAGTGTCGCCAGCGGGTCTTCCTGCCACGCCTGCTGCCACTCTGCCAGCAGCGCGCTGAGATCGGCTAACTGTACCGGTTTAATCAGCACCCGCTCGCCCGCCTCAGGCGGCCGTGACAGCAGCTGCGCGTCAGCCGAGCAGAGCACCCGCATCGCCTGACGTCCACGCTGGCGGTCACGCCGCCGCAATATCCGCAGCAGCAACGTACCGTCAGGGCGCGGCATCATCTGGTCGATAAACAATAGATCATAAGGCTGCTTTGCGTCGGCCTGCAGCAGCGCGCGTCCCTGTTCGAAGGTGTCAGCCTGAATCGCAAAGCGCACCAGCTGCTGCTGCATCACCAGCAGATTGGCTGGATGGTCATCGACAATCGCCACCCTAAGATGAGGAAAGCCGGGCAGGGACGTCTCATCCGCATGGCTTAGCGGCGCGCAGATTTCCAGCGGCAGCGTTACGGTGACCTGAGTGCCGTGACCAGGTTCAGAGGTGAGCCGGATGTCGCCGCCCATCCGCAACACCATTTCGCGGCAGATAAACAGTCCCAGCCCGCTGCCCTGCACCGAAACGGATTTTCCGGACGGCGCCTGATACCACGGGTCAAACAGCTTCTGCTGTTCCTCCGGCGGAATCCCACTGCCGCTGTCGCTCACCGTCAGAACCAGCTGCTGCTCAGCGGCCAGGGCCAGACGAATCGCGCCGTGACGGGTAAATTTCAGCGCATTGGTCATCAGGTTATTGACCACCTGCTGCAGGCGGTCGGCATCGATCAGCACGGTGTCAGGTAGCGGCGTCAGCGCCTCGACGATCAGACGCGGGCCATCAGCGCGCATCAACGGATGATAAAAATGCTGCTGTTGATTGAGCCACTGCGCCAGTGCCAGCGGACGGGGTGCCAGGGTAAAACTGTTGCTCTCGATGCGCGCATGATCCTGCAGGTCATTCAGCAGAGTCAGCAGCGATTGTGCGCTGCTGTGCAGCAGCGAAAGATTCTGGCTACTGTGCTGTTGTTTCTCCAGCTCCAGCAGACCCAGGATCGCCTGCATCGGCGTGCGCAGTTCATGACTGACGGTCGCCAGGAACTGGCTTTTCATCGCATTGGCATGTTCCGCCTGCTCACGCTGCTGACGTTCCCGGCGCTGCTGCCAGTAGCGGCGCGCCAGCAGTAACAGCAGCAGCACAATGGCTGCACCGGCTACTGCCAGCACTACCATCGGCAGCGAACGCATTACCATCACGCTGCCGGGCTGCGGCGGCGTTGACCAGCTATCACGCATCTGGCTCTGGGTATCGGCCGGAATCTGCTGCAGCGCGCGATCCAGCAGGGTGCGCAGCGCTGGCTGGTCCGGTGTGACGCCGAGTGCAATCGGCCAGGCGATGTCGCTGGCGGCAAAGGCGAGGTGAATACGGGCATCATCGCGGCTGGCGATACGCCAGCGGGCGGAGAGCACGTTATCGACCAGCGCATCGATCTGCCCCTTTGCCAGCGCGTCATAGAGGCTATTACGGTCGGCAAACAGCTGTGGCTGCAGATCCGCAGGCAGCAGACGCAGCGCCAGGTCATCCTGCAACACGCCGATCCGCTTGCCGCGCAGGTCGCGCCAGTGTGCCAGCGTATCGGACTGGACGCTGTAGATGCCCCACAGCGCGCGCCACACCGGCAGCGACGTGCTCTGCATCGCATCGCCATTCAGCGGCTGCATCAGCTGCAGCATCGCCTGCTTTTGCTGAATCAGCGTGCTGGCCTGGCGGGGATTACTGACCCACACCGGCTCAAACGCTAATCCGGTGCTCTGCGCAATCGCTTTCAGCAAGTCCACGCCATAGCCCCGGGCGGTTCCGCTGGCATCGCGGTAACTCCAGGGATAGTTGTCCAGCTCGGCGGTGTAAGTAATACGCGGATGATCGGCAATCCAGGCGCGCTCAGCAGGGCTGAGCATCAGGGTCTGGGTATCCTGATAGCGCGGCAGGCTGCTGCTCCAGCGCGCCTGTAGCGTGTTCATCAGTTCTGCAGGCAGCTGACGCAGGCTCTGATTTATCCAGCTGATAAGCTGGGGATCGCGCGCCACCGCACGCAGGTTGAGCTGGCCGGCCTCGATGTGGGAGGCGATCTGATAAATCTGGCCCTGTTGCAGCTGGCTTAGCAGAAAGCCGGCGCTGGTTTCATCCGCCACCACATAGTCATTCTGCTGATTAAGCAGGGTATAGAGCGCCTGCAGATCGCTGCTGTAGCGTCGCCAGCTGTGACGGGCCGCCAGCGCAGATGGCAGCTGAGCCAGGGTGCTGTCGCTGATTGCAAGCGAGGCATTCTGGCTGTTGAACATTACGGCACGCTGGTTTTGCTGATTGCGATAAACCCGCAGCGGACTGCTGAACCAGTTTTCGCTGCTCAGGGTGCCGGGTGGCAGCGGGGCACTCCACATGCCAAGCGCAAAATCGATTTGGCCGCTGCTGAGCGCCTGCATCAGGTGCGGTTGATCGCTGTAGAGATTGAGCGTGAACTGCGCGCCGGTCAGCTGTCGCAGCGCGGAAAGATAGTCGGCGTTGATACCATAGAGGTCATTGCCGATACGCATCGCCCAGGGCGCGTGGTTTTCTTCCAGCAGGCCGACGCGCAGGATCCTGCCCTGCATGGTTTCCGCATGGGTCACCGGCAGCATCATCGGCAGGTTGACGCTGCTCACCGGACGCACATCAGCCAGCGCGGAGCAACACAATAAAAGCAGCATCAGTAGAATAACTCTCACTGCTGGGCTTTCCACAGGTCAGCCAGTTCCACCACTGATCGGGCACCGGTTTTTTCCAGGATGTTCTTTTTATGGGTACTGACCGTTTTGTTACTGATGTGCAGCTGAGCCGCGATTTGCAGATTGGACAGGCCGCTGGCCAGCAGTGCCAGAATCTGACGCTCCTTCTGGGTCAGCGGCAGCTCAGGCTCATCATCCATCTCCGGAAAGGCCGTCTGACCGCCCAGCACCGCCAGGATGGCGCTGAGCAACTGCGTCATGCGCTGACTCTTTACCACGTAACCGGCGGCACCCAGCGCCTGAGCGCGACGCATATAGTGGCGGGTCTGCTGCGCAGAGTAGATAAGGACCGGGCAATCAGGACGATGGATCTTGAGGCGACGCAGGAACTCCAGCCCATCGCTGTCCGGCAGGCCGATATCCAGCACAATAATGTCCGGTTGCTCCTCAAGTAAGGGGCGGGCGGCTTTTTCACTGCTGGCAGAAAGCAGCTTAACGGGTATGGGCGACTGGCTCAGGGCAGCTTCAAGTGCCACTTCAACCAGCGGATGATCGTCAATCAAAAGCAAAACGGCCATGAAGGATTTCCTGTAAATTTCACAGGATTAGCATAGCGGAAGAGTGGGGCTGAGGGGAGAAAAACCCGGAGAGCCGCAGCTCTCCAGGCTAAACAGAATTACTGTGAAGTGCCGTCGGTTTTCGTATTTACGTCACCGCCGCCCACTTTGGTCTGAACTTTTTTATTCACGTTCGGACATTTGCCATCTTTACACTGGCTGTTCTGGTCAATTTCGTTAGCAGACATATTACCATTGCTGGTGGTGCTGCCAGACGTTGCAGGATTAGTGTTAGTACCAGTGTTATTAATTTTGCTGTTATCGACATTATTTGGTGGCAGATTCTCTTTTGCTCCACCCGCTGCTGCACCTGCACTGGCCGCCTGGTTCGCTGTACCGTTATTGCTGCTGCTGTCTGCAGCCAGTACCGCGCCGCTGCTCAGTGTCATTGCTGCTGTCAAAAAAATTAAGGCAAACTTTTTCATCATTATGCTCCCGTTAATAAATGAAGAGGCTTTAAGCCCAGAGGTGCAATTTCGGGTAAAGAAATCCCTGACGAAATAAAATTCGCCAGTTGGCTTAAACAGGGTAATTAAATAAGGTAAGCGGGACGTTCCTCAGTGCTTACCATTAAAAAGTTTAGTCGCTAACCTGATTAATGCAAATATGACCCGCACATTTAACCCGCAGCGGGAATTTACACCCCTGACGCTTCGGGCTACATTGGACAGGATGTGTCCGGCGGGCGCCGGGCAAGAAATAATATGGAATCAGTATGAATTACCAGAACGATGATTTACGCATCAAAGAGATTAAAGAGCTGTTACCTCCTGTTGCGCTGCTCGAAAAATTCCCGGCGACCGATCGTGCTGCACAGACCGTTTCACATGCCCGTCAGGCGATTCATCAAATCCTGCAGGGCAAGGATGATCGTCTGCTGGTGGTGATTGGACCCTGCTCAATTCATGACACTGACGCGGCGAAAGAGTATGCAAGCCGCCTGCTGGCACTGCGTGATGAGCTGAAAGGCGAGTTGGAAGTTGTCATGCGGGTCTATTTTGAAAAACCGCGCACGACGGTGGGCTGGAAAGGGCTGATTAATGACCCGTATATGGATAACAGCTACCAGCTGAACGACGGTCTGCGTCTGGCGCGTAAGCTGCTGCTGGAGATTAATGACAGCGGTTTACCGGCGGCGGGCGAGTTTCTGGATATGATTACCCCGCAGTATGTGGCAGACCTGATGAGCTGGGGCGCGATTGGTGCGCGTACTACGGAATCTCAGGTTCACCGCGAGCTGGCATCCGGTCTTTCCTGTCCGGTCGGCTTTAAAAACGGCACCGATGGCACGATCAAGGTGGCGATTGATGCGATCAACGCAGCGGGCTCCCCGCACTGTTTCCTGTCAGTAACCAAGTATGGTCACTCCGCGATTGTGGAAACCAGCGGCAACGGTGACTGCCACATCATCCTGCGCGGCGGCAAAGAGCCGAACTATAGCGCGCAGCATGTCGCTGATGTTAAAGCGGGTCTGGCGAAAGCGGGTCTGCCACAGCAAGTGATGATCGATTTCAGCCATGCCAACAGCAGCAAGCAGTTCCAGCGTCAGATGGTTGTGGCAGACGATGTTTCACAGCAGCTGATCAACGGTGAGCAGGCGATTGTCGGTGTGATGATTGAGAGTCATCTGGTGGAAGGCAACCAGAGCCTGGAGAGCGGCGAGCCGCTGGTCTATGGCAAAAGCGTCACCGACGCCTGTATCGGCTGGGAAGATACTGATAAAGTGCTGCGTCAGCTGGCGGCAGCGGTTAAACAGCGCCGCGGTTGATTGGTTATTCAGACTCATTAACAAAGTCTGGCCGGATTTGCTGTGGAGAGTGAGCCTGCTCAGGGAACACGGACAGATCGGAAAGACGCTCAAGCCAGTCCCTGGTCGCTCTGCCCGCGCCATCCCTGGCGCGGGACGCTTTCCTCTTCTGACCCTGTTCCCTGCGCGTCGAGCTAGTTTATTGCTGCCAGACTTAGACGGATTTGAGTATGTGATTAGTCTGGTACGTGCTGACATCCAGGCTTTTACTCTGGCAGTTAAACATGACGCGCAGCATTGCCGGGCGCAGCCCAATAAAAAAGGCCAGACTTTCGTCTGGCCTTTTTGCATGTCAGCGAGAAATTACTTCGCTTTACCCTGATTCGCAACGGCGGCGGCTTTCGCAGCAATCTCGTCCTGGTCGCCCAGGTAGTAGCGTTTCAGCGGTTTGAAGTTTTCATCGAACTCATACACCAGCGGAACGCCGGTAGGGATGTTCAGCTCGAGAATTTCATCTTCGCTCAGGTTATCCAGATATTTCACCAGCGCACGCAGTGAGTTGCCGTGTGCGGCAATGATCACTTTCTCACCGCTTTTGATGCGCGGCAGAATGGTGTCGTTCCAGTAAGGGATAACGCGGTCGATGGTCAGCGCCAGGCTTTCGGTCGTTGGCAGCTGCTCCGGGGTCAGTTTCGCGTAACGCGGGTCATGGCCCGGGAAGCGCTCATCTGAACGATCCAGCTCTGGTGGGGTAACGGCAAAGCCGCGACGCCACTGCTTAACCTGCTCGTCGCCATATTTGGCAGCCGTTTCAGCTTTATCCAGACCCTGCAGCGCACCGTAGTGACGCTCGTTCAGACGCCAGGTTTTCTCAACCGGCAGCCAGGCCTGATCCAGCTCATCCAGCACATTCCACAGCGTATGAATCGCACGCTTCAGTACGGAGGTGTAAGCGAAATCAAAAACAAAGCCCTCTTTCTTCAGCAGCTGACCTGCTGATTTGGCTTCGCCACGACCTTTCTCAGAAAGGTCAACATCATACCAACCGGTAAAGCGGTTTTCGTTGTTCCACTGGCTTTCGCCGTGTCGCACCAGAACCAGCTTAGTTACAGCCATAGCTTAACTCCTTAATACTGTGATGTTTCTGTGAGATTGGAAACCTGCTGCTGCCCGCCTGAAAACACGAGCTGATTGCGCCATACCATAACGGAAAAGCGGGCAGCGCGTAAGCCTGTGTGTGACGCACTGCGCGTTTTTCAGCCGGAGGCTCAGCGTGGCGTGAAGCGATACCGCGTCACCGATTCCCAGCGATCTCCCGGCTGCAGCCAGCAATCCGGCTGAGGCCCCTCAGCATGATTAGGCGAATCCGGTAAAAATTCACTCTCCAGCGCAATGCCCTGGAATGCAGTATAGCTCGCCTGCTCACGGGCACGCGTACCGGCCAGGTAGTTGCCGGTGTAGAACTGCAGTGCCGGTGCCGAGGTGGTCACGCTGAGCTGTAACCTGCCATCTTCTGACCAGAGTTCCGCCGCAGGCTGACTATCGTCGCCTGCACTGTTGAGCAGAAACGCATGGTCATAACCCTTCACCGCCCGCTGATCGTCGTCTGTCAGAAAATCCTGCGCCACGACTTTGGCGTTGCGGAAATCGAAACTGGTATCGGCGACGGCTTTCAGCGGGGCATTCGGAATCCCTTCGCTGTCGACCGGCAGATACTGGTCGGCGTGCAGTTGTAAGCGATGCTGGCGTGCGTCGCCATGATGCGCATCAAGGTTAAAGTAGGCATGGTTAGTCAGATTGACCGGGCAGGGCTGGTCGCAGCGCGCTTCATAGCGGATGCTCAGGCAGTTCTGGTCATCCAGCTGATAGTGCAGGTCGGCAATCAGATTGCCCGGATAGCCTTGATCGCCATACGGCGAATCGATGCGGTAATGCACCTCGCTGTCGGACTGGCTGACAATCTGCCAGCGGCGTTTATCAAAGCCTTCCGGCCCGCCATGCAGCTGATGGGCACCCTGGTTTGGCACCAGCTGGCGGTTCAGCTTATTGAGCTTTGCTCCGGCGATGCGGTTGGCGTAACGGCCCACCGTGGCACCCAGATAGGCATCCTGATGCAGATAGTCAGAGGGTGTGGCGCAGCCGAGCAGCGCTTCACGCACGGTGCCATCCTGCATCGGGATGCGGGCAGAAAGCCAGGTTGCGCCCCAGTCCATAAAGGTCGCCAGCATGCCGTTGGCATTGCGCAGTACCGTTATGCGCCACGGCTGACCGTCGGGCGCATGGGAGTTGACGTCATTCAGCATTGGCCCGCTCCTTCAGAGGCTTTGCAGACGTAGAAGGTCTCTTTGATGCCAGTCGCGGCTTCATACTGCTCAGCAACGGCGGCTTTCACCTGATCGACGAGATCCAGTGGCATGAGTGCCACGATGCAGCCACCAAAGCCGCCGCCGGTCATACGCACGCCGCCGCGTTCACCGATCTGCGCTTTCACGATCTCAACCAGCGTATCGATCGGCGGCACGGTGATCTCGAAGTCGTCACGCATCGAGGCGTGTGATTCGGCCATCAGCTGGCCCATACGGGTCAGGTCGCCCTGAGTCAGCGCATCGGCCGCTTCCAGCGTACGGGCGTTCTCGGTCAGGACGTGACGCACGCGTTTTGCCACCTGCGGGTCGAGCTGCGCCTGCGCCGCTTCAAACTCGGTCAGTTCAACGTCACGCAGCGCCTTCTTGCTGAAGAAACGCGCGCCCGCTTCACACTGCTCGCGGCGGGTATTGTATTCGCTGCCGACCAGGCTGCGACGGAAGTTGGAGTTGATGATCACCACCGCAATATCTTCCGGCATCGACACCGGACGCGTGCCCAGCGTGCGGCAGTCGAGCAGCATGGCGTGATCTTTCTGCCCCAGTGCGGAAATCAGCTGGTCCATGATACCGCAGTTACAGCCAACAAACTGGTTCTCCGCTTCCTGACCATTCACCGCGATGGCTGCGCCATCCAGCGGCAGGTTATAAAGCTGCTGCACCACGGTGCCAACCGCGACTTCCAGCGAGGCGGATGAACTGAGGCCCGCACCCTGCGGCACGTTGCCGCTGATCACCATATCGATGCCGCCGAAATCAGCATGACGCTGCTGCAGATGTTTCACCACGCCGCGCACATAGTTAGCCCACATTGGTTCCTGCACGCTGACGATCTCTTCGTCCAGCGAGAAGGTGTCCTGCGCATTCTCATAATCAGCCGCGACCACGCGAATCTGGCGATCGTCACGGCGGGCGCAGGCGATCACCGTCTGGTAATCGATGGCACACGGCAGCACAAAGCCGTCGTTATAGTCGGTGTGCTCGCCAATCAGGTTAACGCGGCCCGGCGCCTGAATGGTGTGGGTGGCGGCGTAACCGAAGGTGTCAGAGAAAAGCTGCTGCGTGATGGTTTTTAAGCTCATTGTTGTGCCTCACGGAAGTGAACGTCGCTGACAGAACGCAGACGTTCCGCCGCCTGTTCCGCCGTTAAATCGCGTTGGGTTTCGGCCAGCATTTCATAGCCAACCATAAATTTACGTACCGTTGCTGAGCGCAGCAGCGGCGGATAGAAGTGCGCATGCAGCTGCCAGTGATCGTTGGCTTCGCCGTTAAACGGCGCGCCGTGCCAGCCCATGGAGTAGGGGAAGGAGCACTGGAACAGGTTGTCGTAGCGGCTGGTCAGCTGCTTGATGGCTTTCGCCAGATCGGCACTCTGCGCTTCACTGAGATCGGTCAGCTGTTTAACGTGCGCTTTCGGCAGCAGCAGGGTTTCAAACGGCCAGGCGGCCCACCACGGCACCACGGCCAGCCAGTGTTCGGTTTCCACCACGGTGCGGCTGCCATCCTGCTGCTCGCGTGCCAGATAATCGACCAGCATCGGCGAGCCATGTTTAGCGAAATAGTCGCGCTGATGATCATCTTCGCGCTGCGCTTCATTCGGCAGGAAGCTGTTAGCCCAGATCTGACCGTGCGGATGCGGGTTAGAGCAGCCCATCGCTGCGCCTTTGTTCTCAAACACCTGCACCCACGGATAGTGCTGACCCAGATCGGCGGTCTGCGCCTGCCAGGTGCGCACCACTTCTTCCAGCGCGCTCAGTGACATCTCCGGCAGAGTTTTGCTGTGATCGGGCGAGAAGCAGATGACCCGACTGGTGCCGCGTGCGCTTTCACAGCGCATCAGGATATCGTCGCTCTCGGGCGCGTCAGGCGTGTCGGTCATCAGTGCAGCAAAGTCATTGGTAAAGACGTACGTGCCAGCATAGTCCGGGTTTTTGTCGCCGGTGATGCGGGTATTTCCGGCACACAGGAAGCAGTCCGGATCGTGCGACGGTAAGGTATTAACCGCCGGTGTTTCCTGCGCGCCCTGCCACGGACGTTTGGCCCGATGAGGTGAAACGAGAATCCATTGATCAATCAGTGGATTGTAACGGCGATGCGGGTGATCGACCGGGTTGAATTTTTCCATGTGAGATCCTGGTAAGCGTCAAAAGCCAGAGAGGCATCGGTAAAAAGTAGCACATCAGCGCGCCCGAAAGCGTGATCAAGTCTGGATAAATGGTATCGTTTACACAAGCTGAATATTCTTATTTCGTGGCATTGTATGCGCATTCAGAAGATGAAAGGTGGGAAGGAATGGTAGCGCTTACACAAAGGTGCATTAAAATGCCGCGATAGCGGCGTTGCAGATTGCTGACAAACCCAATCAGGGTTGCTCTGACAGCAACGCGTTAGCTAAAAGCGCAGGGAACACGGGCAGAGGAGGAAAGCGTCCCGCGCCATGGACAAAAACGCCGGGAGCGTTTTTGAACAACGCAACGCGTTGGCCCGGCAACGGGCGCACCTTATGGATGAGGTGCGTACTAAAAACGCCGGGAGCGTTTTTGAACAACGCAACGCATTGGCCCGGCAACGGGCGCACCTCAGGGATGAGGTGCGTACTAAAAACGCCGGGAGCGTTTTTGAACAACGCAACGCGTTGGCCCGGCAACGGGAGCACCTCAGGGATGAGGTGCGTAATCGCGCGGGCCGAGCGGCCATGGATGGTTTAAGCGACTTTCCGATCTGACCGTGTTGCCTTCGCAGACTCGGTCTCACAGCTGGGTATGGCAGACTTTGTCAGCAATCTCGTTGAGGGACATTGTTAACGCGTTAGCGCAGCGTTTCCTGCTGAAAAGCGTAGCCGCCATCATGGGGAATAAAGCTCAGACGATGCGTGATGCAGGCGGGCGCATCTTCGGCATGATGGGAAACAAACAGCAGCTGCGTGCGACCTTCGCCAATCAGCACATCGACGAAGCGCCGTACCAGCTGACGGTTAATCGGGTCGAGGCCCTGGAGTGGCTCGTCCAGAATCAGCAGCGTCGGATGCTTAACCAGCGCGCGGGCAATCAGCACCAGCCGCTGTTGTCCCCATGAGAGCGAGTGGAACGGCGCATCGCCCAGCCGGTTATCCATTCCCAGCAGTGTCAGCCACTGTTGTGCCAGCGCTTTCTGCCGATCGGACGCCGCCTGATACAGACCGATGGAGTCGAAGAAACCCGACAGGATCACCGTCCGCACATTGGTGCTGACGCGATAATCGAGGTGCAGGCTGCTGCTGACATAGCCAATATGCTGTTTGATATCCCAGATGGTTTCGCCACTGCCGCGACGACGGCCAAACAGGGTGAGATCATTGCTGTAGCCCTGCGGATGATCGCCGATTACCAGACTCAGCAGCGTCGATTTTCCGGCGCCGTTCGGACCGACAATCTGCCAGTGCTCGCCCACGTTAACTTGCCAGTTCAGCCCCTGAATCACCGGCTTATCATTGTAGGAGACGGTGCCGTTGCGCAGGATAACGCGCGGGGCATCATCCGCCAGTGAAGGCAGCTGATCCGGCACATCCGCTTCGGGCAGCGCCATACCCATCAGCTGCTCACTGTGTGCCAGCTGTGCCACCAGCGCTTCCGTTAATATCGTCTGGCGCGGGCCACTGTGCGTGAGCGTGCACTCCGCCAGCACACCCACCTGCTGAACGAAATCGGGAATATCGTCAAAGCGATTAAGCACCAGCACCAGCGTAAACGCCGGATGCTGCAGATTGCGTAACGTGTCGGTCAGGCTGGCACGCGACGCCACATCCAGTCCGTCAAACGGCTCATCTAAGATCAGCAAATCTGGCTGGTTCATCAGGGCCTGGCAAAGCAGGGTTTTGCGGGTTTCGCCGGTTGAGAGATATTTGAAGCGGCGTGACAACAGCGGTTCGATGCCAAACTGCTGTGCCAGTTGTTTGCAACGTTCCGGCTGCTGCACTTCCGCCTGAATCACCTCTGCCACGATCAGCCCGGTATCCTCTTCGCCTTCGCTGAGCATATCGGTGTTGTTGCGCTGCCACTCCTGCGCCACCAGCGTCTGTAACTGCTCCAGCGACAGACGGACCGGCCTTGTGAAATCGCTGCTCACTGAACCCGCAAGCGGCGGCAGTTCACCGGAGAGTGCGCGCGCCAGTGAGGATTTACCGCTGCCGTTTGCACCGACAAAGGCCCAGCTTTCGCCGCGCTGAAGTTCCACCTGATTCAGCGTCAGTATCCGGGTATCGCTAAGTTGAAACGTGCCTTGCAAAATATGCAATGAAGCCATGATCTGTTCCATTTTCTGCATCGTGTCACTGAGTTGTAACCATTGGCTGTAATGATGTCAAATCAGCTGCTAGAGCAGGGTGGCGACGATGGCGTTCTCCGCATTGAAACTGGCGATCACCGCGTCGCCGGGCTGCAGCTTCAGCTGCTGTAGCTGTTCATTAGTAAGAGTGGCACACAGGGTTTCGCCACTGGCGAGCTGCATCAGCACCTCAGTCATCTGCTCACCCGGTTCGATGGCAGTGACGGTGGCGGCCAGCTGATTGTCTTCCTCTGCGGCGTCACGACTGATGCGGATCCACGGCGCTTTGATCAGCACCAGCACCTCTTTACCCGCCGCCAGCTGCAGACGATCGGCGCTGCGCTGGGTCAGCGCCACATTGAGCTGAGTGACGCCATCAGCCAGCTGAATCAGCAGATGCTGAACCACCTGCTGCGCATCGTTGCTGACCACGGTGCCGAACAGCTGGTTGCGGGCGCTGGTCTGCAGTGAGAAGCGAGCGATGGCCGCCAGCAGGCTGTCGAGCGGCAGCGTATCCTGCTGCAGCGCATCGAAGGCTTTCTGCTGGATCTGCTCCATCAGATGAAACAGCTGAATCAGGCGTTCACCGTAGCGGGTCAGCGTGGCACCGCCGCCGCCTTTGCCGCCGGTTGCCCGCGCCACCAGCGTTTCATCCGCCATCTGGTTCATCTCATTAATCGCATCCCAGGCACTTTTGTAACTGATACCAGCCAGCTTCGCCCCCTGACTGATCGATCCGGTCTGCTGGACGCGTTTCAGCAGCTCAATACGCCGCGGATCGGCAAACAGTTTCTGTTGTAAACGGATATGAAGGGATAGTTCAGCTTCCATGACAGCTCCGGCAAAAGGTTAAGGCGAAGGCCGATGATAGCGGCGTTTTATGACCAAAGTAAAAGCACGAAAAGGGCTGCGCAAAATTTTACTGACCCGTTACAATCACTTTTTTGTTAGCAGAGTGAGACTCTCCATGCTGGAATTACTGAAAAGCCTCGCCGTGGCCGTACTGATGGTCCCTGTGGTAATGGCGCTGATGCTGGGTATGATTTATGGCCTGGGTGAAGTGTT
>Ga0157367_1000348_pt1 | contig 23469 bp, 25 predicted proteins | sample AttbisABBM2_FD_113142 | JGI IMG/M metagenome (GOLD analysis project Ga0157367, IMG submission 113142) | Fungus gardens microbial communities from leaf cutter ant in Botucatu, State of São Paulo, Brazil - Atta bisphaerica ABBM2 | ecosystem: Host-associated > Fungi > Mycelium > Unclassified ... | reverse complement strand
GTGTGCCCGCTCGACCTGCTCGCGATCGACGTGACCAAGGGCAAGGCGTACATGCAGTTCGACGAATGCTGGTACTGCATGCCATGCGAACGCGATTGCCCGACCGGCGCGGTCAAGGTGGACATCCCGTACCTGCTGCGCTGATCCCGCGCGCCGCCGGCGCGGCGCTTTCCTACTACCCTGCGCACGACACATGAAACCTGCGCTGCGCGCGCGTCGACATCGAGTGCCGCTGCCTGGCGCTGCTTGACCTCACGCTCCTGACTGCTCCGAGTTTTCGCCCATGACCGCTTCTTCCCCTGCTTTCCCGCTGCCCGGCGCGCACGATTCCGACCATGCCGCGCTCGTCTCGCGCGTCGCCGCAGCCGATGCATCGGTGCGCCGCATTGCGCTGCTCGAACTCGCCGATCTCGAGGATCCCGAGCTCGTGCCGACCTTCGCTGCGGCGCTGCGCGACGATCCGTCCGCCGACGTGCGCGGCGAAGCCGCACGTGTGCTTGCCGCGTGGGAACAACCCGATGTCGTCGACGCACTGTGCCGTGCGCTGCTCGATCCCGACGACGGCGTGCGCGCGATTGCCGCGCAAGGCCTGTCAGAACTGAAGGACGTCGCGTCCGGCGCCGTGCTGTGCCGCTGGGCCGAACACGCCGAACCGTTCGTGCGCGTCGCCGTGCTGCGCGGGCTGCGCGAACTGCGCGATCCCGACGCATTCGTGCCGGCGTTGCGCGCGCTCGACGCGCCGGTGTCGGCCGTGCGCGCCGAGGCCGTCGCCGTGCTCGGCTGGCTCAAGGACGTCCGCGCGCTACCGCCGCTCGCGCGCATCGCAACGACCGACACGCATGCGGACGTGCGGCGCATCGCGATCGGTGCGGTCGGATTCGCGGCACCCGACGACGCGGCCGCCGTCACCGCGTTGCTGGCGGCGCTGCGCGACGCCGCATGGCAGGTACGCGAGGAAGCCGCCGCGACGCTCGGCAAGCTGCGTGTCGCGGCTGCACGCGCCCCGCTCGTCGCCGCGCTCGACGACGATTACTGGCAGGTGCGTTTGCGTGCGGTGCGCGCACTCGGGCAATTGCGCGACGCGGCTGCGGCGCCGGCCGTCGTCGGACTGCTGTCGCATGCGATCAGCAACCTGCGCAAGGAGGCGGCACTCGCGCTGGGCGAACTGCGCGATCCGGCGACGCTGCCCGCTCTGCGCGGCGCCCTGGAGGATCGCGATCCCGAGGTGCGCAAGGCCGTGCGGATCGCGATCGCGCAGGTCGGAGACGACGCACGATGATGATGCCGACTGAAATCCGCGTCGATCATGCGGCGCGTGCATTGGTGCTGCGCTGGCCGGACGGCGACATGCAACGCATCGGCTACGCGCGGTTGCGCAGCGATTGCCCGTGCGCCGCATGCCGGAAGATCCGTCTCGGTGGCTGCCGGGTCGATGCGCAACCCGGTCTGACGCTGGACGGCGTGGAAGCGGCCGGCTACGGCATCCGCCTGCTGTTCGGCGACGGTCATGCGTGCGGCATCTATCCGTGGCCGTATCTGGCGGAACTCGGCAGAGACCGGGCGGATGCGAGCGCGTGCTTGTCGAAGCAGCGCTGAGATGCCATCCCGGCTCGGCACAAAAAAACGCCCGGCAGGTTCCCCTGCCGGGCGTTCGCATCATCCGATGCCGTGATCGGCTACCGAGGCACGCCTCGGCGCCGGATCACTCCCACTCGGTTGTCAATCCAGTGGCTGGAGCCTTGTGGGCACGGCGTTTCCGCCTGGTCAGCGACGTGGATACCGTCAGCGATACCGAAAATCATGTCCGGCAGTTAGCGGCTGTTGTCGGAACACACGGGAAGATCAATACCCGATTTGTTTGAAAAATCGCAAGTACCGGTGTCTCAGGACGCTTTGTGCGCATGATACCGTCGCTGATACCGTCAGGCGCATTCGAACACAGCTGGATACCGTCACAATCGTAGTTCCGATTCGTTCTCTACTCCGTCAAACACTACGACTGTGATTCTCCCCCTCCGTCGAGGCGCCGGAGAGCTGACAGCGCATGCCGGGCGAAACGGTGAGCTCGACTCCGTATACGAAGTCTGTCCACATCACTCCGGTCGCCGTACATCCCCACTACCTCGAACGCAAACGATACACCTCGCTCTTCGTCCGGAACCTGATGATAAAACTCCGCAAGAACGCCATCGTCGATGAACCTTCGCGCAATAGCCAGACATTCATCCGGATAGACGGCCACCAGATCCAGTGGCGGATAGGATTCCACGCCGTCCCGACGATAGCGCCGGTCGTGCAACGCATTCTGTATTTCGCTGAGGCATCCTACGACCAGTTGCGTACGCATCTCACCAAGTCGTCGCCAGGCGTGCCGCACCGCAGCGACGTCGGCATCCCCGCCGGCTTCGACCGAATAGATCAAATAACGGACTTCGACCAGGCAAAGCTCTTCAACGGTCGCAGCCTCGATAGGTTCTAGTTCACCATGGTGCCGGCCGAGGAAACGCGTCGCGGCTGCGAATGCCCCCCATTCCTCTTGAGGAAACGGATTGACCCTGCTAGGCAAGCCCGTGAATGGCTGAAGTAATGCGCCGTCCAAGGGATCCCCGAACGACGCCACCTTTTCAACGAGCCAATCAAGGCTCATTGAACGCCTGGCGTCCGGAGCTTGAATCGCGCGACGAAACAGGCGTCGCTGCATCGGTTCTTCAAGATCGTGGATCTCTTCGGCGTAGATGAAGTCGTATGGATGGTCGAACATCCTCACGCACAAAGCGAGTGCCAGATTGCAATCGACGTTACGCCCGTCATCCATTAGGACGGACGCAATCTCGCCCCTGATTTCTGTGCGAGCATCCTCCGCACTTTCATCCAATGCACCAAGCATCTTCAGAGCGTCGACCACGCTTGAGCTGATGCCCCAGTTTCCGGGACTCACTTCGATCGCACTGATAGCCTCAATGAGGCGATCCTTGATCTCCTGGGATGCCACGCGCGCATAGCCAACCGATTCCAGTATGACCAGTTGGACGTGATACGGCTCCCGACGAAACCGCTCGCGGAAGAGATAGATCAGATGCTCGGCAAGGCACTCGTCCTCGCGCTCGAAGAAATGACGCCGGCCCTGCAGGAAAAAATGAAGTTGGCCGGAAGTGAGCTCGTCAATACTCGGCCGATAGGCTATTGCTTCTTCAGAAATAGGATCGAAACCGCGCTGTGTCGATCTGGCCACGTGCGTGAATCCGATTGATTCACCGAAGCCGTAGTAGACCAGAGAAAAACTTTGACTCCGGAGCGGGTACTTTTCCTGACGAGCGAACTCTGTCCACCGCCGGCGCTCGCTGGCCAGTCGACTGTCCATTTCCGCACAAAGCCGAAAGAAAATTTCTATCCCGGGACCAAGAACCGCACGTCGACCAATGGCCCTAAGCCGCGCCCTTTCAGCGCTTGTCCAGTTTCGTCGACACTCAGCCTCCCATCCGACCTGAATGCTGTCCTTGTCTTTCCACAGTCTGAGGCGAGCACCACGGATCTCGGCAACACAGGCTTCCATCGCCTCATTCAGAAGATCCATGGCCACCGACGCCGCGATTGCTCCAAAGTACCCTCTCGCGGAATCGACCAGCAGCGAGGTACTCGTTGCCGCAGAGAGCACGTCGCGGCAAACGGCAGAATCGTCGATCGCCGCGACAATGTCACCGGCAAAGGGCTCCAGGAGAGGAAGCGATAGTCGCTCCCCCAGTCCCGTCGCGTCTGTCCTCGCTGTATGCGCCATGCTCAACGCCACGCACGCGTTGAGCAGCATTTCATGAGAGAACGATACCCGCCCGGCACGACTTATCAGTATGCCTGCCGTGAACAGGGCATCACACTGCGCAAAGCTGAGGCCTTCGGCATGCATCAGCTCGTCGAAGCTGGCCTCGGCCATGGAGAATGCTACCCGCTCGTGGAGCGTACCAGCCAGCCGTCTCAGACCGAAGTGTCCTGCACGTGCACCCTGCCCCAGACGCTTACGAATGTACTGGTCTATCAAGAGCAGGCGCGTAGCATCAGCTTTCAGGTCGGCGCCGATCTGTCCCACGAGGCGGGCCTCTATCCCCGATCCTATCGCGCGAAGTACGTCCTGCGCGACCGGGCTCAAGCTTCCACCCGACGACATTGCGATCCGCTGCTTGAGATCGAGCGTCGGGCGCGCAACCTCGATGATTCTCAGGCCGCTCAACTCTGCGGGGCGGGTATCCTGCCCGGTGACGACGAGCCGCGCCCCCATGCGTCGCGCCAACGCCCGAACACCTCGAATGGCCTCCGTCACCGATGCGCCAAATTCATTGATCCCATCGATCACGAGGAAAACCGGTTGGTCGGAGCGGGCTACGGCGCGATACAGGTCCCCGGGCAAGTCATCGACGAGCAGGCCAACCTCCCGACGCAGACTATCAGCCCACGAACCGGTAAAGTTCTTGGCCGCAAGGAAGAACACCGAGTGGCCCTGCGCCGCCAGTTTGCTGACCAACCACTTCGCCATCAACGACTTACCACAACCTGATGGGCCATGAATGTAGCAGCCTGCGTTGGCGGCAACCGCCTCCGATAGCTCGTCACGCTGGCTTTCCGCCTCCGGCAACCATTGACTGCCGGCAGGCCTGTGCTCTGACACCGTCGCGTCGCAGTAGCGTCGCAAGAGTTCGGACGTCTCCTGCATCTCTGCACTGCCTGTGACCTCCGCCAAGGTCGTCGCCGTCAGCCTGAACTTTCGCGCAAACGCATGCCAGTCAGCTACCGTCCAGGGTGATGTTCCCGTCAGTCTGAGTTGGTCAGGAAACCGGTCGATTGTCGTCACACGGGCCTTGAAATTACCACGCGTGACATTGGACCCCTCCGGGAGAGGACTCGTGAACACCACGTGTCCATCGGGGTGGAAACTTCCCACAGGCTTTATTGCCTGCATCGCGTCCCGAACGCGGTTTTTTGCCCCAACCGCCTGCTGGTAAGCGTTGGTATAGCCGGTCCACTCCCCGGAAGCTGACAACCGCGTCCAAGCACCGTTCAGATCGCCGCGAAGGGGAAGTTGACTGGTCTTGACTTCCACGACGGACACGAAATTGTTCGTCGCGACTACGCAATCTACCTGCCGGCCATCGATCTCGATATTGGCAAGAACAACCGCATGGAGTCCTTGATCACTCAACCATGACAGGACGGACGCGATGAACTTACGCTCTGACGCATGCTCAATCTTTCCGCCAACGTAGATCTCAGTTTTCGTCAATTTCTCGCTCATAGGAAACGCCAGCAGACACGCAGCTGTATCGGTCCAACTTATGTGACCGAAAGGTCAAGTTGACCCACACGGCCATCAGTATCCCAATCGACCGCTCCCGTGTCGATGTACACGACGCCGCCCCTCCTTCCGCGGTCCAAGGGCCTGTCAGAAATTTCGCGTGTGAGGCGGGTTAAAACTCAGATTCCGATGCTGAAGCGCTCCCGGTAAAGCAGCGCGAACTGCGTCATCGCGCTCTTCCAATCGAGCCGGGAGCCGGTCCACTTGGCAACGACGTTGCACAGTGCCAGCCAGATCAGCTTAACTCGTCCGACGGGAAGTGGCCGCGCGCCTTGATGATCTTGCGCAGTTGCATGTGCAGAGACTCGATGACGTTGGTCGTATATACAATTTTTCGGATATCAGGCGCGAAGGCGAGGAACGGAATGACCTGCTCCCAGACTCGCCGCCAGAGCATCGCGATCGACGGGCATTTTGTGCCCCATGGGCCAGCGGCGGCCGCTTCGGCGGTTGGTGCCCGATGATCTCCTTGAGCGCTGTGGCGACCGATTTCCGGTCCTTCCAGCTCGCGAAGTCCAGCCAGTTGCGGATCAGGTGCACGATGAAGGTCTAAACTGGCGTTTCCGGGAACATGGTATTGATCGCTTCGGGGAAGCCCTTCAGTCCGTCGACCACAGCGATCAGAATGTCCTACAGGCCGCGCAGCTTCAGGTCGTTGACCACGCGCAACCAGAACTTCACGCCTTCGGTCTGCTCGATCAAGAGGCCAAGCACGTCACGTGTGCCGCCGCGGCTCACGCCCAGCGCCAGGTAGATCGCCTTATTCCGCACCACGCCGTCGTCCCGGCTCTTCACGCGCAGCGCGTCGAAGAACACGACCGGGTACATCGGCTCGAGCGGGCGCTACTGCCATTCGCGCACTTCGTCGATCACGGCATCGGTCACCGTCCTGATGAAGTCCGGCGATACCTCGATGCCGTACATCTCCCGCAGGGAATTCTGAATCTCCCGCACGCTCATGCCGCGAGCGTACATCACGATGATCTCGTCGTCGAAGCCGGTGAAGCGTCGCTCGCCCTTGGCAATCAGCACCGGATCGAACGTGCCTTCGCGGTCGCGCGGAATCTCGACGTCGAGCAGTCGTCGTCGGTCGCGATGCGCTTGCGGCTGGTGCCGTTACGATGGTTCGTGCGGCCTACCGGCTTGGCATCGCCCTTCTCGCAGCCCGGGTGGTGGGTCAGTTCGCAGCCCAGCGCACGCTCGAAGATTGCCTTCTTGAGCGCTGCGAGCTGCTCGTTTATCGTCGCACGATCCAGCCCTTTTCAGGGGCGCCAGCCTCTCACGCTTCTATCCGCGGTTCCTTCAAAAGACGCTCTGGAACCCGCAGCTTCCGATACAGTCGATCAAGATGTTCAAGCCCGTCGATACCCGGATCATGGAAATCGCCCGGCATGTCCTCTTGTAGCCAGTTCACGAGATCGTCGAACCGGATCGAATAGTTCAACTTCGGAACCGGATACAGAAACTCCGGCTCGCGGCGCGTACTTGCGGTGACACCATCGAAGGCCGTACTCTCTGCCGACAGAACAAGCTGCTTTCTCGGCCTTCTGTGAACCCGTCCGGCGAACATCAGTTCCGAGAATATCCAGGGCGACGACAGATACTCACTGTCATTCACATAGTCGTCGACTCGAACGGAGCTCTCCGAATCAAGAAAAATCAGCAATTCCGCACGGTCAATCATGCCGTGAAGCGCAGAATTCAGGATCATGTGAACGTTTGACGTCGTCCTGTTTCTCAACGGATAACTGTAGTGCTTCCATCCGTCCGGAACGCAGAATTCATCGTCGATTTTCCTCAGAAGCTCATCGGCATGGCCCCATACGCACGAGTCAACAAAGACACTCAAGCCTCGGCTCTCAAGCGACAAGGCTAGCTTGATTGCCTCGTCCCTGTCCCTGTGAGAATGCGAGATAAATACATCGGCCGCCTGCGAAGGGAAAACACCAGCCTCGATCAACGAGGCATCCAGCGTGTTTTTCCTGTTCATCAGGTACTTCTCCAGCGCAATCATCACGCCCCCGCCGCGACGCCCGTAATCAGCAACTTCCCTGCTACTCCACTGCAGCAACCCCGCCCTGAAATCATCAACCCGCAAATCGAGAAACATTTTTCATCCTGAAACGTCAACATTGAAATCGCACAAACCCAACGATCTACCCGGCCTGGGCCGCTCAGTATCGTTTCCAGTCGGGCGCATGCATGCCGTCCAGAAACCGCGATCGGACCGAACCGAACGTGTCCTTGCCCGCTTCGTTTCCTCTGGCCGCCATCTCGTCGATCGCCTCGGCATCATCGAGCTTGATCTCAATCGGGGTTTGCTGATTCACCCGGAGATGGCGGGTGGGTCCCAGAAAGCTCTCTGCCAGAAGCAATGCGCCATGTTGCTGGGCCGCGAAGAACAGATCCACGCTATGCAGGGCCCACCCGGCCTTACCCTTTCCGAGTGAGTCCGTAAAATCGGACTCACTGCTCAACGTGCCAATACTCAGGACGTCAATCCGGTCCAATGGAACCTTCAGATGCCGCACCGACTCCGCCAGCGCTGGCAGGATCGGATTGTTTGCCCAGACACCGCCGTCCAGAAAAACTTCCGGCACGATCGGCCCATTCCATTGCGATTCGTCAAAATAGGTCGGCGCAGCTGACGAAGCCAGCGCAGCATCCACCGCGGGAATCTCTCTGAATGCGGTTCGGTCAGGACTGTGCGGTGTAACGAGCGCCTCGGCCTGACCATGCTTTGCCCTGACGGTCGGGATGACAAGCCGGCACGACGAGTCCGACAGCGTTCGGTCTCCATAGACCTGCTGCAGCAGGCCGCGCAGCGTCGACGACTCGTGCTTCGAGCGTAACCAGTGCTTCAGGCTCCGGTCTTTCGGGAAAATCTGCGGTCCTTTTTCGCGGTAAAAACCCAGTATGTCAACCGGCTTGATCCCCAGCCCCAGCCCAATCGCCAGAATGGCGCCGGTTGATGTTCCAGCCACCAGATCAAAGTGGGACACCAGGCTGTTGCCGCCACCGCTGCGGAGCATGTCATCCCACTTGGCCAGAACAGCCGCCGTAAATGTGCCGCGCAATCCGCCCCCATCGAGCGCAAGGATTCTGAAGTTGCGACCGCGCTCAACGCTACGTCGCACGAGCGGCAAGCGCTTTAACTGGTTGACGATTGAAGCGACGAGGCTCTCAACGGAAGTTTCATGCGCAATTTTCCCGTTTTCTACGTCGGACAGGCCGTTTTGCAGGCTCGACAGCAAACCCGGATGATCGTTCAGGTAGCCCGAGATGGCACCACCAAAGCCGGCGACAACAAAGCCGGGCTTACCCAGATCAAGCATTGCATCAAGCTCAGTCGGCACGCCGGCCCGGGCCTTATTGGTGTCCCACCATCTTCCGCCCACGCACACCACCACGTCGGATCGCTCCGCCATCCAGTCGCGCATCGGCGTGAGTTCGCTGCCATGCTCGCCCTCCGCTTCAGCAGGGACCACCTGCACAACGGCGAACTCACGTTGCCTTTCAATGTCGTCGATCTGCTCAGATGTCGCGGCAAACTTCTCGGCGCGCACCAGCGTCAACGCGCCGACTTCTCCGCCCGCGTCGATATACGCCCGTGCAGCCACTTCCAATGGTTGGATAAAGCTCGGATGACTGCCGTGAATGACAGCGCCCCCTTCATTGAAGATCGCTGCACAAAGCCGTTTGACGAATTGACATATGTCGTCCGTATGCGTGGTCGGGACGGATCCCGACAGGTGAACACGTACGCCCGCGAGCGCTCGCCTGGAAGCCATTGAGATATCCTGTTGATGAACGTTTGAATTCGATGAATCGCTCGCCGTACCCCCGCCGACGACATCCACGCAGCCCGTTCCGGGCGACGGCGTGGGCACTTCGTCATCGATTGCAGGCAAAGCCGCAGCATGGACGATGGCTGCGTAGCTCAAGCGAGCCGGTATCCGTCAAGAGACGTCACTGATCAAAACAGTGAATCCGCCCTCGCCGAGCGCCCATACAGCTCGGCGATCTGCGCCTGAAACTGCGTCTGACCACCATAGCTGGGGTGTCTCACACCGATTACGGGCACGGAACCGGTAATGCGATTTGCTGCCGCTGCGGCGTCGTTGCCGATCGCGACGATCCGGGCCGGCCGTAACAGCACGATGAGTTGCTGCAGCAGTTCCTCGCCGGCACGTCTTTCACGGGCGTTGTGTTGCCGGTTGGAGAAGGGTTCGCCCACTTCATGCGGATGAAGCGGGAAGACATTCCACAGGAAAATGCGCGCATCAATAGGCTCGAGCATGTTCCAGATCACCGCGGCAGTGCGTTCCGACACCGCGCTGCCCTTCGTCGGGCGCTCGTCGGAAGGCGCAAGATTCCACCGCCGAGCGTGGTCGTTGATATGCACATCGTCAGTGAGCGCCAGCCCGGTACGGCGCCCGCCCCGGTACCCAAGGTCGCGCCCGATCCAGATCGCGTCCACGGGCTCCTGCACCGCGCACCGCAACATGGCGGAAAGCGCGGCCGCGCGGCGACGCGGCGCGTCGCACCGGTCATGGACTTCGCAACGATCCGAATAGGGATTGAAGCAGTCTTCAAACTGCAGCGAGGCCACGGCCTCAACAAACGGATGATTCTTCATTCCCTTGACTCGAGTGGCAGATAGGCGATGGTGCGCTGTTCGCGATCACCAACAATCCATCCACCTTCATGTTCTTTCATTTGACGGAATACCGCGTAACCGTCCAGGATTGCCCGTTCCCACAGCTTCAGCGGGCATCGCTCGACTTCGTAGCCGCTCACGAATTCCGCAATCGTCTTCAGGATACCGAGCGACACCTTCTTCTGGTTCTCGAAGAAATTGAGCTCCTTGGCCTTCGAGAAAATCCAGGCCGTCAGCCCTTCTTCGACGACGATCGCCCGACCGCTATCCTGCTCTTCATCGTAGCGCGAACTACTCTTTCGCTTGTGCCTGATCAAGGCGCGCATCACCGGTGACCAGTGCAATATCGCCGCATACGCGAAATGGAAGACGTCGTGAAAGCGGTAACCATCGCGGTCCGCGATGTTGTCGGTCAACGGGTCCCCGATAAAGACGCCATTCCACTGGAGATAGCTCTTGCCACTGCCGCGTTGATTGACCCGGATCCGAAACTCCCGCGGCAACTGTTCTGCGGGTCCGAACTCACGGTCGAAATCAAGACTCGCGAGGTCAGCTGCCTGCGGCTCCAGAAACGCCCCGCGCGCTTTGCGAATGTTGCCATGCGCCACCTCGGAAAAAGCAAGCTTCGCCGCATGCATCGCATCCAGATAGGCCCGCGCAAACGCGACTAGACCCGCGCGATCCGGGCTCACCGTTCCGAGCAGCGCGGCGGCCGACTGCCCCAGCTGGACCAGGGTCGTGTCAAGCGCAACCGGCGCGGCGACCGGCACGGCAATGTAGGCCATCGCACCTTCCATGACGTCGCTTGCCGCCCCCACATTCCTGAAGTTTCCATGATTGGCCGCCTCGGCAAACACCTCCTCAAGCGGGACATCAAGCCGCCTGCAGAGGGCAGCCAGGTACCACAGGGTATCGCCGAATTCCTCCTCCGCGGCTTTCCTGAACCCCGGGAACGCGGATTTTTCCCGCACATGCTTCTTGGCCGCCGCCATGATCCCGCCGACCTCGCCATACAGGCCCTGCAGGACGGGATTGAAATCGCTGCGGCCCAGCACGTCCGTGGCTGCAATCTGCGCCGCGTAGTCGGACAGCAAGAGTGTGCCTTCCTTCTTCATCGTTCACCTGCGAAGCGTCAACCATTCGAACGGCGCACCCTGGTACCCGGTCGCCCCCAGACTGCGAATCCATTGTTCAAACCCGGCAACCAGCTGTGGATCGTCGAACGTCGTCAGGCCGATGCCCGACTTGCACAGCAGACGACCTTGCCGGTCTTTCAGGTCCCGAGGAAACGCGGGCCCCTCACCGCCAAAATAGACAAACTCATCGCTGATCAGTACCCGGTCGACACCCGTGTCCCTACGTACGTGGTCCGCATTAAGCGAGCCATCGGGCAGCGAGTGGAACGAATCACGCTGTTGCCACGGCGCCTGAGGCCCGTCCCTGAAGTAGATGTTGTCACCGCAGCTTTGCTTGCGGCTGCCGTGACGGAACGGCTTCTTCAGGCCAAACCTCGGATCCACGCCATACTGGTCGAATGTGAGCGCGTCCGTGACCCGCATTGCGTACACTAGATGCCCGCCACGACGCACAGTCCGATCATTGCTGCCGCTACCCACCACCCAGTCGCCAACGGCCGCACTGCGGCGAATCGACGGCTTGCACGTCGCGAGCGTGCAGTAGCCGTAAAAGGGATTCGGTGCGAAGCCGCTGTCGTAGCGCACCACGTAGGAGTGAATGCGCGCCATCAGCAGGGATGCCGCTTCAGAGGTACCGGATCACAGGGGCCGCCATCCGGCTTTTCCCACGTATCCTTGCCGTTGATCGCATCGATGATGGCGTCGCCATTCCACCCCACCATCGCATCGGCATACTGCTTCAACGCCTCCGGAAGATCACACTCCTTCTCGCCATGCTCCCAAACGCCCACGATGCGCTTGCCCTGCTTGGCCGCATATTCGATCTCCCAGTTCACCCATTCACTGTTCTTCGTGAGCGGCGAGACGTAGCAGACGAACACACCGGCCCAGTTGATCGCCGGCGCCAGGATCTGCGTCTTGATGTAGTGCTCGTCGGTCGCGTTGTTGAATTTCCCCGTGTGAATCGAGGAATCGCGCACGTCTACCCCTTTCGGCGCCAACAGGTCCTTGAACTTCTGGAGCCCCGCATCGTCCTCATGCACGTGACTGATAAATACGTTTCTCTTTTCTGCCACTTCCCGCCCCCGTAGACGTATGACAAACCTCAATGATCGTTACCGCCCTGCACGATCGACCGCATTTCAAAACACTGTTCTTTTTTTCAGGGAATCGGCGCCATCGCGTGTCTGCACCGATCCGGCATCTGAACCCGCACCGGCAGTCACACGTCCTGGCGCGCCCACGTCCCGAGCACTCGACGCCGTACATCAGAACCACTATTGCCGCCTGGGTGTCCAGAAGCGCGCCTGCACGTCCTCCGGCTGCATGTCAGGCGTGCGATAGCGTTCCTCTTTGACCGATATGTCCAGATGCCGATGGAACAGCGCGACATAGTCATGATCATGCGACAGATCCGCGGGCAGGTACTCGCAGCGCTCAGCCAGGCGCAGCGCAGCGCCGCCCGTGGAGAGCACCGGAATCACGCGGGCGTGCGGTTGATGTCGCCTGAACAGTTCGAACTCTTCCACAATCCCGCCCATCCCGCCGATGAACACCGCCGCCTTGAACCGGTTCTCCGCAAACATGCGCTCACGCATGCGCAGCAGGCTTTTGTCACGGTCAGCATCCACCACCTCCGTGAATGTGACGTTCTGGAATCGTGCATTCTCTTCCGGGAACTCGTCCCGGAAAAAGCTCGACTGATACAGCCTGACCCACTTCTCGTACTGGACACCGATATCCTGCGCGACGACCCAGATCATCGGCGTGATGGCGGGGTGACCACCCCAGACCAGCGTTCGGCGCCCCAGCACCACATGCACCAGTGCGGAAACGGCGGCGGCGATCGCAACACTGTCCGCGCTCGCCGCATCATCGGGTCCCCTGCGCGGATCCGGCACCCCGGCCGAAAGGAAAATGGCGTCGTCCACGTTCAGTCTCCCCACCCGGCCAGCGTCCACCCCGCTTCGGAGACCTTGATGGCACGCACCGCGCGAATGTGCTCGTCCAGCCAGCGCAGATGGTCGGTCCACGCGTCGCGAATCCCGATATGGTCGTAGACGAGCACCGGCGCCTCGCGCTGCGCGGCACGCTGCGCCTTGTCCGCAACATCGTGAAGCGTCTCGGCCGTGGGAATGCCGACGATCGGGTAGGCCCAGATCTTCCGGTCATTCAGCAGACGCAGTGCGATCGCACGGTGCGCGCCGATCGCTTCTACCGCGCCGCCGATCTTCTCGACGTCCGCGCGAAGCTTGCCGGTGATCGACATGTACCGCGAAGCAATGCTGCGACTGCGCAGCCGCTCGACGCGCAGGACAATCGCATCAGCGGTGACGGGCGCAATCGGCCCATCCGCACCCTGGAGCTCGCCCGCTTCCAGATACACGGTTTCGGAAAGGTCGGTCAGCTTCGTCGGAACGTGCTGTGGCCAGATCACGCGAAGCACCTGAATTTCCTTGGCCCTCGCCCGTCCGATTTCCTGTCGGGTCCAGCGACTGTCGAAATACTCGGGCGTGTCGAGCATGACCATGACGTCCGAGTCCACCAGTCGATGCCAGAGCACATCCTGGAACGGATCGCCGGGGCGGATGTCGTGCGTATCGAGAAACACGTCGAAGCCACGCGAGGAAAGCAGATCATGCAGCTGCAGTGCCGCGGTCCGCGACTCGGTGCGGCGATAGCTGACGAACACGCGCCGCTGGCGCCGCAGCAGTCCGACACATTCGAGCAGCGCTGAGGCGAGCGCCGTCATCCCCGGGTCGTCATCGCGGCGCGTGAGACCATTGGCCGACTGCAGGAAGTCCGGAATCACGACACCAAACGGCTCACCCGGCACAACTGTCGGGATCACGGCCGCACTGGCCGCGACGAGCTCCCGTGTCGCGGCGACATCCGCCAGCGGCGCGCCGCCAAAATAGGCGGCGGCAAAGGCGGCACGCAGATCGCGCGTCTGTACCGACGCTCCGTCGTGGATCACCACGTCCGCGCCGAGTGTCATGCCGAAGTCGCCGATCATGGCTCCGATCGTTGCGTCCAGGCGCTGCCGGTCGGCATCAGTGGCGCTGCCCAGGATGGCCAGTTCGTACAAGCTCATACGCTCATTAACCCGCGGCCTTCGCCGCGGCCTCGATCCATGAGGCAATACTGTTGTATCCGTCGTCCCGTACCCAGTCGTAGCAGCGGTACAGGCTGCCGAGCGACACCTGCCTGCCGCCTTGCTCGACCTGCCAGTAGTCGAGCGGATTGGTGCCCTGCACGTCCGTGCCCCATTGCGGATCCTTCACGTTATGGATGTCGATCGCCAGCAACCCCTTCCCCAGCTCATGACTGCGCCTGATCTCATAACGGACCCACGCACGCTCAGCGGTCTGCGCACCAAAGAGCACAACCGTCACCGAGGTGCCCTTTATCTGCGCTTCGATCCACTTCTCGATACCGCCCGCGCGCCTTTTCGCTTCTTCAAAGTCCGCCTTGTCGTAAAACGGCTGCGCTTCCCCTTTCGCCCGCAACACCCATGAATTGCGCACCTGCACGATCCGGCGGACATCGCGTTCATAGTGAAAGCTGAAGAACACCCTGCGTGCCATCCTCTTCTCCGTTCAGATCATCAGGCGTCGCCCGACAAGAAACACTCACTGCGCGGGTTCCGTGAAATCCTCACGCAGCAGCGTCGGCTCGGGGTTCAGTTCGTAGAGTGCATCAAGGGCGTCTTCACCCATCGTTTCCGTCTCCATCCACGCGACGAGATCCTCCGCTGCAAGCGGCGTCAGGTCGTTCAGGTACAACGGGTACTGGACGTCGAGGCTGTCCATTGCACCTTCGTTCAGACGCTCCATCGAGGCCTTGGCCATCCAGCGACCGGCTGGCCTGACGGGCTCCCTGCGCCGGATCACCTGCATCGTGACCAGTTCCGCGTAGATCCACGGCGACGAAGTCTGGCCGTCCGAGTCCTTGTCGAGCAACCCGTCCGTCGTCATCGCCGCCGGCGTGTTCAGAAAGATGACGCACTCGCAACTGTCGATCATCTGCGTGAGGGCGGTCGAGAGCATCATGTGCACGTGGCTGGTAGAGCGGTTACGCAACCGGTAGTTATACGTCGTGCCATTGAGCTTGCAATACTCGTCATCAATGGACCGGAGCAACTCGGTCGCGTGCCCCCAGACGCACGAGTCAATGAAAGCGTCGAGGCCGAATTCCTCACGCAGCCATCCCGCCAGCCCGACAGCAATGGCCTCGTCTCGGTGCGCGTGCGAAATGAATACATTCGCCTTGACCGGCCCGAACCAGTCTGCCTTCACCTTCAGGCCGTTGATGACGTCGTTGCGGACATATGACGTGATCGCCCGACGCACGGCCTGCCGCTGCCCGGCGAAGTGCGCCTCCCCTGAGGCTTTCCACGGCGCAAAGAGCGTGTCGTCGGCGCCTTCGAGATTAAAAGCACGAAACATATATGGTCTTATATCGTTGTCTGATTCTGAACTCTGCTGCGGCGCCCGTGCGCATGCGCGCCTCGCACCCGCTACCCTCTGCGACGAACTGAACCTGCATCGGCGATGATGGGCTCGCGCCGCGTCACGCATGCCCATGAAACACTGCCCCGTGCCTGGCCTCAGGCGCTTGGCCACGCCCGCCAGCAAGAGCCCCGGTCATTCGCCCGTTCGCATCACCTGGCGCCGGAATTTCGGCTCAAGCATCAACTTGTGCGTGACGTACGTGACCGCCTTCGACGGATCGCGCGCGTCCTTGCCCTGCCTTTCTACTCTGGCCTGCGCCCGCAAGATACCGAACATCACAATGTCGACACCCACTGGGAAGTCCGAAAACCACTTTCCGTCCTCATGCGCGACGCTGACTTCAAACGTTTCGACACGGTCTGGCGCGCCGGTTTTCCGGTACAGCGACTCGCAGTTCAGAAACGCGTTCCAGTACCGGTCGCCCGGTGACGGTACGTGGTGCGAGCGCACAGTCGCCGCCAGCGCGATCGGAAAGGCATTCGTGCCGCCCGCGCTCACCCTTCCCACGCTTCGTCGGACCGTTCCCGCTCGAAGAAGAAGTCCTTCCATGCGATGCGCCGCGTACCGAAGCGCAGCACCAGTTCGGAGGCCAGGAACGTATCCGATTCGCACAGCGCCCGCAGCGCGACGAGATCGGCTGTCATGCGCACGTAGCCCGACAGCTTTTTCGCCGACTCGACGACCTCGATGGTGGCGTTGCCGGCATTGCCGCCCCGTTTGCCCGCCTGCGCGCCAGGACCGACCGGCGTGGCGCCCGAAAGCCCCTGGCCGCGCAGCCCGTTGTGAAGTACCAGCAGCCGACGTTCGCGTTTACCGTTGTCGAGCGCCTTCACAAAATCCGGATCCGACTGCGCGAGGATCGCTTTCAACCGTCCGGGCGCGTCATAACGGCATCCGTTGACATGCTCGGAATCACTCGTCAGCCCGATGTAGGCGGGCACATCGATCGGCTCGATCCGGTTGGCGCGATTCTGCTGGTAGCGATGCACGAAACGCACAGCACATCCGCAGCCCGGATGATCGCAGACCAGCTCCGGTATCTGTTGCTGCCCGTCATGCAGCGCCTGTAACGCCTCGACGGTCCACGCCTTTCCCCGTTGGTCCAGTGCGGACCGCATCCTGATTCCCTTTCCCATCGTTTTGCATCTTTTACTGTCAGGAGCATGCATGTTATCCCAACAGGCAGCCGGCGTGCGCGCATCGCCCATGCCGAAATCGCAAAAAGTGCCGGGGGCGTTGCAGCGTGACCGGTGCGCCCGATCCTGCGCAGCGCCAGGCGCAAGCGGCCCGCATGCGGATCGAATCCCGCGACTCACAAAAACGGATGCGTGATCCATTCAAATACCTGATTGGCACGCCGGATTCAGGCAACGACACGCATCGTTTGCAGAAAAACGGATGCCGCGAGCCGCGCGGCTGCCGCAGCGCGCCTGTCGAGTTCCGGCCTTGACCCACTCTGCATCTATGCGTCCTGCCTATGAAGACACGGCCGCTGCCGCGCCGAAGTGTGACGTCGTTGCAACAGTGGCGCCCGACATCCGACGCCAGTTGAATCCGCTCAGGCTTGATGGCCGGCCGTCCTCACGGATGTTCGGCCCGTGATGGTCTGCTCGGGAAAACCATCTGCATCCTCATCGGGTCGCGCGCCGCCGTTTGGCTGCATACGCTTCGGGCATTGTGCCGACCAACCGTTGCGGCAAACAGGCCTTGATGTTGTGCCCCGGTGAATCCCCGCGGCACAACTCGCTGGTTGCGGTGCAACGTAAGGCCGCACGGGTTGCGCCGTCCCGGATGAACATCGGGCGCCTCACGCCGCGCACGCGGCGTGACCGGGCTTTCGCGCGGCGCGTCGAGCCGCGTTCCGCGTCTCGCCCCTGACGGGCATCAATCCCTGGCGCGGCCCCCCTGCGCCGGTCGACCCGGGACATGGCATGCGCACCTGGCTCCCAGGTTGCCGCCCTTGAGCCGCGACCGGCTCCTTCAGTCGCACGGGCGGCAACCCGGGAGCCTGGCAGCAGCACAGCCAACCCCGATTTCCACCGGAAAGTGCCCAGCCGTCATGGCACAGCACATTCCGCCGCCCGCCCCGGGGCACTCGATCCCGCCCCCAACCTTCACTGTGGAGACTGCCATGCAACTCGCTTCCTCATTCCGTTACGGTTCGCCGACGCTGCGCGCCGATTCCCCGCTCTCGGACAACCAGATTCGCCGCGTCGCTCCGTCAATCTTCGCGGACAGCAAGCATGAAAGCCGCTCCGAGCGCTACACCTACATTCCAACCATCGATGTGCTGCACGGCCTGCGCAATGAGGGCTTTCAGCCGTTCATGGTCTGCCAGACACGCGTGCGGCATGACGACCGGCGTGAATACACCAAGCACATGCTGCGCCTGCGTCATGCCAACGAGATCGAGGGTGAGGAAGCCGACGAGATCGTGCTGCTGAACTCGCACGATGGCACGAGCAGCTACCAGATGCTTGCCGGGACGTTCCGGTTCGTCAGCCAGAACGGCATGGTCGCGGGCGAGAACATCGCCGATATTCGCGTGCCGCACAAGGGCAACATCGTCCAGAACGTGATCAGCGGCGCGTTCGACGTGCTCGACGGCTTCGAACTGATTCGCGAGCAGAAAAACGGCATGCGCGAGGTCCCGCTCGACCGTGACGAACAGCACGCGTTCGCCAGCGCCGCGCTTGCACTGCGCTATGACCCGACTGACACCGACGCCCCGGCCCCCGTCACCGAAAACCAGCTTCTCGCGCCGCGCCGTTTCGAGGACCGCCGCAATGACCTCTGGACGGCCTTCAACCGCGTGCAGGAGAACCTGACCAATGGTGGCCTGCATGGACGCTCACGCTCGGGCCGCTCGATGTCCACGCGCCCCATCACCGGCATCGACCGGAACGTGAAGCTCACCGTATTGCGCGCCACCATCCCATTTTCTCGCGACAGCGCGTCCGCTTACGCTTTCGAGAATTGCGCCGCCGCATGGCGCTCGACGCTTTCCGTGGCACAGCTCTTCGGAGCGAGACGGGCGAGCAGATTCACAGCGACGCCCGCCCTTTTCGCGAGTTCCGGTCGGTATTGCTGCGCAAGCTGTCCCGTTTTCGTGCGCACGGCGAGAACGACTTATTGGAATTGCGGCACAGCGATTTGCGCGGACTCGGCGGCCGGCACTCTTTCTTGCTGCGGCTGGTCGTTGGATATGCCGCACGAGAGGCCTGGTTTTCTTGCGCGATCGGGCGCGTCGCTTTGCTCGGGAAGTCCGTCTTTTTTGCGCCCGTACCGCGAGCTGCGCTCACGGGATTTGCGCCTCGCGAAAACAAAGACGTGAAAACAAGATAGGCCAGGATAGGCTACCGCCGATTTTGGGCGCCATATGCGACGCCTGTAAAGCCCCGGGGACGACGGAGCGCGCGTTTAATCAAGTTGGTCCCGTCGATCATCAATACCGCCAACCGCGCGGATAGACCTGCATGCAGTTGTACGGCGGCGAATGATGACGACTAGGAATTGCCGGTTCACGCCTAGCCATAGTGCGACCATTCATGGCAGGTAACCTCGTCGCCTATGCCTGTACATGATCAGGAGTAGAAGGCTGGCCGTCGCGAAGCAATCCACACCTCTCTCACTACGTTTGCCACCATGGGTGCTCCGGTGCGCTAGGTCCCTATTCTGCGGCAAGGCCAGCAAGAGCTCCGTTGAGTAGGTTCACGTAGGATATGAAGCAAGCCTGCGCCCTCTGACTTTCAGCGAGATTTGCGGCGAACACTTCACGTAAAGGCAACGGGGGCGATCCGCCGAATCCGTAAGATACTTGCAATCTATTCGGGATGACTTCCTCTTTGTAGAAACCTTTCTCTTGCTCAATTAGTATCGTTGCGGGCACCACTCGTCTGACAACGATGTCGGTCATGCCCACGTTCAGTCGCGGAGCAATCGAGTGACTCGCACGATTGCGATAGTCGCGCGTCTGGTTACGGTAACCTATCCCATCAAGCGATCGCATATGCGCCATGAAGACATCCCGTCCCTCATAGGGTTCCGCAATGCGCGACAACTGCGCCTCTCTCTCCGACCGCGACAGCATGCGCTCCTTGCCATTCTGCTTCTTTGGATCCTGATCAAGCACGTCCTTATAGGCGTCTTCTGTCGCCATGCGTACTTGATGCAGTGCGTTCGTTGCCACGAATCCGAAGCGGTCGCGCGTCGCGCTCGGATAAAAAAGGCATTGAAAAGCGATGGACTCGACGAATTCCCACTGGAGCGACCAAGCTATTTGCTCGTCGTACCTCGACAGAACATCTAACCATACATACCATCGACGCAGCGCGCCGCGCCATTCGTTGAGCGCGTTCGTGAGTTCGGACAACTCGTGCCCAACAAGCTGATCGATCATAGGAAAGCGCCAACTGACGCACTGGATGCGCGGGCAAGAATTGTAGGGCAGCGGCAATCCATCAATTGGTGCAGGAAAGGTCGCAGTTTCCAGCTTCGTCAGATAGTGCTCGAGAGCCTCCCGGCGCTGATCGGTGGTCAGTGGCTCCACGTTGATCTCTCTCCCATCATGGTGGAAGTCCGCCGCCTAACGGGCCAGCGGCTGGCTCAATTCGCGACGCGACGCAGCGCCCGCCCTGTCTACTTCGGCACATGAAACACAAGCACCGTCAGGATCAGTTCGCGGTTGTTGTCACCATGGCTATGAAAGACATACCGGAAACCGCTTTCGTGCGGCCAGTCTACGGCGCGCTTGTAATTGGCGTGTGCCTTGGCGACCCCGTCGATACCGGTCAGAACTGTCGACACGTCGACGCCGCGATTGAACACAAGGATCGCGGCCTTACCGTCACGCCATGTCGCATAGCCCAGCAATTGATCAATTGCCTCACCAAATGCTTTCGGCCCCTTCCAGAACTTGCACTCGGCAATGAACACATTTCGGTCACCCTCGCGCAAGAGGATGTCTGTCTTGCCCGCCATGTTGAAAGTTTCGCCCGTGGCCTTGCCTTCAAACTGCCCATTGAGTTGCACGAGGAAATGCTGACGTAAGGCTTCCTCATCCATCGATTTGAAAGCTTCCGGGCTGCGTTCCATCACCAACGACATGTCCTGCACGATCTTGAGGGCTTGCTCGTACATCTCCATCGTCCAAACCGGCTCCGGCTTGAACTGCGCGGTCGTGGCTATCGGAAGCGTTGGCGCAGCCTTACGCCGCACGCTAGGTATAGCGTACGTTTTCGGCGCATCATCGCGCCGCCTAATCGGGATGCCAAGTGCTTCCGCCCGCTGCGACTGCTCCAACAGCCGCGCGCGACGCTGCTGGATCGCCTGCTCCGCCAAGGCGGGCAGTGCAGTGTTATGGGCGTCAATCATGGGGCGCTGCCAGCCTACGTGCTGCTTGATATCGGCTAGCGCCAGGTCCACGAGAGGCCGCACATCGCGCGGCTGGTCGGAGGGGGTATCGTAGCGCAGTACCAGTTCGTTCTTGTCGATGACTGCACGAGGCGGATTGAGCGAAAAGGTGTTGGCCTTCGAATAGAATAGCTCTGCCTCACCCTCGAATGGAACACGTACTTCCACGCGCTCGCCTGGAACCATGACCGAGCGGCTCCTATCGTCGATCCAGCGCAATTGGTCGTGACGCACGTCCACCTGGACTTCTTGGTAGTCGGCGTACCATTGATCGTGCAGTAGCGTGATTGGGGTGACGGCGTACTTCTCCACAAGATAGCGTTTCAGGTCTTCGGGAGCGGTATTGAGCAGCCTGTTTTCATCCAACCGCTCCACCTCCTGCTTCATGCTCTCCATCGCATTTCGCAATGAGTGGTCGAGGTCATGCGTGACGAACAATAGTCCCTTGCTTTTGTCGATGCTGCCAAACATAACTGACTATCTCCCTTAATGCGCTTTTTCTTGATGGTGTCGCCATGAGCGGGCCGAACGGCGCGCCCGATCTTAAGACGGGCATGGTGTATCAGCCTTACATAGATCGCGTCAATTGGCCAGCCCGAAACAAGGAACAATACGCCGCGTAAACACCACGACGTGTGGAAACATTGATTTCCCCATGTCATCAAGGCTTCGACAACTCGGGCACACCTTCCATCACCGGACGGATAAACGTTGTGCGCGGTCCCTCTTTGATCCACCGATCAACTGTATCCGCCCATGCCAGAAGCATCACCCTACGCTGCTGTGCATACTCGGCCTTGTTGTAGATCGCGCGAACACCGCGCTGCTCATGCGCCAGACATTTCTCGATCCAGTCGGAATTGAATCCGTCTTCATGCAACAACGTACTGGCGGTACGCCGCAGGTCGTGGACGGTGAAAGATTCAAATGCATCGCCTCTATCGCAAATCAGCTTTACCGTGCTATCGATCACCCGATTCAGAGTGGCCGCGCTGATCGGCAATGCAGTCTCGTACCGCCCGGGGTGCAAATACAAGCTGGCGCCAAAGCAAGTCTTGAATGCCACCAAGATCTCTAATGCTTGTTCACTCAAATACACACGATGAGGACGCCTAGCCTTCATGCGCTCCGAGGGAATTGTCCAAGTCGCCGTCTCAAAATCTACCTCATCCCAAGTGGCCTCGATAAATTCAGATTTGCGGACAAGTGTCAGCAAGATGAACTTCACTGCTAGACGCAGCGTCGACATCGTGGCTGTCTGTTCCAGCGCATTGAAGAAAACGTGAATCTCCTCTGGAGTCAACGCTCTATCACGCGCCTTGAACGTGGCGATCGCGTTAGGCCGAATGGAAGCCGCTGGATTATCAATCCTTGATTCCCCGAGCCTGCACAAAGCGAAAGACCTGCAGCACGATTTCCCTTGCGATTACCGCCTGCGCAGCAGCTCCACGTGCCTTGATCTGTTCGCATCGCGCCATCAACCGTGCCGGCGTGATCTCTTCTAACTTCAGCCGCCCGAATTCCGACGCGAGATTGCGTTCATACACTGACTTGCGCATCGATCGTGTGGACTCGGCAAGGGCTGCCTCCACAAAGTATTTCTCTGCCCATTTTCCAAACGTCAGCGCCTCAAATGCCTCGACCCGCTTCTCGACTTTCGCCCGTGAAGGACTTTCGCCGCGTTGGATTGCTCCGTACGCCTGATCGCGCAGCAACCGGGCTTCCGGCAGGCTAATAGCCATTCCGAAGCCGAGTTCGTCCGGCTTGCGTGGCTTTCGTGCGGAGAATGACGGATCGTACCGGCCGATAACCAGGGTTTCCCGGCGACCGCTTATCCGGTAGTCGTACCGGAAGCTCACCGCACCTGACGGCGTCACCGCCGCATAGAGTCCGCGCTGATCGGCAACCTTATAGATCTTCTCCGCCGGCTTCAGGGCTCGCAACTGCATGTCTGTGAGCATAAGACCTCCTCGAACGTATACCGTCACCCGATACCGTCAGACCGAGGTGACGGTATCGGACAAGGCCGTCCGAGGGGGAAATGTCTGTACCGTCAGCGATACCGACATTTCCTCCGGGTACTGTCCGGATCACAGCGGATCACCATGGACAATAACCCCATGTTTTTTAAAGGAAAAGCAGGAAAAACCGGCACTCCCGGAACGACTTGGGAGCAGTGTAAATCACTCCCACTCAATCGTCGCCGGCGGCTTGCCCGAGATGTCGTACACCACACGGTTGATCCCGCGCACCTCGTTGATGATCCGGTTCGACGCACGGCCGAGCAGCGCGTACGGCAGGTGCGCCCAGTGTGCGGTCATGAAGTCGGTCGTCTGCACCGCGCGCAGCGACGTCACGTAGTCGTACGTGCGGCCATCGCCCATCACGCCCACCGACTTCACCGGC
>Ga0157367_1000346_pt1 | contig 23499 bp, 21 predicted proteins | sample AttbisABBM2_FD_113142 | JGI IMG/M metagenome (GOLD analysis project Ga0157367, IMG submission 113142) | Fungus gardens microbial communities from leaf cutter ant in Botucatu, State of São Paulo, Brazil - Atta bisphaerica ABBM2 | ecosystem: Host-associated > Fungi > Mycelium > Unclassified ... | reverse complement strand
TTACCTTCTAAAATTAGCCTGACAGCTGCTATGACAGATGACAGCTCCCATCAGGTATGAGTTTTGATCATGTGATGGCAACAGCTTGTGCATAGACCATCACTTTTTTGTATATATACTTCTGTTTCTGAAGATTAGACTTCAGACTTAACAACATCATTTTACATCAATTATTCCTGTTAATACTACTCATCACCTATTATCATTATCTCCTTATACTGAACCTCTGAAACACCACTAAGTTCAAGTATCACAACCAGTGAGTAGCTCATTTATGATATATGTTATGTAAATATTGGATAGATCCAGGTATATCTTGTTACTAGGTTGGAAGATGAGAGTAGAAATTCAGTGTCAATTGTAGTACAGGGCCATGTCATCCTGAGATTTCTCAAGTGCTGTCTTTGCCTCTTCAAAAGTGAATTTCATTTGTTTAACAAACTTCAAGACTGATTCCAGTTTCAATGGCTATTAGTACAACTTAAAGCCTATTTATAGAAGATAACCTGTATCAAGAAGGGAGGGAAACTGTTGAGTAGCAAAGTGTATATGGTCATTGTGTTGAAACTCTGCCAATAGTAATAGATTATACTAGTCACTTTGTTGTTCATTGACAAAAAGCTGGAGATATTGGTCTAACTCCTGGTTTACACATTTATCTGACTGCAGGTGCTATACTATAGAAGTTACTGCCTTGATCCCAAGTAGCTTGTAGAGTTTCCAAGTGAAAAAGACCACAAACTGTGAACCTCTATCTGAGACTACATGTTAAAGAAGACTATATAGTTTTCAGATATTGTACAATAAAAGTCATGCTACTCCTTCTGTAGTGATAGTAGTATAGATTGGAATCAAATGAGCTTGTTTCAATATAGAGTTCACAACTGTCATTACTATATTATATCTGGAAGACTTAGGATATCCTATCACAAAATCAATACTCAGGGCATTCTATCAGAAGTCTGGAACTAGCAGCAGATAGAGCTTACTAATTAGAAGATGTCACATAGGCTTTGTCTGAAGACAAAGATTACAAGTACTAATATATTGGCCAATATATCATAATATTTGAGACTACAAATAATTCCATGAAATAAGCTCTAATATCTTTCATTATTTAGTATGTTCTGTCACTTTGGTATCATGGTGCGGGTAAATAGTATGGTATCTAAGATTGGAGATCTGTCTATCCTGAACTCTGTTAATTTTCAATCTAGTATATTTCTGCCTTATTTGACCATCTGAACATTTGTAACTTGGTAAATCTCTCTTGCAAGTACATGCTCTTTATAGCTAGTCATTTGCAAGTGGTGTTTCTTATTTCCAGAAATCCCTTCTATCTGAGATCTAGTTTGATTCACAGCTACTATACTGCCCCTTGACTGCTGTTTGCTTGAGAAAACCTGAGATATCATCTAGGAGTATAAGATCTTCTTGATAATACATTCAAAGAGATCTTATATGCTTAAAAACCTTAGGAGATTACTTGTTTTCATAGAAAAGCATTTTTTAGCATAACACTAGGCTTGATAACAACTGAGCTTCTTTGTTGCTATGAAGTACTTGAGATTCTTGTGGTGAGTTCATATTTCAACTGGAATTACTGTTCTTTCCAAGAAGTATCTCTATTCCTCCAATGCATCAATAATTACCAACATCTCTTTATTATGTATTTTATAGTTCTACTCCACTGGGAACAAGAACTTTCTGAAAAATGCAACCAGATGCCACTTGCCATCCACTTCTGACTGTTGGAAGAAGATAGCTTCAGTTACAAAGTCTAAGCTATCTACTTTTACATGGAAAAATTTTGCATTATCTGGAGAAACTAGTACAGGTGTGGAAATAACTATCTTTCTCAGGGCATTGAAGGACTCTTGCTACTTGTTCTCCTAGGTCCAAGTACTGCATGATCTGGTGAGATTAAAAAGAGAGTGGGCTATAGCAGAAAAATCTTAGATAAAGCAATAGTAGAAGTTAACAAAACCAAGGAAGACTTGGACATCACTTTAGAACTTTGGAACAAGTCACTCACAAACTCCAAAAACCTTGACTGGATCTATCTCAACTTTGGTTTCAGAGATAACCAACCCAAGATACTTTATCCTCTCCTACTCACATTTTTCTAGATAAAGAAAGAGTTTGTACTCAGCCAAGATCTTTAAGACTCATTGTATTGCTCTTGTAGGGTCTGGGTGAAGATTATGTAACGATGCAAGTATACCACAACAATTCCCTTCATGATCAAATCTTAGAAAATGTCATCTATTATTGTTTAGAAAGTTGCTAAACTGTTGGTCATGTCAAATAATATTACAAGGATCTCAAAAAGACCTTTGTTGGTATAAAAAGTAGCATTCCATTGATCTCTGGGTTTGATCTGAACATTTTCAAACCTCTAACAGATATTTAGCTTTGTAAAATACTTGGCTCCCCAAAGTTGAAAAACAAGTTCTGAAATAAGCAGAAGTAGATATCAGTTCTTGACAGTCATGGAGTTGAGTGCATGGTAGCCTTGAACCAGTTAGAGTAAGCCATTCTTTTTCTTGATAAAAAAGACAGATACTGTTATAGACAACTTAAAGAGATAAATACAACTAGTTTTGAGATTTTCTAGGAAAAAAACATTGAGCTCTGCCTGTTCTATGAGTGAGAGGGGTTATACCTTGGATGACTTGGTTTCTGAGCCAGGAACAAGTTTTATAGAATGGTCCCACTGACAATGTTTTAGAAGAATATTAAATTCTTTCTTTGTAAACACAGATTTAAAATCTTAGGTATAGCTGGGAAGCAGAAGTGGCCTCTTATATACTGCAGTACTCTTCCAGAAGTTCTTAGAGAGTCTCTGGGAAGTAGTAGTTGCAGCTTAGATGTCAGCAGAGAACTTTTCTGGAAGAATACATATTAGAAACACTTTGTCTCCTAGTTCTCCACCAAGTTTTTTCACACTCAATTGTTATATCTAGCTTCTTACTTTCTTTCAAGATCTAAGGGAATGGTTTACTTTGACATGCAGCAATAGTCTGCTCTTCCACCCTTCTTGTCTTCTATAGGTCTCTACAGCTATCACATCTTAGTATTATAGCTTAAGTTTCAGAGTTTGGTCAAAAGAAGAAACTAATATTATATACCTATATCTAGCCTACCCTAAATATTGTGAGTTTATGTAAATAAAGACATGGTGTTTCTTATAATGTATAATATCACTCTTCTATTGTGTCATATGATGTTATGACCATAGCTGTGACCTGCATGACTTGCTGATAACAGTCATCACATCTTGTCATGTCACCTTATCTCTTCTAAGTCCAAAATAAGAGATAGAGGAGAAAATAAAAGAGAAAAGAAATAGAAGAATTCAAGTAAAAAATAGAAAAAACTTTAATTAAGAGACTAGAACTGAAAAAAAACAAGTCCACTGTTTTTAATATTGACAATTGGAGGATAATATGTCATCTCTACTTCTCCTTTCTCCCACTTAACTTCCAGATTGTGATCTTTAAGCCAGGAGTACTCTGATCTCAAGTTCTGTTTGTTTAGACTGGAAACTGTGAGCAACATCCACTTTGAGTACATTTTATACTACAATACCATGTCAACTGCTTCTGATATTTGACCAGCTTTATTAGCAGTCTCATCAACATTGAACATAGTAATAGGCTGAGAAATCTTCTGTGTATTAATCTGGTACATCCAAACAAATTCCTTGTTAATAAAACTTCCAGTTGTGCCAGAGTTCAAAAAGGCTTAAATAGAGTGTTGGTAGGTATCTATAGTGTCCAGCTGTTATATGCCAAGTCTACTTGTTCAGAAATTACATTCTCACAGTAATATCATCTTCCAACTATACAAGTCTACCTTTCTTACAATATACTTCATAGTAGTAATGCCACTATCCAGATATTCCATCTTCTATAATGGAGATATTCCTATTTGACTTAGTCTTCCATAGCAGAGTCACCCCTGTCAGTGTCTCAACACTAAAACCTCTGCTTGGAGTAATAGGGGCTATACTACTGAAACTCTGAGCATCTCCTATAGTAGGAACTCACTTGATCTCTAGTGTTCAAATGGTGATACACCAAATCAGTACTCACTCCCATCTCAAACTTCTTCCTATTCTTTGAAATTATGACTATGTGGTAGACAGATGGCATAGCACATAAGCTGAAGCCAAGGTCATTCCATGAGTCTGCACATCTCTGAGCCCATCTTGCAGAATTTCACCCCAGTGTGAATCATACCTAACACTAGCTCAACTCAGAGGTAAAAGAATGTTTCTTTTGTATCTAGAAAACTAATAATATGGCATAGAGGGAGTTGCTTTCCCTATTTCAAATATTTGATAAGCAATGGAAAACCTTTGTAAGAATGTGGATAAAGAGATGTATCTGGAAATTCACTGGAAGTTTCATCATATTCTCCTACTGGTAATATAGTGAATTTATTTACCAATGACCAAGATACACAAATTGCCAGTTGCTTTATATAAAATCCTATCTTAATAATTCATATCCTATTATCTATATCTTCCAGCTTATGCTATTGTAGATTTTTGATATCCTTAAGTATATTAAGGTTATCACAAAATGAACTACTCACTTATTTGTGATATCTGAATCTTAGGTGTACTCTCAAAGGTTTAGGAGTGATTTAGAAGCTCAATAATAATAATAATAAAGATCAATACAGATATCAATAATAATGAGGAATAATAATTGATGATAATTAATGTTGTTAAGTCTAAGGTCTAATTCTCAGATATAGAAGTATTTATACAAAATAGTAATAGTCTGTGTACAAGCTATTTCTATCACATAATCAAAACTTATATCTAATGGAGCTGTTATTTGTCATAGTAGATGTCAGGCTAATTTTAGAAAATAACTAATTATGTTACTACATTGATATGCTTGTATCTCTCTAAATACTAATTTCCATATGATATATGATACATCATTAGAAACCATTTAATGAGTGTTTTCCAACACAAGTTTGATTGTAAAAATCTGTTTAGTCTTTTCTGGGATAATAGCCAATGAAACTTATAGTTAATGATGGTTTGATATCTCAGTAATCTGTTGTCACTTTTATACATTCCATATATATGCAAATAGCTCTTATTTGGGGCTTTCCAGTACAACTTGGTTTGTAAGAATTGATTCACTAGTTATAGATACAAGTTGAATGAAGTTTGTAACAGAGACTCTCTGACTACTTGGCAGCTTAGTCACTTTTAAAGAAGAACAGTATCCAGAGGATCTTATCCAGTAAATTGGTCCACCAATAACCAGATATAAAGAAAGCAAGCATTTAGGAAGGCTTGACCCATCTGGCATTTACTAATGAAATCTATAGATAGTGGTATAATAGATTCTGGAGTGGGGAAATTATTGGAAGAAAGAAATCTAGAGAACATTAGAGAAGGTACATCTGTAGGTATAGGGACAGAGTTTGGTATTAGAGTATATAGGTCTTGGAGTTGATTTATGAGACTAACAAGAATATTGTTAGTTAAAACTTTCAAGCCATACTGGCACTTGGCTACTTTCTGTAAATGTCATTGCAGAAGACCTAGAGCTTTTTCTGTGCTAACAGAGTTCTGGGATTGTTCTAGAGCTGACATGGGGTATAAAGCAAGAAAAAGTAAGAGAAATCAAAACATAAGAGTGGATAATCTAAGACTACTAGACTTCAAGAATGTTTTAAGGTCCTAGAAAAGATAAAGATCCTATTTTGTTATTAGAACAACTGGATAGAAGAGCAAAGCACTTCAAATCTCCAAGAAATTCTATATCTATTATCTAAAAAATACTAAGCTATATACTTACTTCTAAAAAATCTTAAGAGAATAGAATAGGGATTCCTAAAGATAACAACTACTCTATATAATAATAGGTCCATTCTAATATGTCAGAATTCTGTTATGTCAGAATTAGAAGAGAGCCAAAGTGCTTAGCAAGTGCTTTTGGAATATGAGAAAGTGAATAAGCAAATAACACTAGTAAACTTGTTACAAACTTCATTCAGCTTGTATCTTCACAAACAGTAGACTGATTTTCACAAACTAAGTTATATTAGAAAGCATTAAATGAGGGCTATCTGCACATATGTGGGATATACAAAAGTAACAACAAAAAACGATATTAGACTATCAGTAACTGTAAAAGTTTCATTAGCTATTATCTCATGAATGGCTAAACAGATTCATACAATTAAACTTGTATTGGAAAATAATCATCAAATCATTTCTGATAATATATAGTATATTCTATAATAATAAGTATTTATAGAAATACAAGCATAATATTATAGTAACATAATTAGTTATCTTCTAAAATTAACCTAATATCTGCTATGATAGATAATAGTCTTTATCAGAGATGAGTTTTGATCATGTGATGGAAATAGCTTGCACACAGATTATCACTCTTTTGTATATATATCTCTATGTCTGAGAATTAAATCTTAAACTTAATAACATCAATTTTTATCTCTTTATCATTGATATCTGTATTGATCTTCATTATCATTATTATCATTATTGAACTTCTGAATCACTCCTAAACCTCTGAGAGTACACCTAAGATTTAGATATCACAAACAAGCAAGTAGTTCATTTTGTAATAAGACTTTAGAAGACCATAAAACATTGTAGAAGAGCAAGAGAGTATTAGGAAGGAAAGTTAAATAATATAACTAGATAGTTCAGAACATAGATATATATATAGCTTGAAGAGGTTTAGAGCATGGGAAAACAAATAAGTATAGGTGTGGAAAAGAATCATAGAATATAAATCAGCCAAAAAAAATATGAAAGAGAAAAGTCTTGAAATATCCAGTTCTCTTACAAATACTACAAAATAATCTAAGGATTAGAACTATGGCAAATATCCAGCTAAAATTTCAAGATATTGTTAAACAAGCTAATATAATTAATAATCAACTGGCAGATATCAAGACTGTCTTATTACAATTCGAAAAATATACAAGATATACAGAGAAGAAGACATTTACAATATATCAGAGAAACTATATAATATTATATATAAAAACATAGAAAAACAATCCCATTATATACAAGTCTTATTGGTTGATGAACTAAATTAATGTAAAGAAAAAGAAGTCAAAATATTACAAGAAGCCTATTAAGGAATATATTAAGAACTGAACAAAGTTTAAAACAAAGAAAAAGACAAAGAAGATATTGTTCAAGATAATTGAAAATCTAAAAAAAGCATCAAAGACATTATAGTATATTTTTCTACAAAAGCCACACCATTCTTATCTCCAGTATACTATAAATCCATCTAACCTGATAAAGAAAAGAATATTCAGTATTAGAATAAAACCATAGTAGAATTCATCAAACAAAAACATGATACAGATATAAGTCATTAAGAATTTCCAATCAAAATATTTATAGAAAAACTATTCTTTATAGCCTTAACCTTATATTAGGGTTAACATAAGAAAACTTAATAGAGTTTCAAGTACAAAGTGTCTATCTTATATATACTACACTAAACCTAGCTATCTTAAAGGGTATATATCATTTACAAGGTCAATATATATTAAACATGTTATATGATATCATCATTCTATCATAGTATGCTTGAACCTTTATATTTTATTTTGATTTTCTTTTATTTTTATCTATTTTCTTTAATTTGATTTTTCTCTTATTTCTTGGATGATAAAAAGGTATGTGAATACAGTCACATGATTTTATAGGCCTAGAATCTAGGAGAAGATGCTGGAAGGATAATGTCAAGATGCATATTGATAGTATGTTTATCTCATAGTATATATTATGCACTCATAGCTAATACATAGACATTAGGGTAAAGTTATTGTAGGACAAGAAGAGAGTCCACTGATACTTACAGAGATCATTTTAAGTTCAGAATATGAGTCTGAGAATGAGGCTAGCACTAGCTTCTCTCCACTACCACTTTATACATTTTCATCTCCAATACTACTATCACAATCACCATTACCTATTAACTTCCTCTCATACTACAACACCATAAGTTAATATGAATCAACCAGCTGTTGCTTCAGATAAGGTAGCAGCATTACAAATATTATTAGCAGGAAGAGAAGAAGGAGCAGCAGCAGAATGATCCAACATAGGATCTAATATAGAGGTGGCTAAGCCACCAGTATTTAATAAAGAAGCAACTAGAGTTGGAGGTTTATCATGGTATGCAAGTTATATCTGAGAATAAGAATGAGAGAAGTATTAGTGGAAGAACAAGTCTAATAGGTATTGTCCTATGTACAGAAAGGATTGGCTGATGTTTGAAAGGAGAATATGTTAGAAGATCTAGAAATAGGAGAAGTAGAATTTAAATCAGCAAGAGAATTTTTGTTAGATTTAAAAAAGAAATTTGGCAAAGAGAATGAGGAGTCAGTCAAACTCAAAAAGGTAGAGTATAAAGAGAGAACAATAGGGGATTTTGTACAAGAGTTTAGAAGGGCAGCTAGAGAAAGTAGGTATAAGAGAAGAGTATTAGTGAAAGAATTTAAGAGAGAAATGAATGGAATAATCAAAAGAAAGTTGATAGAGACAGAAAGATCTCCAACTAGTATTGAGCAGTAGTAGAAATATGTGACTAATTTAGATAGACATTGGAGAAAAAGTAAAGGAGAAGAGGAAAGACTAAGAGAAAGGAAAGAAAGTAGAAATCAGGGGCAGAGATAGATAGGCATAGGAAACAATCAGGGAGAATTCAGACTACAAATGTCTCTATCTCAAATGTGACCCAGAAGATAGGAGATACAGTAGGTGCCAGCAGTACCTACTTCAATGGAAGGAGTAGAAAGAATAAATACAATAATGGTCAGAAACCTCTTGTAGAGATAAGTAGAAAGAGGAGGAGAAATGAGAAGAGATCCATATACAATAGATATAGATAGGAGAAGAAATTGTTATAATTGTGGAGGACTTGGCTATTTAGCAAGGAATTGTAAAAATCAGGGTTTAGTGAGCCAAGGAAGAAGGATAGAATATGAAGACAATATGAATATGATAAACAATTTAAAAGAGGAGAAGAGTCTGGTAGTCTTCAACTAAGCTCTTATAATAAATTCCATATACTAGCTAATGGAGTAATTTAAGCTAGTATTCTAGATAGAGAGGAATCTGAGAAAGACAGGAAGACTATTTTGAGAGAAAAAAAAGCCAAAGAAAAAGAAAAGAAAAGAAAGAAATTGGTAGAGGTAAGAAAAATAAAAAAAGGAGAAATACTGAGGAAAGTTAGAGTAAAGATTTGGCTAGAGAGAATTGATATGTAGGAGGGGATTACAGTAGAGACATTGTTGAACAGTAGAGCAATAAGATTGGTGATGAGCTCAAAGTTCATAAAAAGACAGAGATTTAAATTAAAAAAATTAAGAGACCTATTTATATAAGGAATGTGGATAGAATGTTTAATAAGAAGGGGCTAATAGAAAATACTGTGGAGATAAATATTTATTATCAAGAATATAGAGAAAAGATGGAAATAGACATTATTGGAAAGCAAAAGTGGAGTGTAATCTTAGGGATGTTATGACTAGCTCACTATAACCCTGAGATTAATTGGAAAACAGGAGAAGTGAAGATGATGAGGCATCTGGAAGAATTTGAGAAGCAGTAGAGATCAAAGTAAGAAAAACTGGAGTAACAAAAGCAGAAAGAAGAAGAAAAGAAGAAGAAAAAATCAAAAAAAAAGAAGAAATTAGTACTAGAACAATTTTAAAGAAGAGATTTGTACTAAGAAAAGAGAAGGAGGAAGTAAGGGATTTTATTTAAAAGCAGGTGAGAAAGAAGTATATCTGATTATCAAAGTCACCACAGAATGTGCTGGTATTCTTTGTAGGAAAGAAGAATGGTAAAAAGAGAATGATATAAGATTATTGGTATTTTAATGAGTGGACAGTGGAAAATAATTACCCACTGCCACTCATTTCAAACATTATAAAGAATATTGAGACCAAAAATATGTTAATGAAGATGAATCTAAGATAGGAATATAATAATATAAGAATTAAGGAAGAAGTGGAAAGCAGCCTTTATAATACCAGAAGGGTTGTTTGAGCTAATAGCCATGTTCTTTGGGTTAATAAATATACCAGCCATATTTCAGGCTATGATGAATGAGTTGCTAAAAGATTTAATTAACATAGGAAAAGTGGGGAGTTTCATTGATAATGTAATAGTAGCAATAGAGAGTAAGAAGGGACATGATGAACTAGTAGAAGAAATATTAAGAAGGATGGAAGAGAATGATTTGTATATGAAGCCAGAGAAATACAAGTGGAAAGTGAGAGAGATAGAGTCTTGAAAAGTTGTAACTGAACCAGAAGGAATAAAAAAGAAAAAAGAAAAAGTGAAAGTGGTATTAAATTAGCTAGTTCCAAAATTGGTTAAAGATATACAAAAACTCCTAGAATTAGCAAACTATTATAGGAGGTTTGTAGAAGAATTTACAGAGGTAGCAAGACCATTATATAAGTTGATAAAGAGAAACTAGGAAATAAGGTAGGAAAAGTCATTTGAGATATTGAAAAAAAGGTTCATAATGAAACTAATATTAGTAGCACCAGATTTGAATAGGAAGATGAGAATGGAGGTAGATGTGTTAGATTATGCTATAGGAGGAGTATTATTAATAAAGTATAGTGATGGAAACTAGTAGCTTATCTTTCTAAATCATTGAATGAAACTAAGAAAAACTACAAAATTCATGGCAAGGAAATAGAAATGTTAGCAATAATCAGGAAATTGAAAGTATAAAGACATTTGTTAGAAAGTGTTAAGTTTAAGTTTGAGATTTGGATGGACCATAAAAATTTAGAATATTTCATGAAAGTATAGAAGTTGAATTGAAGGCAGGCTAAATAGGCTTTGTACTTGTCTAGATTTGATTTCACTTTAAAGTATGTGCCAGAAATAAAAATAGAAAAAGCAAATGGGTTAAGCAAAAGACTAGATTGGAAGGTTAGAATAAAAAATAATAATGAAAATCAAAAATTGATAAAAAAAGAATAGGTATGAGAAGTGACAGAAATGTTAGTAGAAGAACTAAAAGAAGTGTTGAAAGAAAAGAGAAAAAGATAAGAAGATAGTAAAATTAGTAGAAAAAATGAAAAAAACAAGAGTAAGAAATCTGAGAAAAGATGAGTAGAAGATTGAGGGAGGTTTGGTGTTGGAGAAAGGAAAAGTATATGTACTAAAAAATAAAAAGTTAAGAATAGAGATTATCTGGTTATATCATAATGTACTAGTAGCAAAACATGAGGGCAGATAGAAGACTACAGAGTTAGTGATAAGAAATTACTAGTAGCTAAGAGTGACAAAGGATATGGGAAAATATATAGATAGATATAATTTATGTCAGAGAATAAAAAGTAGAACAGTGATACCAGTAGAGAATTTGATGACAAACAAAGTACCAGAGAAGGTGTAGATGTATTTAATGGTGAACTTTATTACCAAGTTATCATTAGTGGTAGGAAAGGATTTGATATTAGTAGTGTGTGATTGGTTGTCAAAAATAGCATATTTTGTGGCAATAACAGCAGAAACATCAGCAGAATGATTAGTGAGGTTATTTAGAGATAATGTATGAAAGTTGTATGAATTATTAAAAAGTGTGACTAGTGATAGAAGACCCTAGTTTGCAGCAAAGTTGATAAAGGAGTTGAATAGAATGTTATGGATTGAGACAAAGTTGTCAATGGTGTTTCATCCACAAACAGATAGGTAGATGGAATTGATAAACCAAGAGTTAAAATAATACTCAAGGTTCTTCACAAAGTATAGACAGAGAGACTGGCCAGAGTGATTAGTAATAGCAGAATTTGTAGTGAATAATAAGGTTCATGCAGCAACAAAAGTATTGCCTTTTATGGAAAATTATGGAAGAGAGTTGAGAATAGAAGCAAATATTAGGAGAAAAGGAAAGATAAAGAAGGTAACAGAATTTGTAAAAGGAATAAAGAAGGTATAAGAAGAAGCAGAGGTAGTATTAAGGAAAACACAAGAGAAAATAAAGAGACAAATGGATGGAGGATGAATAGAAGTGGAAGAATAGAAGAATGAAGATAAAATAATGCTGAGTATGAGAAACTTAGTGTTTAAAGAAAGACTAGTGAAAAAGTTGATGGAAAAATATGTGAGACCTTATGTGATGGAAAAAGTAATGTTAAAGAATAGAGTGAAGCTGGAGCTATTAGCCTCTATGAGAATTCATTCAGTGGTAAATTTTAGTAGTATTGTGTAATATAGGATTCTAGTAAAGGAGCAGAGAGTGAAAGAACCAAAACTAGTTGAAATTAATGGAGTAGAAGAATAGAAGGTGGAGAAAATTTTGAATAAAAGAAAAGTAAGGGGAGTGATGAAGTATTTGGTGCATTAAAAGGGCTTTATAACAGAAAATGATATATGGAAAAAGAAGAAAAATTTGGAGAATATGAAGGACTTATTAAAAGAGTTCAAAGGGAGAACTTATTCACATAACAACTTCTGAGTCACTTCTGTCTTTATATTCCACTAAATCACATTATCTGTTCCATATTCTATGCTATATTTGTAAATATTTCTAGTAAGTGTAAATTATCTCTAATATTAAACAACATACCTCAAATTTCTCCTAAAACTTGAAGTATAAACACTATTTTTTTTTAAAAAGTCAACAATTTATTACACAGAATGCAATGGTAGGCTGTGATAACTATATAACATAGTTATTTTAATATGACAAAAATAAAAAGAGTAGGAGATGTAATACTACACTAAGTAGAAAAACATATATGTAATAGAACTATATAATGTACCTGGATTGAATTTGAGAAATATGATAATATCTTTGAGAGATTTTTGCTTAGAGTTCCATAACTTTATATAACATTCACATTAATATAGAATGTGTGTTCTTATTTCAATAGGAGCATTACCACAAAAGTATACAACAGACTCATTGGGAAAAACCTTTGCCTATATTTGTCAATAGAAATATGATTTGTGATTAGTCTTATAAGATATGTATACAGCAAGTTAAAGAGGCCAACATGTTTCAGCCAGGCACCATCTTTGGAATAAGTGGGATGAATAAATTGATTATTATTATCATTTAGATTAAGAAAATTCCTTTCTTTGTAGTCTGATGCTTAAAAGTACATCTGTTATTTGTGAACAATAAAGTTGCATTTTTCTTCTCTACTAAACTTCTATGATGATTTGCTTAGTAAGACAGAATTTATCTTGTGTTGTTTTAACTTTTTGTCAACCAATAGGTGATGAGGCCACTTGTCACTACTAGAACAGTCCCAGAATGAAATTAAGTTACTAAAGTTCTTATTAAAAAAACCTCTAAGATTATTGGATATAGTGATAGAGTGCAACTGGTATAGATAAATGGACAAGTCAAATATACATTTGGCAACTGTGATAATGACAATATGTATGATATTTTGCATTTGAGTTACACAATTGATACCACATCTAATGGCAAAGAGTTCAGCTTCAGTAGACATTATATTTATTACATGATGAACAGTTTTAATGATTATGTCTTGTCCTTTATGGATATGTGAGACTGAAATAACAATATTTTTTTTAATACTGGCATCAGAAATGACAAGAACTATGTTCTAATCAATAAGGAATTCTCATAGATATCATCAAGTTTGTTGTGATGTGCAATTCTTGCATTGGCATCTTTTTAGTTAACTGAATGAGAAGGAAAATGATTAGAGAAAGTGTCTATAAGATGAAAGCTAGGAGAAAGTTCTTTATTTAAACTATCAAAAGCTAGAAAATTTTCATTTAAACAATTGTTTATGTCTACTATAAGACTTTTGATCTTCAATTATTATTTGTAGGTGAGATAAGTCATAGCTGTGTAATGAGGCTTGACCTTCTTGGAATAATGTTTATCCAAGAGAAAATTGATTATATATTATTTAGAGAGAAATACTACATATAGATAATATTAGCCAATAATTTTATTGAGGTGAAAGTGAATAGAGATAAGACAAGCTATAGTCTCAACTCTCCATGACAGTAAGATGCAAAAAGCTCCTGTGATCCATAGAGCCACTCTTTTTTATATTTTATTTAATTCTTTGAGAAGCTGATACAGTAATACTTCTTTGAAATACCAAAGCTAGAACCTATATATAAGGTAATAGAGAGGACATATATTCTGTATAGTAACTGTTTATACATCAGAGATAGTCCTCTTGTTGAATTTACTAACATCCTTATGTCTTCAATCATGGATAGAGCTTTGTTGGTATAATAATGAATATGTTGATAAAAAGATAGTTTTTTGTCAAAGAAAAACCCTAAATATTGCCACATTAAAGAACCTTTTAAAAGCCTTAAACCCAAAGAGAACAGGTTAATGTTTTTTATTAATCTTGAGAAGTGAAAGACTTTTGGTATGTTGTATTTGATAACCAAACCAAATTAGTTGAATCAGGTTGAAAAGATGCTATAACTATAAAAAAGAGTCATATTAGATTTTTCATAACTCTTTTCCTGAGAAATCAAGAGTCCATCATTAACAAATGAAAGAATCAAAACTGGAATAGGAGTTAAAAGATTTTTTGTTTTTTTTTCAAATATATAAAACATGGGAGTAATATAGGGAGCAGAAAAAATAGGAAAAAGTACAAATTTCTGACCTACACCTATATTGGCTTTGAAATACAGAGATATGAAATGGTTCCAAACATAGTGAGTATGTCTGTTAATTAAATAACTGGCAAAGAAATTGGAAATTCTAGAATCAAAACCTACTTTGTTCAGAATCATTAGAAGAAGTTGATAATTTAGTAAGAGAAAGAATTGCATAATGTCAAATGCTAGTATTAATCATTATTTGATACTTCCTATTTGATTCAGATGGATGAACTTCAAAGCTATAGAGTGAACTTAAAGTCTACCACTTATTGCTTTTTTGATGAGTTTTCTTAGTGTATTGAGGAGAACAATAGGTTGAAATGTTTTAGAAATATTATATAATAGTTTGTTAGGCTTTGGGATAATGATTGATATAGACTTCTCAAAGTGGAAAGACTAATAGCTAAGATTGATATACAAATTTGCTATATTGACAATACTAGCAACACATTTAGTATCACCTACTAATGCTTTAATATAACTCTAGAAAACATAGTTTGGACTTAGAGTAGACAAACTACTATATTTGTGGTCTTAGATAATGGTAGCCATTCTGTTTGTTGATACAAGGGAATTTCATCTAGAAGTTGAAAATTAATCAGTCTGTCCTGAGCTAAATTATAGAATTAATGAAGTACTTACTATAAATCATCCAACTTGTTGCACTGATGTCTATTGAACTTGATAGCTTCCATAGCTGGTGATTTTCATTTTTTAATCCAATTCATAAGATTTTATGGTCTTTTGTTAGTTGACATAGTTTCTTGAATTCTATTGTCAAAAAAGATTCTTTTAGATGTTCTTACTAATTTATTGTATTTAATCTATTCTGTTCTTCTTCTGGATGTTCAATACTTAGCCAAATCCCTGTTGTACTCCTCATTTCACCATACTTTAGAGTATTTAGTAATGGTTAACATTTTTTGAATACTTATACCAAAGCTTCTCTATAATAGAAGCAAACTCTTGAGTTACCTCTTCCAGCATTTTACAACTATACATATTTGTTATATAAATACAACCTACTTTATTTTTCAGTTTATTGATGAATTCTTTTTCTTCCTTACTATTCTTATGTCAGATATAGTTCACACTGAGGATGAAAATTCATAGAGTTGGCTTGGAGATGTGTGAACTTGTGGAATAACCTTGGATTTAGCTTATGTACTATGCTATCTGACTGCCATATGGTCACAACTCTAGATAAAAGAGTTATCTTCACTGATTATCAGACTAGTAAATTACAGTGTAACTACTAGTCTTATATACAAGTAAATAGTATAGAAGATGCTTAGAGTTTCAGTGGTATAGCTCCTATTGCCTGAGCAGAGGTTTCAGTAGTGAGATACTGACAGAAGTATGACTCTGCTATAGAAGATTGAGTCAAATAGGAGTATTTCCATCATGGAAGATGGAATATCTAGATTGTTGCATTACTGCCACAAGAGTGTGCGGCAAGAAAGATGGCCATTGTAGAAGACAGGCTTATATAATAAATATTGGAAAAGTAGAATCACTGCAGAGATGTATTTTTCAGATGGGTAGACTTGGCATATGATATCTTGACAATAGTGTTACAAACTCAAAACCTTAGAGTTGGTTAAGAGAATGAACCTTGTATTGGGTTAACACAAGAGAACTCAATAGAGAACTCTGTACAGGATTGTCTACCTTATATACAAATATCTAATGGTCTATGCGAGCTATTTCTAGCCTACCCTAAATAACCATATGTATACCTTAAGGTCAACATGTGTATCACACATTGTATGACATCATTCTTCCATGTATCATGTGACTTATGATCATGTTATCTGATGTGACCTGCTGTGTGACAGCATGATATTGTCACTCTAACCCTAACCCTAGTTCTAAAAATAGAATAAAAGAAAATAAATCAAAAAGAAAATAAAAATAAGAAAAGAAAATAGAAAAGTGTTAAGTCTACTTTCTTCATTCTTGACAAATAGCCTGTTTTCTGTCTTGAATGACTTCTTCTTTAATGACAATACATACCAATGAAAAAGCATAATCAAATAGACTTTAAAGATCAGGTGAAATTTGATGATTATTGAATTTCTCTGCATCTGCTCAAAAAAACATTAGATCTATAACCAAATTTGAATCTTGGTAGTTGTCTACATATTGAGTAGGCACTTGATTGATAGATACTGATAATTCTAGATTAAAACTATCTGTCATAAACTTCATTCAGCTTATATCTATACAACTAGTAAACTAATTTTCACAAACTAAATTGCACTGGAAAGCTCCAAATGAGGGCTATTTGCATATATGTAGGATATACAAAAGTAACAACAAACAACAGAGATATCAAGCTATCATTGACTGTAAACTTTTTGTTGGCTATTATCTCATAAATGGCTAAATAGATTCATATGATTGAACTTGTATTAAAAGTTGCTCATCAAACTGTTTCTAATGATATATTATACATTATATAGATATCAGTATTTATAGAAATACAAGCATATGAATATAGTAACATAATTAGTTACCTTCTAAAATCCTGACATCTGTTATGATAGATGACAGCCCCACCAGATACAAGTTTTGATCATGTAATGAAAACAGCTTGCACACAAACTATTACTATCATTGACATCTATATTGATCTTTATTATTATTGACACCATTATTGAACTTCTGAATCACTCCTAAACCTCTAAGAGTGTACCCAAGGTTTAGATATCACAAACAAGTGAGCAGTTCATTTTGTAATACTATCAGCTACTTCCCAAAGTATATCAGCATGTATTAAATAATAAGAATATGATGGATTCCAATCATCATCTCTGATATTGAAGTCCCCTGTCATGATTAGGACATTATTTAAATTTATCTCAGTATCCTTTAAATACTTTAAGGTAGTTTGCTAGTTGTTTGAATAAATATTAATAATAAAACATAAAGTGCCACAGTTGAAAAAGAAAATGAGATTGATATCACAATGATTAAGAATGTCTTTTCTAAGTGAAAAACATAACTTGATCAATCTGAAGTTAATATAGGTAATAACTCTTAGATAATCATAATTACCAATTGAAGATCTTATAAATATAATCCATGAAGAATAGTAAGAAACTTCTATTTACAAAATAGTATTAATAAAAAGTTTATTCTTTTAAACATTCTGTGAAAAGATTTTTAGAGTTTTTAAATTCATTGTTTTACCCTATCTACAGCTAAGTGAATTAAGTTTGCTTTGATTTCTTAGAGCTCTTAAGACTTTTTGGTGTGCTATTCTTGGTTGAATCTATATTTTCAGAATGAATAACTATTACTGTTCACTTAATATTTATCTTTGTAGTTGATATACTTGAACTAATAAGGATAGGATTGGGTTCTCCTTTCTTGGTTTTGAGTCTAGAATGGTTTGTTTTGAAGTTGGCCTTGCAATACTATGCTATACCTCTATGATATTTTATTTTATGAGGACCATTGTATTTTTGGTATTTGGAACCATGTGAGCAACAAGCAAACATTATATGTTCCTACTTCTAGCTATTTTTGCATTAGAAAACACTTGGGTTTGTATTAGTGTTTCTGATAGTAACAATTTAATAACCTATATTAAAACATCTGTTAATAAGGCCTTTTACTTTTAGACTATTTTGAGAATCTCAAATATTGATCCAAATAACAGCCATGTCTAATTTAGAAGATGCCTTGATAACCTATGAATTATGATGCTAGAACAACATTATTAAAGATGTGAGACTTCTTATAACTTCTTCTACTATGTTAGAAGTAATTAGCAAGTTTATATTTTTTAAAAAGTAAAAAACCTTCAGAATTTCAAGATATAACTTGGATTGAGGAAGTTAAGAACTAATAACATTTTCCAAGTCAATATTATCTAGATCTTTGACATGTCTTTTCACAATGTTCAAGTCTAACAAAGTTACTGCTTTAGTAGTCTGTTAATGTTCAATATATGGACATTGGTCTGCGATATAATAATATTGGAGTTATTTGTGCTCATGGAAATTATTGTTAAAGCTAAAGACAGTAGACTCTAATTATTTTTATTTTCCTTTTCATTTCTATTTTCTTTTCAATTTATTGTTTTTTATTCTATTTTTAGAACCAGGGTTAGTGTTAAAGTAATGAGATCACACATCAGTCACATCACATAACATAGTTACAAGTCACAAGATATATAGAAGGAGGTAGAAGATTTTAGAAGGATAATGTCATACAATGTGCACAATACATGTTGGTCTTAAGGTATACACATGGCTGTTTAGGGTAGGATAGAAATAGCTAGCATAGATCATGAGTTCTAGGTATATAAGGTAGACAATCTTGTATAGAGCTCTTTATCAAGTTCTCTTATATAAATCTTATACAAGGTTTTTTTTTCTGACCAACCCTAAAGTCTTAAGTTTGTAATAATTATGATCTACTTCTTGGATGGACCTTTCATAGTTATGTTGGTTTTTGGTTTTTCTTTTATTTTCTTGCTATTAGTAATATTATGGATTTTAATAATCTTATTTGAGAACAGTTTAGAAAATATGTTCTTGATTTTTTGATAATATTATCAATGTTACTTTTGGAAGCCTAAGTATGAGAGCAATTGTTAAAGTTAAAAACTGATTGGTTATTAGAATCCAATAATTGAGTTTTTTTGAAGTATTTCAATTTTGCTAAAATACTTTGACTGAATCTAGGAGAGATAAGAGGGAGAATTCTTGAAATATCTACCTATTTGCCTTTACCTAGGTTCAGAGTTTTTGCTGGTTTCTTATTAAATTGAGAAGATATGCATTGTCTAAAAGTCATCTTCTTGTCATTAGCAGTTAGTTTATCCCAATCAGATTTGTAAAGAGTATTAATAAATTCCCAGGCTACAAAACCAAACTCTGTGATTTAAGAAACGTCTTTACCTGACCTATTACCTAATAGTCTCTGTTTGATAAATGAGGCTATCTGTTTACTACTCAGGATAGCCTCCTGGTAGAAACAGATAATATTTCTCTACTGCAATTATACTATTTTTTTTTATATTCAACAATTTATTACACAGTATGTGGTGGCAAACTGTAGTAGTTACTTCATAACTACTTACAATAGAAGCAGGCTACATGTAGAAATGGAAATTGAAAAACAATAAAGAAGAAGAAAATAAAGAACTAATTGAAAGGTCCTGAACAGAGGAAAAGAAACAACAAGAAAAGAAAGAAAAAGAGAGAGAAAAAAGAAAGCATATAAGAAAAATAAGAATTGTTCCAAGTTTAACTTGAAATGACAGATTGTAAATTGTCTATGAATGCGAAAGCTTTTGGATTAGCTATTAAGAATATGATGAAATGACTTAGTGAATCTCTTCTTGGGTTCTAGTACCTATTATGTCTCATATATTTGTGAAGAATGTGTCTTCTTGATTCGATAGGATAGTTTCCACATGGACACTCAAATTCTTCATTGGGGAAGAATCTTAGTTGGTATTCTCCAATTGGAGCATGGTTTGTAATGGCAGTTGTAGCTCGAGCACATAATGAATTCAAGTAACCAAATGTTTGGAGCTATAGGCTCTCTTTGATGTAAGATGGTTCGATCTCTTTAAAGTTATCATCAACTAGGTCAAGAAAGTGTCTCCTTTTTCCATCCAAAGCTTGAAACATCATCTTCCATTGATTGATGATGTTGTCACTGTCAATTTTTTTGCAGTAATCCCAAGAGATTTTACACAGAAATATAGGCTATGGATTAAATGACTTTGAATCTTTGTTGACAGCATGGTGAAGTCTCCAATTGAGATGGCTGGAGTATTCCCAGAATTTGATAGAGTTTTCTTGGTTCATAGCAAAGAATCGTCGTAATTCACTTAGGATGGCCATCATATGGAGCTGATATGGATGGGATTTACTATCAAATATCTTCTTTGCCGTGTGGATGGAATCAGTGATGATGATGATTCTGGATACATTCTCTTTACTGCATGCTTGATTGATACTGCATCTAATAGCAAAGAGTTCTGCTTCAGTACTAGTGACAAATGTTGCATGATGAACTATCTTAGTCAAAGGATGATTGCATATATATATATGCAATATAGATGTAGCAATGTTGTTCTTGATGCTAGCATCTGATACAACAATGGCTGTATGTGGTGAAGAAGATGATTGTAAAGTCATTTTATCGAGTTGTTGAAAGCGTATTTTGTCATTTTCTTCCCTATTAGATAAATTAAAAGAGAATCAATCTGAAAATTTGTCAACTATTCTAGAACCCAGGTTAAATTCTGGGTAAAGAGAAGAGAATGAGGGGAAAACCCCAAACAATTTGTTATTTGAATCGATTAGATAATCTTTGACAATAATCTTCTAATGATTTGTGAGTGTGTTGATGGAGTGAGGAATACGTTTGATGTGTGAGTTGGAGGGGTCGTCCATGAGGGTTCTTATGAGATGACTCACTGGAAGTGTAACAAATTGTAATTGAGATCTGTTTGTGAGTTTTTGGAGGTGAAATTTGATAGGGATGATACCTACAATAGCTTTGATACCTTCTGAAGATGATGTTTTGAAGGCTCCCAATATCCAGATAGTAGCTCTTCTCTGCATTTTCCCCAAGATTTTCATGTGGTATGATAAGGGAGCTTTGTTATAAAACCATAGTAAAAAACTGTATAAAGCAATAGGGAGTACGCAGTATCTATATAGTAGGCATTTCTGAATTGGGTTGATTCCTCACAATGAATTCCCAAGAAGCTTTATGCATTTGACTGTTGAGATGGCTTTGTTCAAGTAATGGTCAATGTGTTGATGGAATATGAGCTTCCTGTCAAAAATGAATCCCAAATACTTTCATGAGTCTTTGGGACAAAGAACAGGTCCTCTAATGGTAGAAAGATTGAGTGGAGGTGAATTGAACATTCCATGTGACCTATTAAAGTGGAATGTTTCAGTTTTCAAGTGTTCTATGATAAGACCAAACTTGTCAAGAAGATTGGTCAATACATTATAACTACAGAAAAAATGAGAGTTTGAAATGTCAATCAATTTGTTCTGAGAAATAATAAGTCTGTCATCCACAAAAGAAATAAGAAATACAGGAATGTTAAGATTTTTTAGATGTTTTTCTAAAATGTATAAAAAAGATGAGAGATAAAGTGCCAACAAAATAAGAGAGAGGGCAGATCCTTGGTCTACCCCAACATTCACTTCGAAACTAGGGGAAGATATATTGTTCCACGTGTAATTGGTTTTCCTTCTAACCAGATAATCTACAAAGAATGAGGCCACTTTTAACTCGAGACCTACTTTCCCAAGAATGAGAGTAAATAGGCGATAGTTAAGGGATGGGAAGAACTACGCAATATCAAACACTAGGATACTTGTAGTTTTGTTCTTGACCTATCCTGATCGAACTATATGAGTAAGAGCGACATCTGCATCAGTGGTGGACTTGAATTTTAAACCACCTAATTGACTAGAGTAAATGAAGTCATTCTTTACAACAAGAAATTGTAGTCTTTCAGCGACAACCTTTTCGATAAGTTTTCCTAGAGTGTTAAGAAGCACAATGGGATGAAAAGATTTAGGTTGATCATATGCCAATTTGTTTGGTTTGGGTATAACCACTGTTGAAGAGCATTTGAAATAGTTTGGCCAATGTCCTAGGTTGATGCAAGTGTCTGCAATATTGATGATATTGGTAAGGCAAATGTCCTGTTTGAGAATAGTTTTAAGATGGCACCATGTTAGCTTGTTGGGTCCAGATGCTGACAAATTGTTGCACTTGTTTATTGCCTGTCTAAATTTGTCCTTGGAAAACAGTTCTCAGAAGGATGTCACTTTGCTTCCTATTTTGTTAAGGACATCGATATCGACTTGACAATGAAGTGCAGTATTGAAAGAGGCATAAAGAGCTCTCCATAAACTGTCTGGGGAAAGACACAGCTGGCCATCATATTTGATGGCTTCAATGGCAGGTAATTTGCACTTGTTAATCTAGTTCATCAATTCCTAAGGGCCATGGCTCTTGTTAGCTACTTCTTGAATCTTCATGTCGAAGAATAATCTCTTGGTGTTCTTAACAATCTTCTTGAACTTCTTCCAATTTTCTAGACTTCTTGTTGTCCTGTAGTTGTCAAGGGACCTGCTGCACTCTTCTGTCCACCATTGTTTGGAGTGCTTTGTTATTCTTGAACATTTTGCATTTTTAGTCCATGCTTGTTTTATTAATGCTTTAAAATGATTAACAGTATTTTTCAAATTATCCTTGTTGGTTATATTGGATGTTTCTAAATTCTTGAAAATCACTATGATCTTTTTAACAAAGGTAGTTTCTTGTTCGCTATTTTGTGGAATTGATAATTTGGAGGTATTAACAATTTCATCAGCAATGAGAATGGTAATGGTGAGAGAGGCATGATCTGAAGCAAGGCAACTATCAGGGTGGATCAAGTATTGATTGAGTTCACTTGATCCATATCAAAGGAACATGAGGTTGATAATTGAGTTTGCTCCTCTTACTATGTTGGAATATCTAGTGGGGCAAGGATTAGTTAGTGATAATAAAGCTAAGTTAAATGAGTCTGCTACAATCATAAGATCGTCACTGATAGTGGAATGATGAGGAAAAGCTGTGTCCCATAAACTATCCCTAATATTAAAATCCCCAGTTATAACTAGAACGTTATTAATGTTTACCTCAGTATCCTTAAGTGTCAGGATTGCTGAAGGTGGACTTAATTTTTTTATTTCTCCTTTTCATTTTTTATTTTATTTTCTTTCATTTTTGATCTATTTTCTATTTTTAGAACTAGGGTTAGGGTTAGAGTGACAAGA